>Ga0116227_10012924_pt1 | contig 13372 bp, 10 predicted proteins | sample S1TSphgellanicum_FD_89693 | JGI IMG/M metagenome (GOLD analysis project Ga0116227, IMG submission 89693) | Host-associated microbial communities from peat moss isolated from Minnesota, USA - S1T2_Fb - Sphagnum magellanicum MG | ecosystem: Host-associated > Plants > Peat moss > Unclassified...
GAGGAGATCGCGAAAGCGCGGTTCAAGCGCCTGACCTATGTGCGCTTCGGCGGCGTCCTGGTGGCGATGGTCGGCGCGGCCATTGCGGCGGACAAGGTGGCGCTGCCGCATTGGCTGGGGCTGCTGCTGATCGTCATCGGCCTGTTCGATGTGCTGGTCTTCCCCCGCATGCTGGTGCGCCGCTGGAAGAAAGGTTAAGTTTTGAAGCGTTTCTACAAGAGCGTCTCGGTCGAAGCGGCCGAGGGCGGGTTTGGTGTGCGGCTCGATGGCCGCGCCGTGAAGACGGTGGGCGGTCGCCCGCAGGTGGTGCCAAGCGAGGCTCTGGCGCAGGCCATGGCGGCGGAATGGGCAGGCCAGGGCGAGGAGATCGATACGCGCGTCTTCCTGCTGCGCGATATGGCCGATTATGCGCTGGATGTGGTCGCCGCCGATCCCACAGAGGCGATGCGCGCTCTGGTGCCTTATGGCGAGACCGATACGCTGTGCTATCGCGCCGATCCCGATGAGGCGGTGTGGCAGCGCCAGCAGGCGGTGTGGGAGCCGATCCTGACCGAGGCCGAGGCCCGCTATGGCCTGCGTTTCGAGCGCGTCTCCGGCATCATCGCCAAGCCCCAGCCCGCCGAGACCATGGCGCGTATTGAGGATCTGCTGGCCGCCAAGGATGCCTTTGCTCTGGCGGCGCTGCGCAATCTGGCCGGGCTTGCCGCTTCGCTGGTGACCGGCCTGCTGGCGCTGGAAGAGGATGCCGATCTGGCCTCCCTGTGGGATGCCGCCCATCTGGAGGAAATCTGGCAGGCCGAACTCTGGGGCAGCGATGAAGAGGCCGAACTGCGCCAGAAAAACCGCCGTGCCGCTTTTATGGCTGCGGCAGAGTTTGCGAAGCTGGCGCGGGGGCAGGCCTGAGGAGACTCAAGGGTTTCCGAGGTTTTGCCTCCGGCGGGCAAAGGGCCCTGAGCGTGCGCTTGTCGCACGCGACAAGCTAGGGCGCCCTTTGCAATCCCTTTATTGTCAGCCTTACGCCTCGGGTTCAGCCTCGGTGATCGGGCGCGATGTGGCTGATGCTGTAAGCCGCTTCGCGGCATGAGAAAAGGCGCCTGCGTAAGCGATCAGGGCCAACAAAAACCACCCCCATGCGGTGATCTCCGTCATCAACGATGTTCATCGCTTGCGGTAACTGCGCCAAAAGCTGAATGCACCAGGGCGCCGCGAGATAGCCCTGGCTTAACCAACCCACTCCGCGACCTGCCCGGCCAGCGTGTTGGCCGCGCGGTTCAGCGCCTGAGCCAGATCGCCGCCATTGGCCGAGACATCGGGCTCGGTCACCTCAAAGCGGTGCATCGTCACCTCGCCATTGGCATGGTGCAGCACCGCATCATAGCGGATCACCGCAGAATGGCTCTTGGCGTCATAGCCCATCGCCAGCAGGCGCCCGTCGAGGCGGGTGGCGCCAATGCCATCCTCATCCAGCGTGACGGGGCGCTTGCCCGTGGCGCGCAGATCCTCGGCCAGCAGATTGCGCAGCAGGCGCGCCGGGCGCTCGACCCAGAAGGCGTCCTTCATATAGGCGATCGCCGTGGGATTGACCTGCACCGCCATCCGCGCGGTGGCCAGACCTCGGTCGGTATCCGGCTCGGCCACCACCAGCGTGTCGGCGGGCTTGAAGGCCGCCTGCGTGCCCGAGGGCGCCTTGGCATCAGCCGTCAGCGTGTAAAGCTGGGCGGGCGCCTTGCCGCCGCCGATGCTGACGCAGCCGCCCAGCACCATGCTCGCCACCGTCAGCGGCACGATCCACCGGGCTTTTGCCTGCATCGCCTTGCTCATCTGGAGCCCCTTCATGGCCAGAACCCCCTTCATGGTTTGTAGACCGGCACCTTGGGCGCGGCGAGCAGCGCCGCTCCGCCCTGGGAGTCGAGTTTTTCGGTGATGGCGCGCAGCGCCTTGGTGGTGGCGCGCAGATCGCGGATCGCGGCCTCGGCCTGAGGCAGCGTGTCGCTCGACAGGCGCGCGGTGGCCGGGCGGGCGGCGTCCAGCTCGGCCTGCAGCGATTCCGCCGCATGCTGGGCGGCGTTCAGCGTGTCATTCACATGATGCACGATCGACGGGCCATTGGGGTCAAGCTGCTTGTTGGCATTGGCCGCCACCGACTGAAACTCCGTGACGGCATCCTTGGCCCCGGCCAGCGTGGCGTTGAGGTTGGTCAGCGTCTGGCGCAATTGCGGCGAGGCATCGGCCAGATTGCCGGTCAGCCGGTCGGTGTTCTTCAGAATGCCCGCCAGATGCTTCTGGTTCTCATCCGTCAGCATGTTGCCCAGCTTTTCGGTCAGCGTGGCGAGGCGCTCCATCAGCAGCGGCGCGTTGGTGAGCAGCTCGCCCAGACCCGAACGCTTGGTGGGGATCACGGGAACGCCATCGGGGCCGATCTCGGTGATGGGCGCACGGCCCTTCACGCCGCCGGCGAGCTGGATGTTCGACACGCCGGTGAAGCTGCCCTGGATGGTGGCGGTGGTGCCTTCCAGAATGGGGATACGGTCATCCACCTCGATCCGCACGCGGACATAGGAGGGGTCCTTCTTCCACAGCTCGATCGCCTTGATCTGCCCGGCAGGGACGCCCGCGTAGGAGACCGCCGAGCCCTTGGCCAGACCGTCCACCGATTGCGGGAAGTAGATGTCGTAGGAGTCCTGCTTTTCCTTGGCGAGATGCGCCATCCAGATGAAGGCACCCGCGACAAGGGCCAGCAACGCCAGCGTGACGGCCCCTACCCAGACATGATTGGCGCGCGTTTCCATACTCGTCCCTATGCCTTGCTGCCGGGGTTGCTGTCCATCGCCTTGGCAGACGGGTGTTTATCCTCGCCGGGTTCGCGGCTGGCCGGTTTTTCCGCCTCGCGGCTGGACAGTGCCGCCCGCCCGCGTGGCCCGGCGAAATATTCCTGAATCCAGGGGTGGTCGCTTTTCATCAGCTCCGGGATCGTGCCCACGGCGATGACCTTCTTGTCGGCCAGCACCGCGACGCGGTCACAGATCTCATGCAGCGTGTCGAGATCGTGGGTGATGAGGAAGACCCCCAGCCCCAGCGTCTCGTGCAATTCCTTGATCAAACTGTCGAAACCGGCAGCGCTGATCGGATCGAGGCCCGCGGTGGGCTCGTCGAGAAACAGCAGTTCGGGATCGAGCGCCAGAGCGCGGGCCAGACCCGCGCGCTTGCGCATGCCGCCCGACAGTTCGGACGGATATTTGGCCGCCGCCTCGGCCGGAAGGCCCGAGAGCATCACCTTGAGGCAGGCGATCTCGTGAAACAGCTCTTCCGACATTTTGGGGTAGAATTCGCGCAGCGGCACCAGCACATTTTCCGCCACCGTCAGCGTGGAAAACAGCGCGCCGCCCTGGAACAGCACGCCCCAGCGGCTGCGGATGTCGACCTCATCGTTGCAGGCCTCACCCATGCGCTGGCCCAGCACCTCGACCGTGCCCTCGGAAAAGGGCTGCAGGCCGATGATCGAGCGCATCAGCACCGATTTGCCGGTGCCCGAACCGCCCACCACGCCGAGGATTTCGCCCCGGCGCATGGTCAGGGACAGGCCGTCATGCACGGCATGATCGCCAAAGCGGTTGACCAGCCCCTCGATGCGGATGATCGCGTCATCGTCGCGCATATCGGGCTCAGGCGCCGTCGCCACGTCCTCGCTCATAGCCAGCCGATCTTGGAGAAGAAGATCGCGAAGAAGGCGTCGAGCACGATGACCATGAAGATGCCCTCGACCACCGCCTTGGTGGTGCGCAGGCCGACCTCTTCCGAATTGCCCTCGACCTTCATGCCCTGATAGCAGCCGGTCATGCCGATGATCAGGCCGAAAACCGGCCCCTTGATCAGCCCGACCCACAGATCGAGCACCGGCACCACCTCCTTGATGCGCGACAGGAAGGTGACGAAGGGAATGCCCAGCGCCAATTGCCCCAGCACCGCGCCGCCGATGATCGAGATCACCGAGGAATAGAAGCCCAGCAAGGTCAGCATCAGCACGCAGGCGATGACGCGCGGCAGCACCAGCGCCTCGATGGGGTCGACGCCGATGGTGCGCATCGCATCGACCTCCTCGGTCAGCTTCATCGTGCCGATCTGCGCGGCAAAGGCGCTGCCCGAACGGCCCGCGACCATGATCGCGGTCATCAGCACGCCCAGTTCGCGCAGGGCGAGGCGGCCCGTCAGGTTGATGGTGTAGATTTCGGCGCCGAACTGCTGAAGCTGCACCGCGCCCTGCTGGGCGATCACGATGCCGACCAGAAAGCTCATCATGCCGATGATGAACAGCGCATCCACGCCAACAAGCTGCAACTGGCGCACCAGCGCGGTCACCCGCAGCCGCGACGGGTTGCGGATCACCCTGAAGATCGCCATCACCACCGCGCCCAGAAAGGCCAGTGCCTGTTTGGTGCCGCTGATGCCGCCCAGCACCGCATTGCCGACTTCGCCGGGCACCTTGGTGGCCAGGGGCTCCTCGGGCGGGACGGTCTGCGTGTCGTCGGGCGTGTCTTTCACCGCCTCGATCAGGCGCTGCGCCTCGGGGCTGGCGCCCTCGATCTCGGCGTCCAGATCGCGCGAGAGGCGATAGATCACCCAGGCGCCGACCGTATCGACTTCCTCGAGCCCCGAAATCTCGATGGTGCTGGCAGCCTCCACCGCCCGCAGCCTGGCCTCGACCGGGCTCAGCGTGGAGACGATGAGACGCCCGCTCAGCACCAGACGGGCCGCGCCATCGGCCTGATCTTCAAGGGTGAATTGTGCGGATGCGGTCATGCAGGGGTGAGGATGACTTCGTGAGGGAAGGACTGGAAAGGGTCATGCGGTAAAAGCGAGGCAGGAGCAAGCAGATACGCTTGAAGCGCATGCCTTGTTCCTGGGGCTTGTTCCGAAAGGCTTGCACGGGGGTTTGGCCGCTGGCAAAGGCCCCAGCATGACCGAGGAATCCAGCCAGACTCAAGACGCGCTCGCGCTCGACAAGACCTTCGACCCCACCGGGATCGAGGCCAAGTGGTATGCCCATTGGGAACAGGGCGGTCTGTTCCGCCCCGCGCGCCCCGATGCCGCGCCCTTCACCATCGTCAACCCGCCGCCGAACGTCACGGGCAGCCTGCATATCGGCCATGCGCTGGACAACACGCTGCAGGACATCGTGATCCGTTACGAGCGCCTGCGCGGCAAGGACGCGCTGTGGGTGGTGGGCACCGACCATGCGGGCATCGCCACGCAGATGGTGGTCGAGCGCCAGATGGAAGCCAAGCAGGACAAGCGCACCAACTACACCCGCGAAGAGTTCATCGCGAAGGTGTGGGAATGGAAGGCGGAGAGCGGCGGCACGATCACCGGCCAGTTGCGCCGTCTGGGCTGCTCGATGGACTGGTCGCGCGAACAGTTCACCATGGACCCGCATTTCACCGGCGCGGTGGTGAAGGTGTTCGTGGACCTCTACAATCAGGGCCTTATCTATCGCGACAAGCGTCTGGTCAACTGGGACCCCAAGCTGAAGACCGCGATTTCCGACCTTGAGGTGGAAACGCAGGAAATTCAGGGCCATTTCTGGCACTTCCGCTATCCGCTGGCGGACGGTGTGACCCTGGCCGATGGCCGCGATCATATCGTGGTGGCCACCACGCGCCCCGAAACCATGCTGGCCGATATGGCCGTGGCGGTGAATGGCGAGGACCCGCGCTATCAGTCGGTGATCGGCAAGTTCGTCAAGCTGCCGATCACGGGCCGTCTGGTGCCCATCGTGGCCGACGACCATGCCGACCCCGAGCTGGGCAGCGGCGCGGTGAAGATTACCCCGGGCCATGATTTCAACGACTTCGAGGTGGGCCGCCGCGCGGGTATTGCCGCTGGCGACATGCTCAACATGTTCGACGCCGACGCCAATGTGGTGCAGGTGACGGACGGGCTGATTCCCGCCGAATATCTCGGCCTGCACCGCTTCAAGCGCGATGGCGTGGATGGCGCGCGTGAGGCTGTTGTCGCCTCCATGAAGGCGCTGGGCAAGCTGGTGCAGCACCCCGGCAAGGCCGATGCCGAGGGCAACATCCCGATGCTGGATGCCGAGGCCCGCGTGATCCAGACGCCCTTTGGCGACCGTGGCGGCGTGGTGATCGAGCCCTGGCTCACCGACCAGCGGTATGTGAATGCCGCCGAACTGGCCAAGGCCCCGATCGAGGCCGTGAAGACCGGCGCCATCGAGATCGTGCCCAAGAGCTGGGAAAAGACCTATTTCAACTGGATGGACAACATCCAGCCGTGGTGCGTGTCGCGTCAGCTGTGGTGGGGTCACCAGATCCCGGCTTGGTATGGCGACGATGGCCAGTGCTATGTGGCGGAATCCGAGGAAGCCGCTCAGGCCAAGGCTGGCCCGGGCGTGGTGCTGACGCGCGATTCCGACGTGCTGGATACATGGTTCTCCTCCGCCCTGTGGCCCTTCGCCACCTTGGGCTGGCCGGACCAGACGCCGGAGATGGTGGCACGCCACTATCCCAACGATCTGCTGATCTCGGGCTTTGACATTCTGTTCTTCTGGTGCGCCCGCATGGCGATGCAGGGGATGCATTTCATGGCCCCGGAGGGTCCAGTCGAAAAGCGCGTGCCGTGGAAGCGTCTGTACCTGCATGGTCTGGTGCGCGCTTCGGACGGGCAGAAGATGTCCAAGTCCAAGGGCAATGTCGTCGATCCGCTGGGTCTGATCGACAAATACGGCGCCGACGCTCTGCGCTTCTTCATGGCCGCGATGGAATCGCAGGGCCGCGATGTGAAGATGGATGAAAAGCGCGTCGAGGGTTACCGCAACTTCGCCACCAAGCTGTGGAATGCCGCGCGTTTCTGCCAGTCGAACGGCATCACCGGCTCGACTTCGGTCGCCGCTCCGGCTGCCACCTCGGCGGTGAACAAATGGATCATCGGCGAGGTGGTCGAGACGCTGGCCGCCATCGACAAGGCGATGGAGGACATGCGTTTCGACGCCGCCGCCGCCGCCATCTACCGCCTGGTGTGGAACCAGTTCTGCGACTGGTACATCGAGCTGATCAAGGGCCAGTTCGACGACGAAACCAAGGCTGTCGCCGGTTGGGCGCTCGACCAGATTCTGGTGATGCTGCATCCCTTCATGCCCTTCGTCACCGAAGAGCTGTGGGAGAAGCTGGGCACGCGCGATGCCGCGCTGATCGTCTCGGCATGGCCCAAGCCCGAAGCCACGGTGGATGCCGAGGCCCAGCGCGAGGTCGAATGGCTGATCGCGCTGATCGGCAATCTGCGCGGCGCCAAGGTGGAGCTGGGTCTGACCCCCGGCGCCCGCCTCGAAGCCTATCTACCCGAGCCGAGCGCCACCACGCGCGGCATCATCGAGCGCAACCCCGGCGCCATCGACCGTCTGGCCCGCCTCTCGGCCATCCACTTCGCCCCGGCGCCCGCTGGCGCGGCGATGCAGGTGGGCGCGGGTGACGCCAGCCTGATCGTGCCGCTGGAAGGCCTGATCGACGTGGGTGCCGAAAAGGCGCGCCTCGCCAAGGCCATGGCCGTTTCGCAGAAGGAGCGGGATTCGCTCGACAAGCGCCTGTCGAACCCCGCCTTCGTGGAAAAGGCCAAGCCCGAGGCCATCGACAAGGCCCGCGCCGACCATGCCCATCATTCGGCCGAAGCCGAACGCTTGGCAGCGGCGCTGGCACGGCTGGGGTGATATGCTGGCTCTGGCAACCATAACTCCAGGAAAACCGGAGATTTTTGCCGCGTTGCAAGGTGAAGGGGCGTCCATCGGGCGCCCCTGCGTCTTCCTGCGCCTGTCGCGCTGCAATCTGGCGTGCCAGTGGTGCGACACCGCCTACACCTGGCATTTCGAGGGCGACAACCGCCCCCACAAGGACGGGATCGCCTTCTCCCGCACCGACAATCAGGTGACGTGGAGCGAGGAAGAAACCGCCAACCGCATTAAGGAACTGGGCGGCCATCTGCCCTTCCCGCGTCTGGTCATCACCGGCGGCGAGCCGCTGCTGCAAGGCCCCGCGCTGGTCAAGCTGCTGGCCCATCTGCCCGGCTGGCGCATTGAGATCGAAAGCAACGGCACCGTTGCGCCCACCGCCAAGCTCGATCCGCTGATCGCCCAGTTCAACATCAGCCCCAAGCTGGCGCATTCCGGCAACCCCGCCGATCTGGCCCTGCCCCCCGCGCGTCTGGATGCATGGGCGGCGGAACCGCGCGCATGGTTCAAATTCGTGGTCGCCACGCCCGACGATGTCGAGCAGGTGCGCGCCCTCGCCGCCGTCCACGCGATCCCCGCCGAGCGCATCTTCCTGATGGCCGAGGGCCGCGACAGCGCCACTCTGCGCAGCCGCCAGATCTGGCTGGCGGACCTCTGCATGCAGCACGGCTACAGCCTGACCGACCGGCTGCACATCCATCTTTCGGGCGATACCAGAGGGACTTGAGGGGCATATGAGCGAAGCCGTTGCCGATACCCCGCTGCCCCGTGCCACCCAGTTGCGCGGCGATCTGACTCAGGGGCCGATCCTGAAGACCCTGCTGGCCTTCTCGATCCCCACGCTGATCTCGAACCTGCTGCAGACGCTCAACGGCACGATCAACTCGATCTGGGTCGGGCGGCTGATCGGCAATTCGGCGCTGGCGGCCACGGCCAACGTCAACATCGTGATGTTCCTGACGATGGCGGCGGTCTTCGGCTTCGGCATGGCCACCACCGTGCGCGTCGGCCAACATTACGGCGCGCGCGACATCCCCGCCGCCCGCGCCACCTTCGGCACCGGCGTGGGCTTCTGCCTGATGATCTCACTCGTCGTGGGGCTGGGCGGATGGCTGTGGGCCGCGCCGCTGCTCGATGCGCTGGGCACGCCGGGCGAAAGCCGGATCGAGGCGCTGGATTACCTCACCGTCACCTTCCTCACCATGCCGCTGGGCATGCTCTCGGTGATGGTCTCGATGGGGCTGCGCGGCATCGGCAATTCCCGGCTGCCGCTCTATGCCATGATCCTGACCGTGGCGATCGATGTCGTCATGAACCCCTTTCTGATCCGCGGCATCGGGCCCATCCCGGCGCTGGGCATCACCGGCAGCGCGCTGTCCACCGCCGCCGCCAATTTCGCGGGCTGCGTGGCGATGCTCGGCTGGATCTATTACAAGGACCTGCCGCTGCGCCTGCGCGGCGCCGAATGGAACTGGCTCTGGCCGCGCCGGAACGAGCTGGCCTATGTCATCACCAAGGGCCTGCCCATGGGCGCGCAGATGCTGGTGGTGTCCTCCGCCGGCGTGGTGATGGTGCGCCTCGTCAATCAGGAAGGCGCCGCGACCGCCGCCGCCTATGGCGCCGCGCTGCAGCTCTGGAACTATCTCCAGATGCCAGCCTTCGCCATCGCCAGCGGGGTAAGCGCCATGGTCGCCCAGAACATCGGCGCCGGGCTGCACGACCGCGTCAGGAGCATCACCTTCCAGGGCCTGGCCTCCACCACCGTTTTCACCGTCTCCATGGCGACGCTGATGGTGGTCTTCGCCCGCGCGCCGCTGGTGCTGTTCCTGGGCAGCCACAGCCCCGCCCTGCCCATCGCCACCCATATGCAGGCCATCACCACATGGTCCTATGCGCTGACGGGGATCATGATGATCCTCTCGGGCACGATGCGCGCCTATGGAGCCGTGATCACGCCCTTGGTGGTGATCTTTATCTCGCTCTATCCGGTGCGGCTGGGGTTCTATTACGCGACCTATCACGCCATCGGGTCTGAGGCGCTGTGGTGGGCCTATCCTGTGGGCTCGGGCGTGGCGGTGGTGCTGATGATCGGGGCCTATCTGCGGCCGGGTTGGCGGGAAAAGGTCAAGAAGTAAGGAAGATGCGAGGGGGGTACCCCCTCGCGCTCCCATAACGTCTTCCGGCGATGGGGCAGTGGCGCCCGATCCTTGCGCGCAACCTCTCCACCAGCACGACGAAGGCGCCGCAGGCAGGAAGCCCCGGCGCCTTTCTATCGTTTAAAGCCTGCGGCGCAGCGATGTAGCTCTATGGCTGAACCCTTGGCACAACGCTGACAAAAAATGGGAGCGCGAGGGTGTAACACCCTCGCACCTTCCCTTTTCTTGAAAACCCGGCTTACCGCCCCTGAGCCCGCCACCGATGCACGGTACGCGTGACCATATCGTCCTCGCCCCCGGTCTGGCGCCACAGCTCGCTGAACGACGGGTCTGCCGAGGCGGGGCGCTTCTCAGGCTCAAGATCATCGAAAGCGATGCGCATCGGCACGGAAACGCCCTCACCCACCACGATGCATTCGCGGTTGCGCAGGGCGGGGATGGAATCGAGGAAGGCCTTGCCGCCCTCGGGCATGGCCGCTTTCACGAAGGCCTGGTCACGGTCGTTGTTCAAACGCATCGCGATGATCGTGCCAACCTGGGAGAGCACGCCCTCGGCCAGATCCGACGGGCGCTGTGTCACCAGACCCAGCGCGACGCCGTATTTACGGCCTTCCTTGGCGATGCGCGACAGGATGCGGCCCACCGAACTGGTGTCGATGTTCTTCTCGCTGGGGATGTAGCGGTGCGCTTCCTCGCAGACGAGCAGGATGGGGTTGGTCTGCTCGCGGCGCGACCAGATGGCAAAATCGAAGACGAGGCGCGAAAGCAGCGCCACCACCGTGGAGGTGATCTCCGAGGGCACGCCCGACACGTCGATGATCGAAATGGGCCGCCCGCGCGCGGGCAGGCGGAACATGCGGCCGATCACCTCGACCATCGTGTCGCCCACCAGCATGCCGGAGAACAGGAACTGATAGCGGCGGTCGCCCTTCAGTTCTTCCAGACGCGTGCGGATGCGCATGTAGGGGGCCGAGTTGGTGGCCTTGTCCAGCTTGCCCATCTCGTTCTGCAGGATCGCGCCGAGGTCGGAGAGCAGATAGGGGATCGGCGAATCCACCGTGATGCGGCCCACATCATCGGCAAGGCGGTTCTTCTGGCGCGCCTGAAGCAGGCAGCGGCCGAGGATCTCGGCATCGATCTGCCGCATGTCGCCCCGGCTGGAGAGGAGGATTTCGCAATGCTCCTCGAAATTCATCAGCCAATAGGGAAGCTGCAGGTTGGACACGTCCAGCGTCATGCCTTCGTTGCGGAAGGCGCTGGCATATTCGCCGTGCGGGTCGATCATCAGCACATGGCCCTGCGGGGCGCTCTGGCAGATGCGGTGGAGGATCAGCGCGAGGCTGGTCGATTTACCCGTACCGGTCGAGCCCAGCAGCGCGAAATGCTTGCCCAGCAGCGCATCGATATAGAGACTGCCGCGAATGTCGCTGGTGGGGAAGACCGTGCCCACTTCGATGGCGTTGCGCCCGTCCCCGGTATAGACCGCCAACAGATCGCTGGTGGAGGCCGGATAGACGAAGGCGCCGGGCAGCGGATAGTTGGTGACGCCGCGACGGAAGGCAGTGATCGTGCCATCGGCCCCGTCGGCCAAACCTTCGCCAAGGAAATCGACCGTGGCCAGCACGCCCTCACCGGCACGGCGGCCCTGCTTCTGGTCGCGCACGCTGGCCAGCAGCCAGCGGTTGCCATGGCGGATGCGGATCTGGCTGCCGACCTGTCCCGAGAGCGCAATCGCCGGATCGCCGTCGCGCGCGCATTCGCCCAGCCGGTCGAGATCGAGCGCGACCACCGAGCCGCCACCGGCGATCTCGATCAGCACGCCGATGGGCAGGGACGCATTGCCTTGCGACGTTGCCAGAGCGCCGTCCGCGCTCATGGGCGAGGGGAAGCCTTGCGGGGCTCCATCCGAATGGTCGCCGGGTTGGCCGAAGGCCTGAGAGTGGTTCGCCAGCATATGCGGTGCCCGTTGTCTTGTGCCGAATCCATATTGGAGACAGCCTTAGGTCCGCGTGGTTAATTTCGTTCTAACAGGCGGTTCATTTTGCCATGGAAAGCCCCGTAGTTGCCACGAGGCCTCAGCGCTTGATGAAAAGCCGCCCCGCCAGCCAGCCCATCAGCACCGACAGGCTGACCGCCAGAAGACCATAGGAAAAGGCGCTGTGGCTGGAAAAATCGGCGACGGCCTTCTCCATGCCCTCCTTGCGCACCTCCACCCGCGACACGGCGGAGGCCAGCACGCGGCCCTGGCTGATGGCGAAGGTTTCCGCCGTATAAGTGCCGGTCTGCACGCTGGAGGGCAGGGTGATACGCGCGCGGTACAGCACCTGATCGGTGATCGTCACGCCATGGTCGTTCTGACCATAGAGCCCGCGCTTGGCCATCAGTTCAGCCAGACCGGCGGCAAAACGCTTCTGCAAGGCCGGGTCCACCGCCCCGCCCGGCGAAAGCTGCAGCGAATCGAGCCCCATTTCATAGATGGCGGCGGTGCGCTCATCGACGATCTTGCCGATCGGCCTTGTCGAGGCCACGGCATAGAAGCTGGGCACCGAGCGCAAGGTGGTGCTGTCGGCATTGACCCACATGCCCGCGACCTTGCGCTTCTCGCGCAGCACCATCGGGCTGGTCGGCCCTTCCAGCACCACGACGATGTCGTAATCGCGCCCGGCGCGGTGGCCCTCGGGCGTCATGATCGCGCCATAGAGCAGCAGGTCGGCGCCGGTGAAACCCTGGCGCAGCAGCACCTCATGCTGAGAGACATCGGGCACAAGGATCGGGCGCGGTGCGGGGGCCCTTGCGCCGGTCAGCGCGATCAGCGCCAGCGAAGCCAACAGACACCGCCTGATCACAGCGGGCTCACCGTGAAGATTTCATCGGGATGCCAGGTCAGCCCCAGCACCATGCGCGCCGCCACCAGCAGCACGATCACCGCCAGCCCCAGCCGCAGCTTCACCGGCGAGGCCTTGGCCGCGAACAAGGTGCCCAACTGCGCCCCCGTCACCGAGCCCAGCAGCAGCAGCGCGGCCAGCACGATGTCCACCGCATGGGTGGTCAGCGCATGGATCATGGTGGTGGCCATGGTGACGAACAGGATCTGGAACAGGCTGGTGCCCACCACCACCCCGGCGCTCATGCCCAGAATGTAGAGCATCGCGGGCACCAGCACGAAGCCGCCACCGATGCCCATCAGCATGGTGAGAATGCCGGTAAAAATCCCCAGCAACAAAGGCGCGAGCGGCGAAATATAGAGCCCTGAGCGATAGAAGCGCCAGCGCAGCGGCAGGGTCGTCACCAGCGGATGGTGGCGCCGCTTGGCTGCCTCGCTGCTGGCGCCGCGCATCGTCTGGATGCTTTCCTTGGCCATCAGCCCGCCGATCGAGCCCAGCATCACGACGTAGAAGAGCGTGATCGCGGTATCGATTTGGCCGAGCTTCTGCAGCAGCCGGAACAGTAAAGCGCCGAACCCCGAACCGAGGATGCCGCCTGC
>Ga0116227_10012925_pt1 | contig 13372 bp, 8 predicted proteins | sample S1TSphgellanicum_FD_89693 | JGI IMG/M metagenome (GOLD analysis project Ga0116227, IMG submission 89693) | Host-associated microbial communities from peat moss isolated from Minnesota, USA - S1T2_Fb - Sphagnum magellanicum MG | ecosystem: Host-associated > Plants > Peat moss > Unclassified...
CATCATGCATGAACGTTTTTTTATGTAGGGGAATAATCCCAACCAATGCATTCTTTGGCCCCCAACACTCTTTTGACCCCCTTAGCAGAGAATATTACAACCCTTCACCCTCTTCATCCAATGGCTAAGGTTGGCCCCCCCCCCCCCCTCCCTTTCGTGGAAGATTTTCTTACAGAGACAGATCTTGTTTTGGATAAAGAAACATTTATTTTTGCTTTGGCACATTCACCATGTCTTTCATCCGACGATCCTTTGAGTATGGTGTATGAGCTTTTGTGAGATTTTTTTTTCTTTAATGATTTTACTAGTGGCCCTTGATTTCTTTTTTGAAATATGTGGGTAGATCTTTCATGGTCATGTTCCTCCATCAAGGTGGAGCTAGTGGGCCCTAGGTGCAGGTCCTTTCTAAGGATTATGTTTTTTCAAGTTTGAAACATGACCTCCATGTTTTGGATAAGGCCGATTATTTGATGATAGTGCCAACTTCAAAAGTTTGATTCACATGTGTTTCCATGAATTTTCGAACAATTTGTAATTAAATCTATTTTTTAATGATAAATTTTCAAGTAAATAAAAGTGTAGATTTCAACAATAGTAAACATGTCAATATTCTTTAAATAATGTGTTTAAAACCCTCAATGATACATTATACATTGAGTTTAACAAACACACCTTTCTTTTACATCATTCTAAATGGAGTAGAACATATTCACAAAAAAAATCAGTAATGTTATATAACACATTTAATATTCATGAAATTGAAACCTTACCTTTGTTTATTCCAAGATATATGTTTTTTTGTTTGAGGACGTTGTTCAAATTATGTAGTTTTAATGATCAAAAACACATTTAAACACTTAAAAAGGACTATCGTATAATTAAAATAAAACATATGGGGCCATTCACAATTGGGGTACCAAAAAAGGGAAAAAAAACTTAAGGATTTATTTAAGCTACTTTTTATGACTAATATTTACATGAAACAAACTTAAGTGAGAAAAATTGAATAGTCCAATAAAAGATAATTCACATGTTGATGTTGATTTTTTACAATCATACATAATTGTGCATGAATATTTTAGTTTAATGCTAGAAATGCAAAAAATTCCAAAAAATCCCAAAATGAATTTCAATAGACAACCAAACATGTTTTTTGACATGTTTATTTCCTACACATGTGACTTGCATCTAAAGTTAAATATTTTGAACCCACTGAACATAAATTTTTTTATCAAATGGTTTAAAAAATAAGTCCTTTGCCTTAGATCCCTTTCTTTCAAAATTTCAAAACTTTGAAAATTTTTAATGACTTGATTTTTCATCAAGTTCATCCAATGAACATATACTTTCATAGAAGGGGGCATGTTTTTGTTATACAAAATTGAAATCAATTGTATGATTTTATGCTTTCCTTTTGATTACTTTTTTAAAAAATGTACCTTAAACACTTGATTCCTTTAGTTTATAGGACTCAAAATGACATTAACATAGTATCCAAATTATTTTAAAATATTTTTATTAATTTAAGAAAACACCAATTTATCTATTGGCATACAACAATTGATTACAATTATAATAATGTAAGATAAACAAAAATCCAAAGTTGTCCTTTGCAATCATTTTTCAGTTAAACATTCCTTTTCAGTACCCCAATCGTGAATGGACCCATATGTTCAAATTTTTAATGATATCATGTCCTCATAATCATCAATATATGGTCATCCATAATTTTTCAAAATAGTGGTTTGGTTTTACATAAAATAAAAGACATTCAAAATTTTAGTACCCTGTACACATCGAATTGTCCACTCCTTACTATACACTTTATAACTAATGAAACATATTTGAAATTACACAAAATTCATTTTGATGAAAATTCATAAGTATACAAACATTTTGAAAGTGATTTCATTAAATTATAATCCTTACAACTCATGTAATCATTTTTCAAAATCATAGGGGTGCAAAACTTTATGTGTGTATACACAATCCTTGGCTCCTTTTATTGCGAACACACCCATTAGTATCATGCCTACTTGTTGCATTTGATTATTGGCTTTGGAACAATAAGCTAGAAGCATTTGACCTATTGCAATTGGCTACATTCACAGTTTAAAGAACCATGACGACCAAGGTCGAAATCCTTACCAAGGATTGCATTTTACACGTGTCCTACATGTATTGGTCTATTAGATATCAAAACTATATTTTAAATGTAATTTTTGGGACTAGATATTAATATTGAGATTAAACATGACTAATATTATATTAAAAACTATTTTTTTTGTATGAAGACCTGGATTATAATCAAATGTATAATTTTGTTTCTAACCATGATGTTAAATTTTGAATTTTTTTGACCATTAAGAACATTAAGAATCAAAATCAACAACATTCGTTAAAAGGATTCAATACATGTGCATTTAAAAATATAAACACATGTGGTCCTTCTTATGAAGTATGTTAGATCCCATAATAAATTTGAGAACATTTAATGAAGGTTTGAATAACAAAAAACACGTTCACATTTTCCTAGTGCAATGTTGTATATATAAACCCAAATTTACCAATGACTTTAACTTGTATGTATCATTTTTCATGAAAATGCAACATTGCCTTCCTTTAAAAAAAAAAAAACATATTGTCTTTTAGGAAGTCTTTATAATTTTATGTTTTTGAAGGTGATAAGCATGTTTAAATGCAAATAAAATGCACCCAATTAAGCGCAATTTAAGGCATGCTTTTATGTTTTTTTTCATATTGGGTCCTTTGGTTCATCTATATATGAATTTTTTATAAATTTGGAACATGAATGGGTAAGTTTAGCATAGGATTAAGGATGAGTGAAATGGAAAGCAATATTTAACTACAAACTTTCCACTACTTTATGACCACTAAAACAATTAGGTTTCACACAAAATTCTTTGGGATGAAATTTCATTAATAATAAAACATGGTGCAACAAACCTAATTAAATTTTGATGTTTCAAACTTTATAATGATTTTTTGAAGTTGAGAATTAAAAAAATTAAGGACAGTCAACACATTCCTTGGTACATTATATTGTGAATGTACCCAATTAGAAAGGTCATTTATCGATTGGTTGCCCACACACTCGCTATTCAGCTTAAAGATACATGTGTAGAACATTTTAATCCACAACAATTGAGGGTGGCAATGCTAAGCAGGTGCAAGATAGTGGTTCATGGGGTTAGAGCTATATTAGATTTACATCTGAAATGGGTGCTAATATAGGTGGATGTTTAGATCACGTATAATTCAATATCTCAAATAATCATTTTTCAAAAGTTGTGATCTTGTACTGACACCTTGGATCAACTTTTCCGATTTGTTCGTTGGTTTTACGCATGCCCATTTCCGATATATTTCTCGGAGGCTTCTAGACATGGGGATCTCATAATCATTTCATCCGAGTTCAGTACATGACAGGGGATCCATTGGGAGGAGTGTTGTTTGCACTAATTCATCTTCATGCTCTTTGTCCTATTGTAGTAACCCACCCTACTTGTGTTTTTCCCTCACTAGTGGATGATACACACATAGTTGGCCTTGCCTCAAATGTGGCACCTAGTTTTTTGGGATTATAAGAGGAGTTTACAACATTAAAACTTTTAGTGTAGCCGACAAAATGTGTAGTTTGGTTTCCACAGGGGGTTAGATCAATCTATATCATTTCCTCTAGGGTTTTTTACACCTGAGTCTAGTTTTCATATTCTAGTGTTCCAATGTGTTCTTTGCCATTTGTGGAGTCCTTTGTATCATAAGTACTCTAAGAAAAACTTAGCATGATAGCTAACCTTCCCATGATTGTAGATTTTTAAGTAACTTTTGTGATGCTTTTGTTTTGTTATGCCTAATGGTTGAGCTACTGACAATGTATTGTATTTCCATCATTATGTATCTTACAGCATTACACCGAATTTGAAGCTTAGACCATGATTATGTTGGAAAAGCTATTAAGTTCAAAATCCTTTGGCACCATAGTGGGTGATTTGGCTCATTATCATGTCATTTTCCCGACTTCTTTAGGGGGTCTATTGTCGCAACCCTAGCTTTGGGCTCGCGACCAAGGCAAAGGGGTTACAAGGTTGTGAGCCAAGAGGAAGCTCGGAAGTCAAGGCAAAGAGGTCGCAAGGGTGTGGGCCAAGAAGAAGCCCGGGACAAGAAGAAGCCCAGGAGTCACATCACATACTTTTGGGAGTGTAAGAAAGTGTGAGGGAGTATGAGGGAGTGAACCCTCACACTCCCAAGGCAACTCCCACTTTGGAAGATGGAATCCCGGTGGACTTCCAAAACTTTAAAGAGCAATTTCAGGGGTCAAAACTCAATGGCTTGTGGTGTTCTTTATATCATTGAAAAGCTCTTGGAACTTAAATGTCTAAAATGGGTTCGCATTGCTCATTTGGACATCTGAAACACAAGTTATGGCCAAAAGAAGGGTCGAGAGTCAAACTACCAGTTTGACTCCTGACCAGAAAAAGTCAAGAATCGACCCGATTTACTTGGCTGCAGAGGGCGTGTGATATATCGTTGGAAAGTTCTTGACAAGAGCTACAACTTTGCTTTATATCGCATTTCGATCCAAGGTTTAATCGCAAAGTTATGGGGCTCCAAAGTCACGGGAGTTTCAACCGGCGTGATTTCGGGACTTCCACTCGGGAGTCCCGGGAGAGAAAAGCCATTTGGATGTAGGCTTCGTGGCCAGCCACAGAGTATACTATAAGGGGGAAGGTGGTGGCTTCCCCCAAGTCTGGGTCGTGATGAATTTAGTGTGTCCGTGTTGCTCGTGGCTCGTCCTAGCACCAAAGGTGCTCCAACTATGCATTAACCACTTTGTGTGGGTTGTGTGCAAGCCCATGTGAGTGAATGAAGCTTGTTAACTCTTCCTAGTCCCATCCTAGAGCTCCAACACACCCCTCTACCCCTCAAAGTGTTGTGAGCTAGGGAGTGTGCCCTAACTCCTCCCTCTTCCGTTGTGTTCTACTTGGATTCATATTTGAATCCTTCAAGGAGTTGGGAGTGTGTCATCTAGGCCTACCCTTAATGGTCCAACTTGCTGGCCTTGTTTTTTTAGAATATTAGGCTTTGATCACTTTTACATTAGTCTTTTGTTTCCAACAAGATGATCACCCTACTTTTATTAATGTGATGGCAAGTGTAAATATTGGCACTTATCCTTTCTACGTAGCATTACGAGAAACCCATGCAATGTTACTTGAGGTTGTTCAATCACATGTCTTGTTTTTCAAAAATTTAATGGTGCAATCCCATCTTCAAATGTAGTCTTCTATAATGGACCAATTACATGACCAACTACATGAGTAGGAATTTACTTCGCTCTTAGTAGACATTCTTTCAAATGTCATGCAAACACATCTCCATTCTTATGTAGGTCCAGCAATAGGGGTTTGGTTATGAATTCATCCTAGCACCCTTTTCATTTTATTTGTCTTTAGCCCATTTCTTTATAATGTTATGTATTCATCTCAATATACCACATCTTATAATTGCACATTTTTCATGATATTAGAGTGGTCATACCATTGATGATTTGGGTATCCATTTGTTACGTTGCTTGTGTGGGAGTGAGTGCATTGTAGCACATGATGTGTTTTGAAATACCATTGCAACTATCGCATTGGAGAGTGGAGTTCACATACAAATAGAAGTTTCCCACCTTTTCCCTGTCATACATGGAGACAAATGGATATTGTCATTGTTGAAGTGAAAAACATTTTGTAATGGAAACCAATTTTTATAACCGAATTCGATAGAGTCTTAACTAGAGCAAGGTAACCGAAATTGAATTAAGGTAATCGAAACTAGACTGGTGTAACTGGATTTGTTTTAACTAAAATTAGATTTAGAGATTTTTTTTTAAGAACCGAAAATTTAGAAATGATCAGTTGGACTAATAGTTAAGATTTTTTTTTATAAGGTTTGGAAGGTATATATCTAAGAGGATTTTAGTTTTTGGGGTTCTTGCCAAGAAGAAAATTTTACAAAGATTTTTCAAGCTTAATTGTGGAGAAAGTTCAAACCTTTTGAACTTTTTACCTTCTTTTTGAAATAATTAACGTTTTTTGCCAGAGTGGTATTTCTCCACAAGGTTGTATGTTTTCAAGTATGGTCATTCAATGTGTGTGTTTTTCCATGTTTATCTTTTTGCTACCACACGAATTTTGGTTTGTGTTTTGATATCTAAGGTGGTTGCAGATGTTTGCCCCACTTCAAATTTGGTAGTGTGCTTCCCTTATTGAAAACTAAAATACTTTGGAAATCTATTTAATTTATTTATAGTTGAATTTTGGTGGTTTTAAAATGATCACCCCCTTGGACAAGAAATTTATTAAATTTCTATTCCACCCACAAACTTGGTTATTTATTGAGTGGCCTTAATAATCATCACTAGAAATGGTTTTCGGACTTTGGTGGATGTTGTCATTATTGATTTGACTTAAATAAATTTGATGTAGCGTGCTTCGATGATGACAACACATGCAATAACAATTGTTGCTCAAGACAAAACATGATCTTACATAGAATGAAGATTGAGAAATGATTTCATTCCCCTTGCCATAGAGACCAATGGTTGTTTCCATCCTCGTTTTGATTCTTTTTTTATTTCTTGTGTACATGCCAATATAGTTCGTCATCAGTTGACCTCCTTGCACTACAACAAAAGGTGTCCTTATACACCAAATGATTTCACTAGATGTTGAATGAATTGACTGGTCATAGTGAACGAGACCTTAGTGGGGAAACAATGAATTCATTGGCCTAATGAAAGGGGACTACTGAATTGCACCCACATTTTGTATTTATGTTGGTACTTTTGATGCTTATATTTTATTATAGGCAATGACTATCAATATTTTTCCAATGTGCATAAGCCATTGCGATTCTTCAACAAGTTGCCACACTTAATCACAATTTTTCATCTCTTTCACACATACCAATTAATGCACCTCCATCATTAACTAATTTGTGGCAAAGGATGCCCTTTCAGCATTATATGTTCTACTTCATTACTACTATTTTAATCATTTTGGTTTTCTTCTTATGTGTTTACATTTGCATGCCTTGTACTTTTTGTGGATGGATTTCCATCCTTGTTTATATATATATATGGTTTTTCTTGTAGTATGGAGATCAAGGTTAAAAAAAAAATGGCCCCAAAAAACAAAACTCATAGGTCAGAAACAAAAAAAAGTTGATTGATTAAGACTGGATGAAAAAATGCAACCCATCCCATGGATAGAGTGGTCAAGTGGTGCATTGGTGGGTGTTGGTTCACTCTAACCCCTTGGCCTTGGGTAAACCTTCTTCTATCCCACAAAATCCTACTCTCCCTGATGTGACCACCACATTCCTAAATGGAAGGTTCAAGGGTCGTTGCTTTGCCTTTTTGAAAGAACTTTTGGTAAAATTGTTTGTAAATTCTATCACTATAGTTAGAGTGTCATTTGTCAATTGATCTTTAAACACTTAACCACATTCCCATCCCCCCATTTTATGGTGATTTTTGTTGATAAGTTCTACCACAACCTTTTTTCTAGCAAGATTTGATGGCCAAGTTTTTTCCCATTCCACAGTTTATTATTATTTGGGTTAAGTCATTGGTGAACTTTGCCTCCACTTAGTTTCTTAGGGATTTTGTCAACAAGTGTGACTTGGATTTGTGCTAGCAAACTCATTTATGTGACTTAATTTGATGAAACCCTAAGCTAATGGATGATTTACTGCATCGAATGTGATTAGCAAAAAGTGCCAAAGGAGAAAACAATTAGTATCATGGGCGTTAAAGGAGCCACTTTCTACTTCTTTATGTTTTGCTATTTTTCTTGTGTTTTTGTTCTTTGTAGCTTATGAGTTTTGGTTTGTGTTTTTCATGGAATGCCAATGCCTTGCTCATGAATTGGCAATGGAGTTTAGTTTCCAGGATTCTCTTTTATTATGAAGATGAGGATGAAGCGAAAAAGTTGGCAATGCGCTTGGTGGTGGATGAAAATAAATACCAGAAGGCAAAGAAAACTAAACATTCTTGGATTTAGATTTCTTTTCTTTGATTTTATGTTTTTTTGGTTTTACTATTGTGAGTGTTGGGAAGAATGCTAAAGTTCAATTTTGTAAATGTTTTGACTTTTATCTTCAAAAACTCCATTGCGTTGAGGTTAATAGGTAGAACATCATGTGTCAATGGAGACCTAAAACGAAGATGATGAAAGGTTCAAGGGGGTCAATGGGTTGGCATGTTGTGTGGCATATTGCTCAAATCTAATGTGCTTGGGACTTTTGTCAGAATTGGTGGAGAATTTAGCACTTCTGTGTTTAAAGCGTGAACATATTCAATTATAATGGGAAGTTACTAAAGGAGTGAAAGTAGCAATGGTTAAAATCCTTTGTTTGATGTATTTGGTTGCCACAAGATTTGGGTATTAATTTTACATGGACTCACTCTGCTAGATTGCCCATAACCAGTAGGTCATGATAACCCACATAAAAAGAAGATTCAGTGTGAGCTGATTCGTCAAAAGTTTAGGTTTTGTTTTTGTGTTGTTAATGTATTGAAGTTTGTTCAAATGTGTGTTCTCATTTTACATAATGCTAATGTACTAAATATTTAATGCAAAAATCTTAATTTGACGTTAGAACATAGGGACACTTAAGTGATGTCCCACCCTTTGAAAGCTTAGTGGTTTAGTTTTACCCCTAGTTGTAGGTTTCTTTGGTAGATCACATATAGAACAAAAGTTTGTTTCCCTTCTAGTAGATGCTCCTTTGGATATCACACAAACACATTTTCGCTCATGTGTGGGTTTAGGGGCAGGCGTCTGGTTATTAGTTCATCCTACCGCACTAGCATTTGATTTATCATCGGCCCACTTTTTTACAACAGTATGTACCCATTTTGGCTTACCACATCCTACAATCGCCCACCTTTCATGGTGTCAGTGTGGTCATACCATTGATGATCTATGTGCCCATTTGCTTCAATGCCCCTGTGGGAATGAATGTACAACAACCCTTGACACATTTTGGGGTATTGTTGCAACTATTGCTTTGGAAAGCAAAGCACATATTTAGAGGGAGGTTTCCCACCTTTTCCCTCATCACACCTAGCGACAAGTGGATATTCTTATTACCAAGGATGGCTTCCATACTTTGATGAACATTGTCATTGCTGACCCAATTCACACAAATATGGTGCAATGAACATAAACGATGATAACACATGTAGTGACAATGGCTACTCATGAAAAAACACAATCCTATGTTGAATAAGCACCTAGCGATGATTTCTTTCCCATTGGTATTGAGATGTATGGGTGTCTTCATTCTTGTTTTGGTACATTCCTAATCACTTATGCACAGACCACTATTGCATTTCATCAATGGTTTTCTTTAGTCCCTTCGATGTTCATTTCCCATTATTGACAAGGTGGGTCCATAGCCCTATAACATGTGCAAGCCATAGTAATTTTTCAACGAGCTATTGCATTTGGTTGGGGTTCTTCAATGCTTCCACACATCATAACTAATGCACCTTTGTCACTAGCCGATTTGTGATAGACAATAACTTTCTTATCTTAGGTCTTCTCTGTTATCATTGATCGTCATTTCGTAGCCTTGAATCCTATTTGCATATGGTTTTTTTTCTTTATTTTTTGCTAATTGTTTGCTTTCATTTTTTCTTTGGGTTGTGTCTACTCTGCTCTCATTTGCCTTGTACTTTTGATGGATGGGCTCCCATCCCTCATTTTGATATAGGGGGTTTTTCTTCTTTTTGGTGACACAGGAACTCTTTCCCCATTTCCACCATTTACTTATTATCTTTTACTTATTGGTGAAATCCCCAACTCTTTTTCTGGGGTGGGGATTGGTTCCCACACCCTGCCCCACAAATAGGCGGAACGTGTGTCCATTCAGGCCCCTCATCCCCTTCCACCAATTTATGGGGATACTTGGTTGACAAATTCTACCCAAATTTTTTTTTCTGGGGTGAGGATTGGTTACCAAACTCTGCCCCCACAATTAGGTGGAAAATGTGTCCATTCAGGCCCCTCATCCCCACTCCACCAATTTATGGGGATACTTGGTTGACAAATTATAACCAAAACTTTTTTTCTGGACAGATTCCATAGTTAATATTTTTCTATCTGCACATATTTTGTTTCTGGGGATAATACATAGTTGAACTTTGCCTGCATTCCTTTTTGTACTACAAAATGGGTCCATTAGGGTCAGTTCCAACTAGGGACAAACAAGCTTGGTAGGGCCAGCTGCCATTTTGTTAGGTGAAAACTGATACTACCAGGGAAAATTAAAAAGTAGTTTTCCGCACTGTTGATTCACAACATCCATTCACCTTACAAGTGAAACTCACCACACTAAAAGTCAAACCACAGAGATGGGCGCCTGCCCCACACAAAAACCCTGGAAATCCGTCTGAATAGGATACCCAAATGGGTTACATGGGAGAATTTGCCAATGAGCATTTTCCCCATTTCCCCATTTTGTCATTCATTGGACAATTTGTTAGTGAACTCTTACCCTGCCCACGTTTTTTGGAGGGAGGGGGGGGGGGGAACAGAAGATTTGTCAACAACCAACATTCGTCCCTTTAGGTTCTATATTTAATTTACCATCATTCAGACCTGACATTAGGGCTTCCATAGTGATTTTTTTTGGGAAACAAATTGTCAAAATGTGACACCCTTTTCTGAAAAAGGGAATAATCTGTCACACATTCCCTTTATTTTCATGATTTTTTTTGCCAAATAGTGATAATTTTTTTGATTTTTTAGGAGGGTGCTGTCGCATTTATGTGTATTGGCATTTATGGGTTTTCTGGCAAAGAGTTGAGTTTAATTGAATTCTACCTAGTGATGTGCCTTCCTCTTGCAACACTAGGGGATTGAAAAAAGAAAACATTGGGTCTATATTGTTAGGCAGCTAACATTTAGATACCATCATAAAGAAAAAAATGTTTATGTTCAAGCTAGCACTAACTTCAAATGTTAATTAACAATTTTGGTGTGCATTCACACCTAGCTTAATAATAAGCTAAATTAGGGTATCAAGTAGTTTATCAATATCAAGATGGATTCATGTCATCAAGATGAATGTTAGGGATTAGTGGCCACAATGAAAACTGATTATTACAATCAAAATATTACAAATAATGTTAAATGTAATAAATATTGAGCTAGATGTCACAATCAAGATTGTGTAATGTGATATTGAGTTAAATGCTCATTTTTGGTGCTTTACATTGAGTTAAAACCTCCAAACCTAAGTTTTAGGCTACGTTTGCTCATTAACACTCACAAATGCTACTGCCAAGTTAACACCACTTGCCAACAAGGATGCCACATCCGTGAAAATGCTACCTAACACTAGACATATGTGAATGCACTAAAAAATCAAGAATCATAGATGGTGAGTGAAAAGAAATTTGAACTCTGGGAGGCTGGGAGCAAAGAAGAAACCAGTATGTATTGGTGTTTTACAACCATATAGATTCTTAGAGACAATGAAAAACTAGTTTTAGGATTATGGGGATTGTAGGTGGTCACAAATTTTTCCAGCAAGCAAACATTGGATTCATCAAGAATTTAGCCTTCTTGCATGCTAGAACACACAATTGAAGAATACTTGGACCTTGAATACAATTCTAAAAATGAAAAACCAACTCTACCTTCCATTACTTTTGAATGAATGTGTATAGTCGTGAAGAGACAAAGAATTGCTATTCTTTCATCTATAAATAAATATCACCATTGGATGACTCCCAAGTAGCCTTCATGATGAAAATACTTGATATATGATAGATGTGACAGAATTTGGATTATTTATGCCATACATGGAATTTGTTGAATACAGCATTTTTTGAAACATCAGTGCTTTTATTGACTATGACAACATAATCCAAAGAATATCATTTTAAATACACTTGGTGATAATGTTTGCATTTGCCAAAGCAGTAATTCATCATATGCTCAAAATATAAAATGCTTGAAGATTGCATTTAGAAGCCAATTTTCCTTTCCATTCCAAATCCAGATGAAGAATTGGAGTGATAAAAACTCTTATTTTTGTGCATATGTATGAATGGGATGAACTGGATCACCAAGAAATTTGACAATGGGATGAACTGGATCACTAAGCAATACTGGGCCATCAAGAAGTAGTATCCCACTAGAATGCTCTCCAAGGAGTTGTAACCTACACACAGCTCTCTTGTATCCCTCCTCCTCCTCTGGAATACTATCTGGAATACCTGAGAAATGCTTCAACATGTACTGTATGGATTCCAGGAGAGGGGTCCCCCGAGGATCCTTCACATGACGTTTCAATTTGATTTTCAAATTGATTCTAGCACGAATGTACCCCTCCTCTGCCCAACGAACATTTGGAATCTGTGAAAGGCAGTGCAACATTTTTTATATGCACCGCAAAAGATTTTCAAGCTTGTTTTGTTTTTCTACAGCAAACTGGAACATCTCATTTGCTTTCTTATCATTCTGAGGAACACCATGCCCAACAGAATAACAGCATCCAAGCCCCACATATGCACAAGTAGCATCTTCCAATTTAGTGGCTGCCTGATAACATTGGATTGCCTCCTCATGATTTTGCTCTGTACCAAGTCCAAGCTCAAAACACAGTCCAAGTCTGAACAGTGCCTCTGGTTTATCATGCTGCACTACTGAACAATTCAAATGCCTGTTCAAAGTCAGCCTGCTGATCAATCCAAGCCAATAAGCTTTCCCACTTTCAACTACAGTTTGATCCAATCTGCACATCCTATGTACTGCTCCACAACGTCCAAGTTTTTCTTGTGAAATGCATCCAGTACTATGAGACTGTGCACTTGTATCGGAAGATTCTCCTTCAAACTCTCCTGGAGACACTTCTGTAAACCCAGGGCAGATGATAACTTATGGGTGTCATGCTCATTGATGCATTTTAGAGGCGATGGATGCACATGCCTCAAAAGTGCACCCTTGCAATGCACCAACATTTGGCAGATTTCAGGAAATTTGGGACGGTCTTTAGCACTTGTGGCCCAAAACCTCTCTATGAATGCTGACAAGTATGATGGGAAATCAGCCTTGGAAGGTAAAATAGGCCTCACACCTATTTTAATGTTTTAATGGATGTTAGTCCGCTGTACGTCAGCAAATGGTATCTCCCCAGTGAGGACCTCAAAGAAAACCATTGTAAAACTATACACATCAGCTGAGTTTGTGTATGCCATGTTGTCCACCCCAAATACCTCAGGAGCCATCCATGGAGTTGAACCCACATGCAGTGTGGTAAACCTGTCCTGCAACTTTGAAAGGCC
>Ga0116227_10012926_pt1 | contig 13371 bp, 9 predicted proteins | sample S1TSphgellanicum_FD_89693 | JGI IMG/M metagenome (GOLD analysis project Ga0116227, IMG submission 89693) | Host-associated microbial communities from peat moss isolated from Minnesota, USA - S1T2_Fb - Sphagnum magellanicum MG | ecosystem: Host-associated > Plants > Peat moss > Unclassified...
TCGGAGGAGCAAAACGCTGACCATGATGTGTCAACGATGTCCTCGTACATGTGTCAACCATGTCTCCAGTCTGTACACCGCCGCAAAGAAAGTAAGCAAAGAAAGCGGGCTGCAACCGCTAGCCCATAGTGAGCCGTCTCAATGAATCACGGGAAACGGCCCAAGACAAGACCCGCCCTCGCATTTCCCCCGCTCGTGACACAGCGCTCATCCATCCCACTCCGCACTCCGTGCGTCGCGGTTGGGTCTGCCTGGGAACCCCGCTTGTGCAGCAAAGGTCTTGAGCCAAGATGGTTAGAATACCTACAGAGTTTGCAGAAGGCGTCGTGCCCTGCGGCGGGGCGCGTAGCGCGACGCTGGAACGGATGACTGCTTTGTCACCGCCGTATGAGGTGCGAGAGAGCAACTTGTCTTGGGCCGTTTCCGGTGGTGGACCTGGATGGCTCACTAAACGCTGGCGGTGTGAGCCCGCTTTCTTTGCTTACTTTCTTTGCGGCGGCAAAGAAAGTAAGTGCCGCCCCGCACAGGGGCGAAGCTAATAGACCACTAAGAAATCAAGGAAAGGCCAACACCCCAAGAAAACAACCAAAGCGCCGCGCAGGCAAAAAAAAGCCAGTCACTTCCTGATTAACAAAACAGCAGCCTGCGCCTCAATCCCTTCAGCCCGACCGAGATACCCAAGTTTCTCATTAGTCTTAGCCTTAACATTAACCTTATCAAGCGGCAGCTTCAAATCCTCAGCAATATTAACCCGCATAGCATCGATATGAGGCGAAAGCTTAGGCGCTTGCGCAATCACCGTACTATCCACATTCCCAATAGCAAACCCAGCCTGCGCAACGCGCGCCGCGCACTCACGCAATAAAACCCGCGAATCCGCCCCGGCAAACTTCGCATCAGTATCCGAAAAATGCCGCCCAATATCCCCCAGCGCGGCAGCGCCAAAAAGGGCATCGGTAATCGCATGCAACAACACATCCGCATCGGAATGCCCTAGCAAGCCCTTCTCGTATGGCACCGTCACCCCGCCAATAATGAGCGGCCGCCCCTCGACGAGCGCGTGCACGTCATACCCTTGTCCAATTCTGAAATCCATAGCGTGAAGTCCGGTTATCAACAATGAAACTCTTCAGGAAGCCGCCGGCCTCAGGATCGCCTCGGCCAGGTCGAAATCTTCCGGATACGTAACCTTGAAATTGCGTAAGCTGCCCTGCACCAGTCGCGGCGCGTAGCCCAGCCACTCAATCGCACTCGCCTCGTCCGTCAGGTCGTGACCGTCCCGCTGCGCCTGCAAAATCGCCTCGCGCAACATGCCAATCCGGAACATCTGCGGTGTCTGCGCCTGCCACAAGCCGTCGCGCGGCTCGGTCCGCTCGATCCGCGCGCCGCTGTCCGGCGCAATCCGCTTCAAGGTGTCCGCCACCGGCAGCGCCATGATGCCGCCCACCGCGTCGTCCTTCAGCGCGCCGGTCAACGTGCGGATCAAGCCAGGCGTAATGCCCGGCCGCGCGGCGTCGTGGACCAGCACCCAGTCGTCGTCGCGGGCACCGAATTCGACCAGCGCGTGCAGGCCGTTCAGCACCGACGCCTGGCGCGACGCCCCGCCGCAGCGGCGCACCGCGAAACGCAGGCCGGCAAAGCGGCGGGCGTCGAAATGCTGGTCGTCTGGGGCAATCACCACCAGCGTCTGCGCGAACTCGCTGCACGCGTCGAACGCGGCCAGCGAATAGTGCAGCAGGTCGCGACCGGCTACAGTGCGATATTGTTTGGGCATCGCGGCGCCGGATCGGCTGCCGGTGCCTGCGCACGGAATCAGAGCAAAAAGACGTGAAGTCACTGGTGCGGACGCCGCGAAGTCAAAGTAAAGGACGGATTTTATAATAGGTCCTTCGCATCCACGCCATGACACGCGTAAACTTGCCGCTCACGTGTGACCCACCGGCCGCCTTTTCCCTTCTATGCCAGACATCGCCGCATCATCGCAGTCCTCCTCGCCCGTCGCGCTCGTCAAGGCCGGCCAGCGTTTCGCCTTCGACGGCACGCACGGCTCGTCCGATGCGCTGCTCATCGCCCGCTACCACCTCGCCTACCGCGATCAGGTGCCGCTCCTCGCCGTCGTCTGCTCGAGCGCCGTGGACGCCCAGCGCCTCGCGCAGGAAATCGGCTTTTTCGCGCCCGACGCCCGGGTGCGCCTGCTGCCCGACTGGGAAACGCTGCCTTACGATACCTTCTCGCCTCACCAGGACCTCGTCTCCGAGCGCCTCGCCACCCTGCACGACCTCGGCGAGGGCCGCTGCGACATCCTGCTGGTGCCGGCCACCACCGCGCTCTATCGCATGCCGCCCGCCTCCTTCATGGCGGGCTACACGTTCTCGTTCTCGCAAGGCGAGCGTCTCGACGAAGCCAAGCTGAAAGCCCAGTTGACGCTGGCCGGCTACGAACACGTGAGCCAGGTCGTGCGTCCGGGCGAATATTGCGTACGCGGCTCGCTGCTCGACCTGTTTCCGATGGGCTCGCCGCTGCCCTACCGGATCGACCTGTTCGACGATCAGGTCGACTCGATCCGCGCCTTCGACCCCGACACGCAACGCAGCCTCTATCCGGTGAAGGACGTGCGCCTGTTGCCCGGCCGCGAATTCCCGTTCGACGAAGCCGCCCGCACCGCCTTTCGCAGCCGCTGGCGCGAGGTGTTCGAAGGCGACCCGAGCCGCGCGTCGATCTATAAGGACATCGGCAACGGCGTGCCGTCGGCGGGCATCGAATACTATCTGCCGCTCTTCTTCGAAGAAACCGCGACGCTGTTCCACTATCTGCCTGAGCGCGCCCAACTCGCCTTCGTCGGCGATCTCGATGCGGCCATCAAGCGCTTCACGAACGATACGAAGCAGCGCCACAACTTCCTCTCGCACGACCGCGACCGGCCGATTCTCGAACCTCAGCGCCTGTTCCTCTCGGACGCAGACTTCTTCACGCTCGCCAAGCCGTTCGCGCGTCTCGTGCTGCCGGGCAATGCCGGCGGCGGCTGGTCCACGCCGCTGCCAAACCTCGCCATCGATCGTCACGCGGAAGATCCCGTCGAAGCGCTGCGCGGTTATCTGGAGAGCACGCCGAACCGCGTGCTGTTCGCCGCCGAATCCGCGGGCCGGCGTGAAACGCTTCTGCAACTGCTGGCCGACAATCATCTGCGGCCCACTTCGAGCGACAGCTTCAACGACTGGCTGACCGGCGACGAACGTTTCGCGCTCGGCGTCGCGCCGCTCTCCAGCGGCTTTGCGGTGCCGGCCGAAGGCATCGCCATCGTCACCGAAACGGAACTGTACGGCCCGCTCGCGCGCCGCTCCGGAAGGCGGCGCCAGGAACAGGCCAGCAACGTCGATTCGATGGTGCGCGACCTGTCCGAGCTCAAGGTGGGCGACCCGGTCGTGCATTCGCAACATGGCATCGGCCGCTACATGGGTCTGGTGACAATGGATCTCGGCGAAGGCGAAACCGAATTCCTGCACCTCGAATATGCGGGCGAGAGCAAGCTGTACGTGCCGGTCGCGCAGTTGCACGTGATCTCGCGCTATAGCGGCGCCGACCCCGAAAGCGCACCGCTGCACTCGCTCGGTTCGGGCCAGTGGGAAAAAGCCAAACGCAAGGCCGCCCAGCAGATTCGCGACACCGCCGCCGAACTGCTCAATCTGTATGCGCGACGTGCAGCCCGTGAAGGTCACGCGTTCAAGCTCGATCCGCGCGACTACGTGAAATTCGCGGAAAGCTTCGGCTTCGAAGAGACCCCCGACCAGGCCGCGGCGATTGCCGCCGTGATCGGCGATATGACAAGCGGCAAGCCGATGGATCGGCTCGTCTGCGGCGACGTCGGTTTCGGCAAGACCGAAGTCGCGTTGCGCGCGGCCTTTATCGCCGTGATGGGCGGCAAGCAGGTCGCACTGCTCTCGCCCACCACGCTGCTCGCCGAACAGCACACGCAAACCTTCACGGACCGCTTCTCCGACTGGCCGGTGCGCATCGCCGAACTGTCGCGCTTCAAATCGACCAAGGAAGTCAACGCCTCGATCCATCAGATCAACGACGGCAGCATCGATATCGTGATCGGCACGCACAAGCTGCTGTCGTCGGACGTGCAGTTCAAGCGTCTCGGCCTCGTCATCATCGACGAGGAGCACCGTTTCGGCGTGCGCCAGAAGGAAGCGTTGAAGGCGTTGCGCGCGGAAGTCGACGTGCTGACGCTCACCGCCACGCCGATCCCGCGCACGCTCGGCATGGCGCTCGAAGGCCTGCGCGACTTCTCGGTCATCGCCACCGCGCCGCAAAAGCGGCTCGCGATCAAGACCTTCGTGCGCCGCGAAGAAGACGGCGTGATTCGCGAAGCCATGCTGCGCGAGCTGAAGCGCGGCGGCCAGGTCTACTTCCTGCACAACGAAGTCGAGACGATCGAGAATCGCCGGCAGATGCTTGAAGCGCTCGTCCCCGAAGCGCGTATTGCGGTCGCCCACGGTCAGATGCACGAGCGCGAACTCGAACGGGTGATGCGCGATTTCGTGGCGCAGCGCGCCAACGTGCTGCTCTGTACCACCATCATCGAAACCGGCATCGACGTGCCGAGCGCCAACACGATCCTGATTCACCGCTCCGACAAGTTCGGCCTCGCGCAGTTGCACCAGTTGCGTGGCCGCGTGGGCCGCTCGCATCACCAGGCGTACTCGTATCTGCTGGTGCACGACCCGCAAGGCTTGACCAAGCAGGCACAGCGCCGTCTCGAAGCAATCCAGCAGATGGAAGAACTCGGTTCGGGCTTCTATCTGGCCATGCACGACCTCGAAATTCGCGGCACCGGCGAAGTGCTCGGCGACAAGCAATCGGGCGAGATCCAGGAGATCGGCTTCCAGCTTTATACCGACATGCTGAACGACGCCGTGAAGGCGCTCAAGGAAGGCAAGGAACCCGATCTCACGGCGCCGCTCGCGGCCACCACCGAGATCAACCTGCACGCCCCGGCGATTTTGCCGGCCGATTACTGCGGCGACGTGCAGGAGCGGCTATCGCTCTACAAGCGCCTCGCAAACTGCGAACATAACGACTCGATCGACAGCATCCAGGAGGAACTGATCGACCGCTTCGGCAAGTTGCCGCCGCAAGCGCACGCGCTGGTCGAAACGCATCGTCTGCGGCTCGCCGCGAAACCGCTCGGCATTTCGAAGATCGATGCCGGCGAAACGGTCATCGGTCTGCAGTTCATCCCCAACCCGCCCATCGACGCGATGCGGATCATCGAGATGGTGCAGAAACACAAGCACATCAAGCTCGCCGGGCAAGACAAACTGCGCATCGAAACGCGCACGCCGGATCTGGCGGTGCGGGTGGCCACGGTGAAGGAGACGCTGCGCGCACTCGGCTCGCCCACGCGGGGAACCGCTACTACCGCCGCGGCACGCTGAGCGGCGACAACGCGTGACCATGCTGCGGTGCGCAAGATACGCACCGCAGCATATTGGTGGTTTGGCTGGCCCAGCGTTTTTTCGGTATGATCGAAAGACTTAAAAGCCGGAGTCTTGTCATGTCTCACGTCGCTGAATCAGCACGTTCCGCACAAACGCCCGCATCGTCTGCCTCATCTTCTGCGCACGGTTCCTCCCCCGCTTCGCTTCCCTGGGTCACCCGCCTCGTCTCGATGGATACGGTGAGCCGCAATCCGAATCTCGGCCTGATCGAAACCGTGCGCGACGAACTGCGTGCCCTTGGCATTGAAGGCACGCTCACACACGACGCCAGCGGTAAATGGGCGAATCTGTTCGCCACCATTCCGGCGCACGACGGCGAGACCAACGGCGGCATCGTGCTGTCGGGTCATACCGATGTCGTGCCGGTCGACGGCCAAAGCTGGGACAGCGATCCGTTCAAGCCCGAAATTCGCGGCGACAAACTCTATGGCCGCGGCACCTGCGACATGAAGGGCTTCATCGGCGCAGCGCTGACGCTCGTGCCGGAAATGCAGCGTACGAAGCTCGCCAAACCGATTCACCTCGCGCTGTCGTTCGACGAGGAAGTCGGCTGCGTGGGCGCGCCGCTTCTGATCGCAGACCTGATGAAACGCGGCGTCAAGCCGGATGGCTGCATTGTGGGCGAGCCGACCAGCATGCGTCCCATCATCGCGCACAAGGGCATCAATGCGTACCGCTGCTGCGTGCGCGGCCAGGCCGCGCATTCTTCGCTGACGCCGAAGGGATTGAACGCCATCGAGTACGCCGCACGCCTGATCTGCTACATCCGCGACATGGCGGACCAGTTCCGCGAGCAAGGCCCGTTCGACGAGCTCTACGACGTGCCGTTCACGACGGCGCAGACCAGCACCATCGAAGGCGGTAACGCAATCAATACGGTGCCGGCCGAATGCCGCTTCCAGTTCGAATTCCGCAATCTGCCGACGCTCGACCCGGAGCCGATTTTTGCGCGCATCGATCAGTACGCCCGAGAAACGCTGCTGCCGAAGATGCTGCGCGAACACGCATCGGCTGCCATCGAGTTCTCGAAGATTGCCGCGGCGCCTGGGCTCGATTCGTCGGAGCAGGCGGCCATCACCCAGCTCGTGCGCGCCCTGACCGCGGATCAGGACAAACTCAAGGTCGCCTATGGCACCGAAGCGGGGCTCTTTTCGCTGGCCGGCATTCCGAGCATCGTGTGCGGCCCTGGCGATATCCAGCAGGCGCACAAGGCCAACGAATTCGTCGCACTCGAACAGCTCGCCGCCTGCGAGCGTTTCCTCGGCAAGTTCATTCACAGCATGTCGGTTGACGCACACACACGTTGAGTCTGCACGCCTAGGATTGAATCGAATCCGGTAAAGCTGAATGGACAAAATCGCACTGAACTGAACCAGGCTGCCCGACTCAAAACATCACAAAGGCTTTCTCCACACGCCATGTCCACCGCCACGCCGCAGCACACCGACCACACGATCGACGGCGAGCCGATTCCCACGCTCGACGACATCGCCTCGCAGCATTTTGCGTTGGCGCCGTGGGTTGCACGCACGCCGGTGTTCGACAAGCTGGACTTCCCGTCGCTGGAAGGCACGGTGGTGAACTTCAAGTTCGAACTGCTGCAGGCGGGCGGCAGCTTCAAGACGCGCGGCGCGTTCACCAACCTGCTCGCGCTCGACGAAGCGCAACGCAGCGCGGGCGTCACCTGCGTGTCGGGCGGCAATCATGCGGTCGCGGTCGCGTATGCCGCCATGCGGCTCGGTATCGGCGCGAAAGTCGTCGTGTTCCGCTCGGCGAATCCGGCGCGCATCGCCTTATGCCGCCAGTACGGCGCGGAAATGGTGCTGGCCGAGAACGCCACCGAAGCGTTCGAGATCGTACGGCGCATCGAGGCCGAAGAAGGCCGTTACTTCGTGCATCCATTCAACGGCTACCGCACGGTGCTGGGCACCTCTACGCTCGGCTACGAGTGGGCCACGCAAACGCCGGATCTGGACGCCGTGATCGTGCCGATCGGCGGTGGCGGTCTCGCCGCCGGCGTCTCCACCGCGCTGCGCCTCGCCAATCCGCGCATCCACGTGTATGGGGTCGAGCCGGACGGCGCGGACGCGATGGGCAAGAGCTTCGCCGCCAACCATACGATCAGGATGGGGCACATGTACAGCATTGCGGATTCGCTGATGGCGCCGCATACCGAACAGTACAGCTATGAATTGTGCCGGCGGCACATCGACCGGCTCGTCACGGTCACGGACAACCAGTTGCGCTCGGCCATGCTGACGCTCTTCATGCAACTGAAGCTCGCTGTGGAGCCGGCCTGCGCGGCCGCCACCGCGGCCCTGCTCGGCCCCTTGCGCGAGACCCTGCAGGGCAAGCGCGTCGGGGTGCTGCTATGCGGCGCCAACATCGATCCGGTCAGTTTTGCGGCCCATCTCGAACGGGCCCGCGCACTCGAGTCATAGTTGCTCAAGTGATCGTTTCAAGGCTAAAGCACTACCCTATCCTCCTGACGTTGGCTATCATGGCGCCATCGACTTCAAGGAGGAATCCCAATGAGCATGGTCAAGGAGTTCAAGGAGTTTGCCCTCAAAGGCAACGTGATGGATCTTGCGGTCGGTGTGATTATCGGCGGCGCGTTCTCCACGATTGTTAATTCGATTGTCAAAGACCTGATCATGCCGGTCGTCGGTCTCGCCACCGGCGGCCTCGACTTCTCCAACAAATTCGTCCGCCTGGGCGACATTCCGGCCACCTTCAAGGGTAGTCCCGAGTCGTACAAAGACCTGCAAACCGCGGGTGTGGCCGTGTTCGGCTATGGCTCGTTCATCACCGTGCTGATCAACTTCATCATCCTCGCGTTCATCATTTTCCTGATGGTGAAGTTCATCAACAACCTGCGCAAGCCCGCCGCCCCGGAAGAGCCGGCACCTGCCCCGACGCCGGAAGACGTGCTGCTGCTGCGCGAGATCCGCGATTCGTTGAAGAACGCACCACGCTGAGGGATCGCTGCGCCTCACGGGGCGTTGCATCAAACAGACTCAAACCGGTTCAAACGAAAAGGCCTGCTGCGAGCGATTTCGCAGCAGGCCTTTTTGTTGCCGTCGGCCGTGGCCGTGGCCGTGACCGTGACCGCCGGCGGCGGTGGCCGGCAACCGGAGGCTCGGCTCATGACCGGGCGCGACCTCCGTTAGCCAACGTTTCGCACTACGTGGAATCGGTGCCCGCGGTCTTTTCGGCCTTCAGGTTCGCCGCACTTTCAATCAGCTGTTCGAGCTGGCCGAAATTGACCGGCTTGGTCAGATGCGAGCTGAATCCTGCGCCGAGGCAGCGGCGTACGTCCTCATCGGTGCCGAAGCCCGTCAAGGCCACGGCCGGTACATCCGAATGCTCGCGGAAGGCCTTGATGAAGTCGAGCCCCGTGCCGTCCGGCAGGCCGACGTCGCTCACGATCAGATCGAAGCTGGCCGACTGGGTGGCCGCCAGCGCGTCGGCGACAAGCCCCACCACCGTCACCTCGTGGCCCAGGCCGCGGATCAGTTGCGCCATCACCTCGGCGGTATCCACGTGATCCTCGATCAGCAGGATCGTCAGCAGGCCGGCCGGATGGGCCGTCGCCGGCGCCGGCACGACCGCTTCTTGCACCGGCTTCGCCGCCGTCGGCAAGGTGATCGTGAAGGTTGCCCCACAGTGCGCGCCTGGGCTCTGTGCGGTCACCGTGCCGCCGTGCACGTCGGTCAATGCCTTGGTAATGGCCAGACCCAACCCCAGACCACCGAACTGCCGGGTCATGTTCTGGTTGCCCTGCTCGAAGGCATTGAAGAGCTTGCCGATCTGCTCAGGCTCGATGCCGATGCCCGTGTCCTCGATCGAAATCTGCACCTGCATCCGCTCGTCGCGCGTGCGCACGTAGATATGGCCGCCGTCCGGCGTGAACTTGGCGGCGTTGCGAATCAGGTTCCACAGCATCTGCTGCAGCCGTGCGCGATCGGCCAGCACATAGTGGTGCTGCGCCAGCTTGTCGATGTGGACGTCCTGCTGCTTGACCTGAATCTCGCTGCGGAACAGATCTAGCACGCTGTCGATCACCTCATGCACGTCCACCGTTTCGAGCGACAGACGCAGCTTGCCGTTCGCGACCCGGGTGAGATCGAGCAGATCGTCGATCAGGCGTGCCTCGAGTTCCACGTTGCGGCGAATCATCAGCACGCACGAGCGCGCCTGGTCCGGCAACTCGGGTATCAGTTCGAGCACCCTCGCCCCGGCCAGCACTGGCGTAAGCGGCGTGCGCAGTTCGTGCGAGAGCATCGCCAGAAAGCGGTCTTTGGCGCGATTCGCCTCTTCCGCGGCGTGCCGTGCGGCCTGCTCCGAGGCAAGCAGCCGCTCGCGCTCTTCGATCGCCTCGCGCTGCGGATGGATGTCCGTGCAACTGCCAAACCATTTTCTGACGACGCCGTCGGAGTCGCGCATGGCGACGATCCGCGCGTCGAACCAGCGGTATTCGCCGTCATGACGACGAATCCGCAGTTCGTGCCGATAGTCGCCGGCGTCGCTCCTGACCGCCTTCAGCCAGGTCTGGCGGATTTCCTCGCGATCGTCCTCATGCACGGCCTCGAGCCACGCGAGACCAAACGAGTGGCCTTCGTCGAGACCGGTGTACTCCAGCCATTGCTTCGAGAGAAAGTCGCAATCGCCATTGGCCCCGCAGGTCAGCACAAGGTGCGGCAGCGCCTCGGACAAGGTCCGGTAATGCAGCTCGCGGTCGCGCAACAACACGGCCTCGTCGGAGGCCTTTTGCAGGCGCACCTGGGAGAGTACGCGCTCGACGGCCTCCGGCAGATAGTCGAGGTAATCGCCGGACTTCGGCACCACGTCCGACACGCCGGAGCGCAGCGCCTCGATGACGCGCGATTCGTCGGTAAAACCCGTGACGAGGATGGCCGGAATCCGCACGCCTTCGGCGCGCAGACGGCGGAAGAAATCAAGCCCGGTCTCCGGGCCGTTCAACTGGTAGTCGAGCACGAGCAGGTCCGGCGCGCCGCCGGCGATACGCTCGCGAGCGCTCTCGACGTCGGAACAGAGCGCCACCCGGCAACCGGCCCGCTGCAGCGACTTGCGCGCAAGACGCAGGATGCCCTCGTCGTCGTCGACGAGAAGCACATAAGCCGCGGGTGGCGTGGATACGTCTTCGGTCATGCTGGTTCTTTCTTTGGCTAGGTCCACTCTGGCAGACTTCCGGCGGCGCGGTTCTTACGATGCGGCCAAACGCTGGCCCTGCGGCAGCTTCACCACCTGCAGGAAGAAACCGAGGCGGCGCACCGCCTCGATAAACGCGTCATATTCGACGGGCTTCGTAATGTAGACGTTGCAACCGAGTTCATAGCAGCGTTCGATTTCGCGCGGGTCGTCGGTGGTCGTGAGGACGATCACCGGCACAGCCGCCGTCTGCGGCGCTTCTTTCAGACGGCGCAGCACCTCGAAGCCATCCACGCGCGGCATCTTCAGATCGAGTAGCACGACGAAGTTCGTCAGATCCTGGCGCGGCGGATATTTGCCGGCCGCGTCCCCGCTCGGCGGGTCGCCGAAAAAATAGTCGAGCGCCTGCTGACCGTCGGCAAAGCGCAGGAACCCGTTCGAGATGCCGGCTCGCCGTAGATTGCGTTCGACGAGTGTCGCATGACCGTCGTCGTCCTCGATCAGAATGATGCTGACCGTTTCCCCATTCTTCATATTGCCTCCGTGCCCACAAAGCGCAGGTGCGTGACCCTTTGTTTGTGTTTCATGCCATTCGGATAAACGTTGCGCCGCTATGCCGGTTCGACGGTCCAGGCGGCCCGGCTCACGCCCGGTTCACAATCGCGCCGGCTGTTCGGGCAGCACGACAAAAAACGTCGAGCCGGCCCCCTCCGCCGACTCCACCCAGACCCGCCCGCCGTGCCGCTCGACCATGCGCCGCACCAGTGCGAGCCCAATGCCGTCGCCTTTCGCCACCTCGCCGTGCAGGCGCTGGAAGGCGCGGAATACCTTCGACATATAGGCCGCCGGAATGCCGAGTCCGTTGTCGCGCACATAATACGTACGCGTGCGAAGCACCGGCGGCTGGCGCTCGTCCACCGGTTCCGGCTCGCAGGCGCCGACCTCGATGCGGCCCACGCGGTCCGGATCGAGAAAGTTGAGCGCATTGCCGATCAGGTTGCTGAAGATCTGCTCGATCGCGCTCGGGTCCCCCCACGCAGGCGGCAACTCGCGCACCGTGACCAGCGCGCCGCGCGCTTCGATCGCGCCGGCCAGACCGTCCACGACGCGCGCCACCACGCGCCCAATACTCACGCGCTGCCATTGATACTCGAGCCGGCCGGCCCGCGAGATGCGCAGCAGCGCCTCGATGATCGCCGCGGCGCGCGTCACGGCCGTGCGCAAGAACTGCAACGACTCGCGCACGTCGCCGTCGAGCACGCTGGTCAGACGGTGTTGCTCGTCCGCCGGCAACTGGGCCGCGTCGATGGTGGTGCGCAACTCATCGCAGGATACCTGCAGCTCCTTGGAAAAGCCTTGCAGGTTGACAAGCGGCGAACGCAAGTCATGCGAAACGCTGTAGATGAACATCTCGTTGTCCTGCGTTTCCTGGCGCAACTCCTCGTTGACCCCGGCCAGTTCTTTGGCGCGCGCTTCGAGCCGCGCCTTCAGCACCGCCTGATCCTGGTCGGCGGCGCGCAGACGTGCGCCGGTCTGGTGCAGGACCGCATCGAGCGCGGCGATCTCGTCGTTGCCCGAGAGCGGCGCACTCAACGGCCGGCCGTGGCCGAGCCGTTCCGCATTACCGGTCAGCACCTCGAGACGGCGGCCGATGCTGCGCGCAAACGCCAGCGCGGTGATGCCCCAGATCAGCATGGAGCCGAGCACGGCGGCGATCAGTGCGTATTGCTGGCGAGCCCGCGTCTGCGCGAGCGACGCATTGCGCTCGGCATCGAGCCGCGACTCCTCGACGACGAAAGCGTCGAGCTGGTCGCGAAACAGCGCGACCTGGCGCGGCACCGCGCCGCCCTCGAGGGCCGCATACGCGGTCATGTTGCGGCCTTCGTGCAGGCCTTGCGAGATGGTGTCCGCCTGGGTGCGATAGGCGTCGACCATGGCGCGCATCTGCCGGACGCGCGCGGCCTGTTGGGGCGTGTCCACGACCAGTTGTTCGAGACGATCGAGACGGTCGGCGAGGTCGACCCATGCCGCCCGCCGGTCGATGAACGCGGGGTCGCCCACCACCATGCCCGTGCGAATCCGCGCGGCCTGACGCAGCAGCGGGTCGATCAGCGAAGACGACTGATACAGGATGTGCTTGCTATTGGCCACCCACAGCGCGGCTTGTGCCGCTTGCTGCTGGGTATCGAAGACGAGGCCGAGCAATGCCAGTTCGACGACGCTTGGCATCGCAATCAGCAGCAGACCCTTGGTGAAAAGTTTCATGTTCGCCTGGTAGTCTGTCCGGTCGCTGCACGGTCGAAGCGGTGGGCTGCGCGCCGCCCCCACGCGGCGCAGGCCGCCGGACCGCCGCAGCGGAACCGGGCCATTATCGACGTGAACCCAAGATATTTCAATCGGCCGCCCTTCAGGCGCTGGCCAACATAAAAATGTCTTTTTTTATTGGCGGGAGAGTCACCTACGCGGCCCGTGCGACTATTATGGAAACAGAAGTGTGGAGACATGTGCTGGGATGCGAATGCGCGCGGCAGGGCGATTCGGCACGATTCGTGCGGATGGGTGTGAGGCGGATTGATCGTCGAATCACCGTGAATCTGGCATTTTCGTATGCTATAAAAGATCGACGTGCGGCGGCGCGAAGCCGGGAGTGGTCGCATGAGGACGCTGCGTTTCTTGCAATTCTTTTTCAGGCGAA
>Ga0116227_10012927_pt1 | contig 13371 bp, 15 predicted proteins | sample S1TSphgellanicum_FD_89693 | JGI IMG/M metagenome (GOLD analysis project Ga0116227, IMG submission 89693) | Host-associated microbial communities from peat moss isolated from Minnesota, USA - S1T2_Fb - Sphagnum magellanicum MG | ecosystem: Host-associated > Plants > Peat moss > Unclassified...
CGTTGTATTTCAGTCGCTTTGCGATGCCTTATTCAAGAATGAAAGCCGCTGAAATGGGAAACTATGACGGCTGCTTAAAGCATATCGGCATGTACGCTTATTCGAAAAAGTTTTTAAAACAATTCTGTGAGGCGCCTCAAGCTTTGATTGAAAAAGCAGAAAGCTTGGAGCAGCTCAGAGCTTTGTATTTGGGTGCAAAAATTAAAGTCGTTCGAGTTAAAGAAGCAAGTCTCGGGGTGGATACTCCCGAAGATTTGGTTAAACTAGAGAAACTCTTAAGTCAGGGGAGATAATGGCAAAAAGAGCAGCAACGAAATCAGTCAAAACAACAACGAAGAAGACAACAAAGATTTCAACGGCGAAGTCGACTAAGAAAACTTTGAAACAAAAATTTATCTTTGTTACCGGAGGTGTTACCTCCTCCCTCGGTAAAGGAATCATCGCAGCATCTTTAGCAAAATTACTTCAGGCAAGGGGCTACACAGCTACCATCCAAAAGCTTGACCCTTATATTAATGTTGACCCTGGTACACTAAACCCGTACGAACACGGCGAATGTTATGTAACGGAAGACGGTGCCGAAACCGACCTTGACCTTGGCCACTACGAGCGTTTTTTAAATACGCCAACTTCAAAAGCTAACAACATCACCACTGGCCGCATTTACCAAAATGTAATCAACCGCGAACGCGAAGGCGCATTTTTAGGTAAAACAGTTCAGGTTGTTCCGCACATTACGGATGAGATCAAACGCAACTTCCGTATTTTGGGCGAAAGTGGCGATTATGATGTTGTAATCACCGAAATTGGCGGTACCGTTGGCGATATCGAATCGTTACCTTTTATCGAGGCTGTACGCCAGTTCCGATGGGAACAAGGGCAGAATGATTCTTTGGTTATCCACTTAACTTTAATTCCGTTTTTGGCTGCCGCCGGAGAATTGAAAACCAAACCTACCCAGCACTCTGTTAAAATGTTGCTGGAGTATGGTATTCAGCCAGATATTTTAGTTTGCCGTACCGAGCATCATATTAATGCTGATATCCGTAAAAAAATAGCCCTATTCTGTAATGTAAATGTTAACGCCGTTGTTGAATCTATCGATGCTTCTACAATTTACGATGTGCCCTTGCTGATGCTGAAAGAGCAGTTGGATAAAACGGTAATGAGCAAGCTGAAGTTATCCAGCAAAGTTGAGCCTAACCTTGATCGCTGGAAAGACTTTTTAGGTCGCCTTAAAAACCCTACCGCCGAAATACGCATTGGCCTGGTTGGTAAATATGTTGAATTGCCGGATGCTTATAAATCAATCACCGAAGCCTTTATACATGCTGGCGCTCAAAACGAGTGCAAGGTATATGTTGAATGTATCAGCTCGGAGCAATTGACAACCGGTAATGCTGTAGAACGCTTAAAGGGCTTACATGGTGTATTGGTTGCACCAGGTTTTGGTCAGCGTGGTATTGAGGGTAAAATTGAAGCTATTAAATACGTTCGCGAAAACAATATTCCATTCTTTGGTATTTGTTTGGGTATGCAATGCGCCGTGGTTGAGTTTGGCCGCAATGTGTTGGGATTGAAAGATGCCCACAGCGTGGAAATGAACCCTGATACGCCCTTCCCAGTGATTAACATGATGGAAGAGCAAAAGAAGATCACTGCTAAGGGTGGTACCATGCGTTTGGGATCATACCCTTGCCACATCAAAAAGAACAGCAAGGCATTTACCATTTACGGTTCGCAGGATATTACCGAAAGACACCGCCACCGTTATGAGTTTAATAACGAGTACCTTAAACAGTACGAAACCGCGGGTATGATACCATCCGGAATTAACCCCGAAAACAGCCTTGTAGAGATCGTTGAGCTAAAAAATCACCCGTTTTTTGTGGGCGCACAATTTCACCCCGAATTAAAATCAACGGTTGCTAATCCTCACCCACTTTTTGTTAACTTTGTCGCCGCTGCGCTGGCTTATGCCCGCAAAAAATAGCAGCTTGTTACGTTTATACTAATGGATAGAAATACTTACACAGGATTATTCCTGATCATGCTGATACTTTTTGGCTCATTCTATTTAATGAAGCCATCGGAAGCAGACCTTAAAAAAGCAAAAATTGCCGCTCACGCGGATTCGTTAAAAAAAGCCGGAATCAAAGCGACAGCCGCAGAAGCGCCTAAGGCTGATTCGGTACAAAAGACACAGGTTGTTGATTCCGCAATATTGAAAACCGCTTTTGGTGCCGCGACTGTAGGTACCGAGCAATTAGTTACGGTTGAAAATAAAGACCTGCTGCTTAAAGTTTCGACTAAAGGTGGCCGTGTTCAATCGGCAGAGTTAAAAAACTTTAAAACGTTTGATGGTAAACCGTTAGTTTTATTTAACGGACCTAACGAGCACTTCGGACTGAACTTTATTGCCGGTAATAAAAAGATAAACACCAACGACCTGTACTTTAAACCATCGGCCGGGGCCTTAAACTCTGCCGGTGCCGATTCTGCAATTACCTTCCGCTTAAACTACAGCCCTACACAGTATATTGATTACGTGTATTCGTTACCGGCCGCGGGCAATAAACTTGGCCTTGTTATTAAAGAAGTAGGTTTAGACGGCGTATTAGCTGATAACAAGGTTGTTGATATCAACTGGCAAAGCAGCATGCTGAAGACCGAAAAGGACATGAGCATGGAGCGCCAATACTCAACCGTATACTTCAAAAATACTGAGGACGATGTTGATTACCTGAGCGTTGCTAAAGATGATGCCAAAGATATCTCCGACAAAAAATTGCAATGGGTATCATTTAAACAGCACTTCTTTTCGAATGTGTTGATCTATAAAGACGGTTTCAGCAAATCGAGCTTAAAGGTGAGCATGGATACCGCGAATAAAACCGAGGTTAAACAAATGCAGGCCAGTTTGCAAATTCCGGCTAACAACACAGGTGTTTACCCAATGGAGTTTTATTTTGGCCCTAACGAGTTTAAGCTGTTAAAAGCACAGGGTTATAACCTGGATAAACAAATTGATTTAGGCTGGGGCCCGTTAAAGCTGATCAACCGTTACGCGGTGTTATCGGTATTCAACTTTTTAAAGCAATTTGGCTGGAACTACGGTATCGTAATTTTATTGCTGACGATTTTGCTGAAATTAGTATTATCGCCATTAACTTACAAGTCGTACTTATCGATGGCTAAGATGCGTGTATTGAAGCCAGAAATGGACGAGATCAAAGCTAAAGTTGGCGAAGATAACCCTACCCTGCTACAACAGGAATACATGAAGCTTTACAAAAAGGCAGGTGTAAACCCCCTGGGTGGTTGTTTGCCAATGGTACTCCAATTGCCTATCGTATTCGCATTCCTCCGTTTCTTCCCGGCTTTGTTTGAGCTGCGTGGCGAAAGCTTTTTGTGGATGAAAGATTTATCAACTTATGATGATGTGATCAAGTTTGGTACAACAATACCATTGCTTGGCGATCACCTGAGTTTGATGTGTTTGCTGATGACCATCTCGACATTCATTTACACTTATTTTAACAACCAGATCTCGGGCGCTACAGGCCAGATGAAATACATAGGGTATATTACCCCCGTTATCTTCATCTTTGTGCTGAACAAGTACCCATCAGGTTTGAACTACTATTACTTTTTAGCGAATATGTTAACCTTCGCTCAACAGTATGCTATCCGTTTGATGGTGGATGATAAAAAGATCCACGCCCAGATCCAGGAGAATAAAAAGAAACCGGAGGATAAAACGGCTAAAAAGAAATCAGGCTTCGCCGCTAAAATGGAAGATTACATGCGTACCCAACAACAGCAGGCACAAGCTCCAAAGCAAATTCCACCAGCTAAAAAGGGTAAATAAGCATAAACAAAAAAGGGCCGGACATGATGTTCGGCCTTTTTTAATATCAAGCAAGTCTAAAATCTATCTTACCTGTCCATCACCTCGCACAAACCATTTCTCGGTTACCAACTTCTCTAAAGCAAACGGTCCGCGGGCATGTAGCTTTTGAGTTGAGATGCCAATTTCGGCACCTAAGCCAAATACGCCACCATCTGTAAAACGGGTTGATGCGTTGATGTAAACAGCGGCCGCATCTACTTCATTAATAAAGCGTTCTGAAATTTCTTTATCTTGAGATACAATAGCTTCGGAATGCTTGGATGAGAATTTGCTGATGTGATCCAAAGCTTCATCCACACCGCCATCAATAACTTTAACCGAGCATTTAAAATCTAAAAATTCGCGGCCAAAATCTTCGGGGGTTGCCGCTTGCAGGTATGGATATTGGAGATCTTTTAAAATAGCATAGGTTGGCTCATCCGCAAATATTTCGACTTTGTAATCGAGTAAGCCGGGAGCGGTTAGTTTCAATAAGTCGGCAGCAACTGATCTGTCAACCAAAATAGTATCCAATGAATTACAAACCGAAGGACGGCTCACCTTAGCATTTACTACAATAGCTGCAGCCTTAACCAAATCGGCAGTTTTCTCTACATAAGTATGGCAAACCCCCGCTCCTGTTTCAATTACAGGTACCTTCGAGTTTTCACGAACAAAATCTATGAGTTGTTGTGACCCACGTGGAATGATGATATCGATGTATTTAACGGCTGTTAAAAGCTCGTTGATGAACTTGCGATCGGTTGGTAATAATTGAACTATGCCGGTATTTAAGCCAAACTCGTGCAGGGTTTGGTGTATCAGGTTAACCAGGCAAATGTTGGTGTATAAAGCATCGCTTCCGCCACGCAATACGCACACATTGCCGGAACGGATGCACAAAGCGGCAACATCAATGGTAACGTTAGGACGTGATTCGTATATCACTCCTACTACGCCTAAAGGAACGGTTTTCTTTTGAATGGATAAGCCGTTAGTGGTTGTGCTTTCAAGAATGATCTGCCCAGCCGGATCGGGTAAGTTTGCGATATCTTTAATGCTAGTGCATAGATCAGCTATGCGGGCATCGTTTAAAAGCAATCTGTCCTTTTTGGGATCGGTATCCGGCATACGGTCCAGATCCTTTTTATTTTCGGAGATGATCAATTCCTGATTCTCTGAAAGAATAACCGCCAAACGATTTAAAAGCAATTGTTTACGCTCATCATCCAACAGCTTGATGGATGTTGATGCCTGGTGAGCTTCGTATAATAAATGCTGGATAGATTCCATATTTCAATTTCTATAATAACACAATATCATCGGCGCTGGCTACAATCAGCTTCTGCGTTTTCAGGTTAGCCGATATTTCGTCGGATGAGATCTTAGCACGGCCAACGGCAACCGTAATTTGATTTTCGTCTTGTATCTCGATAACCTCGCCCTGTTCAAATTTATTCACGATAGCTTTAACACCTACTGCCAACAAGCTATGTCCGTTTTGCAGCGCTTTTGAGGCACCCGCATCAACCTGCAGACTTCCGGTAACCAGACTGCCACTGGCCAGCCACTTTTTACGTGCAGGCATGGAGCATTTTTGTGGATGGCACAAGGTACCGGTTTGCTCTTTAATGGCATTTAAAATACCATCGGTAGTGCCAATACCAAATATAACCACTTTGATACCCATACGGGTAGCCAAACGGGCAAAGGTTAATTTGGATACCATACCTCCCAACCCTAAGGCCGATTTCTCTTTGTTAGCCAAACCCAGAGCGGCTTTATCTATCACCGGGATAACCGGGATCACTTCGCCATTCGCATCCAGTACACCCGGTACGGATGTACTGAACAGCAGTACAGATGCGCCAAAACCTACCGCAATCAGCGTGGCCAGTTCGTCATTATCCGAGAATTTGAGTTCCAGATTACTTACAACATCGTTTTCGTTTGCTATCGGGATGATATCGTTCGCCCACAGATCTTCGTAAGTTTTTTTGAGCTGCAGGAACTGGTTACGATTGCTAAAATGCTGGCGCTCACAAAGGCTTTGCGCTATGTTGATCCCGTAAGGTGCAAAATAACCAGCGTATTTGTTCAATAACAGCGGGTTGCCAATGGCAGCGGCTGCCTTGCGTTCGCTAATGGTTCCCGAATAGTTTTTTAGTAGTTTTTTACCGGCGGCCACCGCTCCCGATGATACCATTACAATATGATAATCATTATGGATGCTTGCCACTTGCCGGGCAATTTCGGCCATCACATTTTCATCCAGATCACCATTTTTATGTGTGATAGATGCAGTTCCGAATTTGATAACGAGTATAGGCTTTGTCAATGTATGCAATAAATATATTGCCCAAATCTATAAAAAGCCTACCAATAAAGTAGTCTATATTTTGTATTAGTTGTAAAATTCTCCCGGATTTGAAGTCGGAGTTTGTTTTGAAGCTTGGTATGTTAAAAACTTGCGGTAGTTTTTCTCAGCCGTCCAAAAACTTAAACGGGCCCATAGGTAACCCATACCGGCAGTAAGCATAATAGTTGTTAAAACAGAAACAAATCCCATATCTGCTGATCGTAAAATAACGGGTACAGATGCAATAGCCAACATTGCCGATTGCATTAGGCTTTCTTTAATAATGTACTGCTTTTTGTTAGTTCTTTTCACAGCCCATATTTCCGAGTAGAACTTGATATGCTTGTCAGTATATTTTATCATTGCTTAAAAGTTCGCGTCGTTTTGCTCAACAATTTGCTTGTAGCGGTTTTCGTTAATAACAAAATTCCAGTAGCCGAATAAGGTGCCCATCATTGTCCACAATACCAAGCCTATAAAAAACTCCTCGCCACCCAAAGGCTCGGCACGCCTTAAAAATAAATTATACATGGTAATTAAGGTGTACGATGGCAACGAATACAACAATATCCCGCTTTTGATAACGTAGCCCCATTTGTTCTGGCGCGTTATCTTCCATTTTTCAAGATAGTATTTTCTCTCCTTTTCAGTTACCGGTTTCATATTATCAAAATTCCTTTTCGCTTTTAAGGCCAAACAATTTACCCCGTTTAAATAATATCTTATCCTGCGCTAAATCAGTAGCGTTGCGTTTTGTCAATCCCGGCGGATCGAGTAAGGTAAGATCTGGTTTACCTGCGTTAACCCAGGCCGTATATAAAAAACTGGCTGTAGATAGTATGGCACCACGCAGTTGTCGCTCAACCATTCCGTTTAATTTTGTATGATAAGCTTTGGCATAGCTTGTGGTGTACATATAATCGCCATACATATTGGTTTTGATCTTGCCGTTTTCCATATCAAAAACCTGGTCTTTAGCTAACGGTGCCGATAGTTCACGATCAGCTTTAAGTAAGGTATCTGCACTGCGGTTTGATGCTGCAACAATGCGCCAGATCTCCTTTTCTACATCCGGAATATAACGGGCTTTGCCAACATTATAATTGTATTGATCGCCAAATAACTCCGGCAGTCGTGATTCAAAAAAACCGTGAATTCCTTTTTGATTGGTTAAGGTTCCGTTATGGTTTTCTGATGTATGCAGAGGCATGTAAGCATCGCCAATATAATGACCAATATCGGCAGACAGCAACAGAATATCTGACTTATGCCCATCCTTAAAAGCGGTAGTCAGTTTCACCATCATATCCTGAATATACCAGGGTAAAATACCATGCTTATATAAAAATTTAGCGTCGTGTTTTAATTTGATCTCTTTTGATGATTTAGGGATCTCCTCATACTTTCCGTAAGCCTCCAAGTGGATATGATGCCGTGGAAATTCGGCCGAATCGCCGATGGTGTATTTACGCACATCGGGCAAATTGGCTTCCACAGTTATAAAATCAATGTGGTTATAAAAAAAGCCTTGCATAGGCTTGGGCAATGTCATCACAACTGCACGGTTAATGTGCTCGTGCCCGTATTTCCCCCATGATATCAGTGATACCCCGATAAGCAGCACTAATCCTGTACGCAATACAAATGATCCGGGTATATTTAACCTCATGTTACTAAATCTCTTTATTCAAAAGTATGTAACATAAGCGTATTCTTTTTATAAAAGCCATCAATTTTGGTAACAATGTTCCTTTTTTATTGTTATGGCTTTATTATGGCTGTACAATTTAAATTTTTAATGATGTTTGCGCTGTGCATGCTGTTTGCAAATCAAAAGCAAAGCAATCGTTTGGTTTTGATTTTTGCTGATAAAGCCATCAACGCTAACGTGATACAGCAGGTAAACATACTGAAAGCAGACGCCAAGGGTGTACACGACCGGGATATTATTTACAAGGTGATTCCCTACTCGCCGGGTACTGTACAGGAATATAAAAAATGGGGCGTGAGCAACGTGCCTTTCACCATGATATTAATAGGAAAAGATAATGGCGAAAAGTTGCGTAGTCATGAGCCGGTTAGCTTAACCCGGCTATATGATCTGATTGATAATATGCCCATGCGGCAACAGGAAATAAAATATAAACACTGATATATTTTCAAAATAATGGATTTAAACATCAAAGGAAAAACCGCTTTAGTTACAGGCTCGACAGCGGGAATTGGTTTCGCGATAGCTAAATTATTAGCTGCAGAAGGCGCTTATGTTGTGATCAATGGACGATCACAGCAAAAAACGGATGATGTTGCTGAGCAATTAAAACAGGAAACGGGCAATCAAAACATTAAAGGTATTGCCTGCGATTTTTCGAAAGTAGAAGAGATTGATACTTTGCTGGCTAAATTACCCGAGGTTGATATCCTGATTAACAACGTGGGTATTTTTGAGCCTAAGGAGTTTGTTGATATAAGCGATGCCGACTGGATGAAATTTTACGAGGTAAACGTGTTAAGCGGTGTAAGACTTTCGAGGGTGTACTTTCCTAAAATGCTGAAGCAAAACTGGGGACGGATCATTTTCATCAGCAGCGAATCAGCCATACAGATCCCGTCGGAAATGATACATTACGGCATGACTAAAACCGCCCAATTGGCCGTAGCACGTGGTTTGGCCGAATTGACTAAGCATACAAATATTACCGTAAATTCGGTTTTACCAGGCCCAACATTATCCGAAGGTGTGGGTGGTTTTATTGACGACTTATCCAAATCTCAAAATAAATCTAAAGAAGATGTGGAGAAAGATTTCTTTACCCATATGCGCCCAACATCTATCATTCAACGCTTTACTTCTACCGATGAAATAGCGAATATGGTTGTATATTTATGCAGTACCCTGGCATCGGCTACCAATGGTGCCGCAATACGTGTTGAAGGCGGTTTGCTTAAAGGTGTGGTATAAGCTAATTATTAATATAAAAAGATGAAAAAAATCCTCTCAATCATATTACTTTCCGGATGTGCATATGGTACACAGGCACAGATCAACACTACCGTTGAAAGTACAGTTACTACTAAATCTGTAGCCCGCACACCTGATACCACAACGGTAGTTCCGAAACGTGTTAAAACCAGAACAATTGGTGGCGCTCAGATGCGGTCAGATAAGGATATTGTAGATAATATCACAAAATCAAAAGATCATACCACTTTAACCAACGCGATTATGGCCGGCAATTTAAGCGAAACGTTGAAAAGCCGTGGCCCCTTAACCATATTTGCGCCAACTAACGATGCTTTTAATAAACTGGCACCAGGTACTCTGGACACTTTACTTAAACCATCGCACAATATTGATCTGACAAAACTATTAACCTACCATGTGATAAGCGGTAAATACACGTCTAAAGATATTGCCAAACTAATTGCAGATGGTAAAGGTCAGGCTTCTTTCATAACTCTGACTGGTGCTAAACTCATAGCAAAAATCAATGGGGACAGAAATATTGTTTTAACCGATGAAAATGGAAAAGAAGCTGTAATCAGCCAGTTTGATATTGAGCAAAGCAACGGGATAATTGATGTGGTGACGGCTGTACTGGTTCCTAAAGATAAATAACTGCCGATAGCTCATCACATTAATACGCAATCTATATCAAACTCAAATTCGTATTTATTGAGAAACCTGTAAGGTTGCTTTTATAAAACCGACTAAAGGAATATAATTAGATAAAGAACACTATGAAAAAGTCAATCAATATTTTAATGATCAGCATGCTGATCGCTTTTTGCGGATGCCAGATGAGCAATGGCCAAACCAGTAAACTAACCCAGGGTCGCGCAAAATCAAAAACTAACGAAGAGTGGAAAAAGCTACTCACCTCAAACCAATACTATATTATGGTTGAGCGTGGTACCGAGCCTGCCTATAAAAACGCATATTTTGAGATGCATGAAAAAGGCGTTTTTGTTAGCGCCGCTACGGGCGATGTGTTATTTAGTTCGGACGATAAATTTGACAGCGGAACGGGTTGGCCAAGTTTTGTAAAGCCTGTGGATATGAAAAAGATAGAAATTGTACAGGATAACACTTACGGCATGAGCCGTGATGAGGTTATCGAAAAAAGCACTGGCCTGCACCTTGGTCACGTTTTTGACGATGGCCCTGCCGACAGAGGTGGCAAACGTTATTGCATGAACTCAGGCGCACTGATATTTAAAAAGAAGTAACACGCCTGCGTGTATGCGCTATTGCCGGGCGAAACGGTAAGCGCTGCTGCATGGCATTAGTTTCAAACTTTAAACCAATGGTCAGATCTACCCAATCCGGGTTAACAGATCTGATCATTTTTTCTTTTTGAGCGCGGGTAAATCGGCTTACTACTTTAAAACGCTCCATAGCCATTTCTTCGTTGTTGATCTCTTCAAAATATACTAATCTATTTAGTTGTTGAGCGCTGTCAAAAAACAGGTTCGGCATCTCGGTATAAAAATCAATCGTTTTGATCAAATCAGTTGTCATTCCACTGTGTAAGCAGTTTCTGTTTCTGTCGGTAATGATATAAATAAACGTGTTCATAATTTTTATTTGTCTATGTAAATAATAATTGCTAATTTTATTGGCATAAAAATACTAACAATTTTAGCAATTCCAAATTTTATGGCAAATATTTCTTCAAATATTAAGTACCTCCGCAAAAAGAAAGGTTTAACCCAGCAGCAATTTGCTGATACACTGGAAATTAAACGATCATTAGTTGGAGCTTACGAAGAGAATCGGGCTGAACCCAAATATGAATTACTAAAAAAAATAGCAATATTTTTTGATTTAAGCGTTGATGATTTCATTAATGAAGCCATTGATGATAAATGGGCACCTAAGCCAAAAGGCAATCCGGCTAATTTAAGAGTCCTCAGCATATCTGTAGATAAGGATGATAATGAGAATATTGAGTTGGTACCCATGAAGGCCAGCGCTGGTTATATGAATGGCTATGCCGATCCGGAATATGTATCCAAATTGCCTAAGTTCAATTTACCTATGTTTACCGGCGGTACCTTCCGTGCTTTTGAGATCAAGGGTGACTCTATGCTTCCATTGCCATCAGGCTCTATTATCATAGGTGAATATGTTGAAAACTGGGCCGATGTTAAACCTGCCGAAACATATGTGGTTGTAAGCAAAAATGATGGCGTAGTATATAAACGTATTGGTAATAAATTTAAGGATCAGAAGAAATTAAAATTAATGTCGGATAATCCGGTGTATGATCCATACGAGGTAAGCGGCGAGGATATCCTGGAGTTATGGAAAGCTAAAGCTTACATATCAACCCAATTGCCACAACCCGTACCCGAGCCCACAATGGAAAGCTTAACCACAATGATGATGGAAATGCAGCGGTCAATTTCCAAGATAAATCAAAGCAACAATTAAGTTACAGGCTTGCAATTAAACTTTTTGCTTATATCTTTATCATACAGTTAAACTTAAAAAAAAGAAAATGAAAAAGTTATTAATGGTGTGTTGCTTATTAGTAAGCATAGTATCTTTGAGCAAGGCTCAAGGTGGTCCAGGCCGTGGTCCACGTAAATCTCCGGCAGAACAAGCTAAAGATTTACAAGCTTCGTTAAAATTAACAGACGATCAAACTGCAAAAATCACTGCTATCTACACAGCTCAGTCTACTAAAATGGATAGTGTGCGTAAAGCAGCAGGTGATGACAGACAAGCAATGATGCAAGCTATGCAGCCAATGCGTAAAGCTACACAGGATAAAATCGCAGCTATTTTAACTGACGATCAAAAAGCAGCCTGGAAAAAACAACAAGAAGAAATGCGTGCTAACCGCGGTAATGGCGGCGGTAACGGTGGCGGCACTCCTCCACCCCCACCATCAAAATAATTTGATATTGAAAAGCGGCCTTGCGCCGCTTTTCTTATTTTAGCGCAAATTATATTCAGATATTGAGCAGCGCTAACAACTACATTCAAAACAAACTCGACGAACGTAAAGCTTTAGGAACTTACCGTTCACTAAAAACGGCTAAACCTGCAATTGATTTTTGTTCGAACGATTACCTTGGGTTTGCCCGGTCGGCAGAATTAAAGGACTGTGTTGATCAATATCTTAAACAAAACTATCAATATTTAAACGGCTCAACGGGTTCGCGTTTACTAAGTGGAAATACCACTTTCTGTGAAGAATTGGAATCGGAAATTGCAGCGTATCATAATTCTGAAGCCGGTTTAATTTTCAATTCTGGATACGATGCCAATCTTGGCCTATTCTCTTCCCTCCCTCAACGAGGCGATACCATTATTACTGATGAATTAATACACGCCTGCATAATAGATGGTTCCAGGCTGAGCCATGCTACGCGATATAAGTTTAAGCATAACGATTTACAAAGCCTGGAAGATAAACTTAAACTCGCAACAGGTAACTGTTATATCGCTATAGAAAGCATTTATTCTATGGATGGCGATAGTGCCCCTATTGCAGAAATAATAGCATTAGCTGATGACTACAATGCAAATGTAATAGTTGACGAGGCTCATGCTGTGGGTTTATTTGATAAAGGATTGGTGAATGAACTAAACCTGCAAGATAAGGTGTTTGCACGTGTTGTAACTTTTGGTAAAGCTTTAGGTACGCATGGGGCCATCGTTTTGGGAAGTGATATTTTAAGACAGTACCTGATCAATTTTGCGCGATCGTTTATTTATACTACAGCATCGTCATTTCACCAGCAAGTAAGTATTAAAAAGGCTTATGAGTTTCTGCAGGCTTCAAACCACGAGCAGCAACGGTTGATAAAAAACATTGATCTGTTTAAATCAGGATTAGGAAATAGCTTTGGATTATTGGAGAGTAACAGCGCTATACAAAGTATCGTTATCCCAGGAAATGATAAAGTAAAACAGTTTACCGCAATTTTACAGCAAAATAATTTTGATATCAGGCCAATATTGAGTCCTACTGTGGCCGTGGGATCTGAAAGGCTACGCATTTGCCTGCATTCGTTTAATACAGATTTAGAAATAAACGATCTGACTGAATTACTAAACAAATTAATCAATGACTAACAAGCCCATATTTATAACCGGTATTGGTAC
>Ga0116227_10012928_pt1 | contig 13370 bp, 5 predicted proteins | sample S1TSphgellanicum_FD_89693 | JGI IMG/M metagenome (GOLD analysis project Ga0116227, IMG submission 89693) | Host-associated microbial communities from peat moss isolated from Minnesota, USA - S1T2_Fb - Sphagnum magellanicum MG | ecosystem: Host-associated > Plants > Peat moss > Unclassified...
GACTAATGGGACATATCAACCTATTAGTGGATGAAAGTAAATGGAAAATTGATGTAACCAATAGGATGGAATTTTCTAATAGTTGTATCATAGTTGTGAAAATGACCAAAATAGTTGAAAGTTGGTCTTGTAGTTGCAAATATTCTCAAATCTAGTCGCAAATGACTATAAATCGCATCTAGTCGTAAATTGAATGGTTACATTTTGGCTGATTTCTACTAGTGGGGATTGAGGATAAACCGTAAATAATTTAAGTCAATGCACAATTAGTTTAAGAGAACATGAATTCTTTGAGAGAATTGTTAATGGAGTGCAAAGATGTCTTTGTTTAGATGTACAAAGACCTAAAAAGATGGTACACCAAAATTGGCAAAACATCGTATTGAGCTAGACACATCTATTCCATTTGCACTTCACATCAGGTACAAAATCAATCTAAACTATGTTATAGTTGAATACAAAACAAATAAATTGTTAACAACATGATGTATACAACCTCTAGAAAAAGCCACTTGGTTGCCATTGATAATGGTAGTACCTAAGAAAAATGGGAAGTTTAAAATCTATCTAGATTTTAGAAAATTCAATGCAACCACAAAGAAAAATCCATATTCATTGCCTTTTGCAAATGAGGTTTTTAACATAATTGTAGGGCATGATGCATATTCTTTCTTAGATGGATACTTTGGATACCACCATATATCCATAACATTAGAGGATATATACAAAACAATGTTTGTAACAAATTGGAGAACCTTTATTTGGGTAGTTATACCATTTGGAGTGAAGAATAATGGACCTCCTACATATCATAAGGTAGTGAGTAGATCCTTCAAATATTATTTGGACATATTCATGAAAATCTTTTTGTATGATTTCATTATGTACAATGACGTGGATATTCATCTAGTTAAATTCAAATTGTGTTTTCAAAAGTGTAAAATATTTTGGATTAATTTGAATCCAAATAAGTGTGCATTCATGGTATTTTCAAGGATGATATTGGGATTTATAGTTTCCAAGGAAGGTAAATTACCATATCCTAATGAATTCTAAGCCATAATCTAAATACATGTTTTCACAAATCCACTACATATTCAGGTATTCAATGAAATGGCTCCATTTTATAAATGTTTCATCAAGAATTTTTCATTTATCATGACTGCAATTACCAAACTCATGAAGAAGATCGAATAGTTTTTATGGACCCTAAAATGTCAAGTAGCTTCGGACTAGGTAAAACAAAAATATAAAGAAGTTCACCTATTTTTATATCTTTTAATCAAGATATAAATTTTCATGTCCATACAGATGCACCATTATTAGTTGTAGGTGCCATGTTAGCACAAAACTTGACATGAAAACATGATCAACATGTAGTTTTGTTTTTAAACTATGGAACAATGCAAAGTGAAACTATAGTACCACATAATGTGAAACCTTAGCCATGGTATTTGCACTTCACAAGTTTAAACATTACCTATTGGGTAGTAAGTTTGTATTTTATGTTGACCCTATGGTTTTGGTCTATTTAATGAATAAACCATAGGTTTCAAGTCATATTGTTAATTGATTATTACTATTTTTGGAATATGAATTTATAATAATGTATAAGCCATGACATATTCATGTAGTAGCACATGTGTTATCTAGGCTACCAAATATTACAAAATCAATAGGTGTACATAATCAAACTATAGATGTAGCTTTGTTTCATTTATAACCGATTTGGTTATAAGAGGTAAAGGATTATTGGTAAATAGGCCATATGTCTAATGTTTTAACATCTACTTAGAAACAAAGGTTAAGTGAAAATAATATAACCTTTCACAATATACAAGATGGAATCTTGTACCAAATGGGTCAAGACAACAAATTAAGATGTTGTGTTACCATAAATGAAGCTCAAAAGATATGTTGGGAGCTCCATGAGGATTTTGCAAATGGACATTTAGTAAATATTATTGTCAAGAAGATTTTAAATGTGGGCTACTAACTTGACCCACATTGTTCAACGATGTTGCAAAATATTGTAGATATTGTAGTTCAAATTAATGTACACAAGAAGATTGATGCAATCTTCATAAAGGATCACACTTTGGCTAGTTGTAATGGGGCAATCCAAGCACTTCAACATGATGTTAGGTGCGTACGAAAAACCATTGACAAGTTCATAAGTATGGAGCCATATTCTTCAAAACATAAATTCAGGAATATGAAAACTTATTCATGCAAAACATTATCTTTAGGACTAAACATAAATCCATGGACCTAGAGGCATCAAATATTGATGTTTGGTGGAACTTAGTGTAGGATATTATGTACAAGGATGTATGGAATTTGTTTGATGAACATAAAGTGGATGAAGCCATGTATAAGAGGAAGTTCAAAGCATATAGAAAAACTTATCTTGACTTTGTGTATGAGTCCCCTCATGTAACCCCAAAAAACAATTTTATAGAATGAGACAAGGAGCAATATCAAACAAGTCTAAGTGGGGAAACACCAAAAATACAATTGGAGGTGCTTGAAAAAATGAAAGGTGGAGGTGGAATGGAATATGTTTTTGTTGAGCAAGAGGACATACCAATAGTGGAACAAGATACAAACATATCCATAAGAGCTCATGAGCAATTGAAACAAAAAATAATGACAAGCTACAAATTCTATTGAATACATGACAACATAGATTGCATTTTAGTTTGTAATTTATGGTATGACCATTCACTAAAACAAATCAAAGTTTTTACAATTGGTTTTTGCGACTAATTTTTAGTTGCAAACGACATTTGTGACTATATTTCCTTTAGTTGCATTGGATAAGTCGCAAATGACAACCATTCATGGATGGAAAAACAAATCAACAAAATACATGTTCATTCGTTGACCCATTGTATAAGTATTGTTGCTTGCAACTAATTTGGTCAACCTTGTGCTTTTATCATATGCTACCACATGTAATTAATTTAATGTACCTTTGACATTAAATTTTGAATGAAATTCTGAAATAATTTTGAACATGGAGTTTAGTTGCAAATTACTTACAACTCATTCCATAAATTTTATCTTTATTTTTATTTTTGTGAATTATATAATTCAATAGGTAAGTGACTAACTAATTAACTAGTTAATTAACTAATGGAAAAATTAACTATTCATTAATAACTAACGAATAAACTACTTGATTAAATAATTAAAAATAAATATATATTATAATAATTCATCAATAATTTATAGTTACATAATTATGTAATTAACCAATTAATTTAAATAATATTAAATCTACAAAAATGAAATTCAATTTATTTAAAATTTTATTTATAATGTTATAGTATTCCATCAATAAGTATCAAATATAAATAATAAATATTGGAAAAAATTATATATATTTTAGTAATTCAATTAATTATAATTTAAAAAAACAATGAATAATTTTATATAATATTAATATTAATGTAACTAGTAACTATCCTAGATTAGCTCCTTTATTGTACTTGTTCTGATTATTTTCTCATTTGGTATATGAATATTAAATATAATAATAAATAATTAACAATTATACTAACCTTTATATTGCAACCCATGCAAGCTATTTTATTACTATTCACATTATTATTTCACTTGTTATAACTATTTTTGAACTACTATAATAAGCATTTAATATTATATATACATAATATTATTAATTATTAAAATTACTATAAACTAGATTTGTTATCACATAATTATAATATCAACATTTAATATAAAATTTTGAGTTGTAATAATAATTCTTAACTATAAATAATTATTTATAAATAATAAAATAATAAAATATAGAATTACATTAATCACTTTAATTATAGTAAAATGACTATACATTCTAAAAATCAGATTCCAAAATAATAATTTTAAGTTCTAAACAATGACTAATTAAATTCCATTATAAATTACAAAACTGCTCTAATTAATATATAAAACTATTAATTATAATCAATTTACAGTTTAGACATTGATTACAAGAATTTATTTATTTATAAATATTATGCATTTAAAAGACGTAATTATAAATATAGATATGATAATTTAGTATACTTTAAAAAATTGCATATATGAAATAATTGCATCAATTTAAAAAATTATACGATTGCATTGAGTTCCTAGTTATTTTGTTTGCTACTGCACAAGATTATGGTGTTCGTTCTTTTGAGCTTTGCTCGAATGTCGAGTGGTGTGATCTTTTATGTTCTAAAGTTTTGCAATTCCCTTGAGAGTTGAACTCCATGGGGCCTAGACCCTGGAGTTATTTATTTATTTATTTATTTATTTCTCTTTTTATCTTTCCCCTTTTTCCCCTCTCTTCCCCTTTTGGTTCTTTTTCATGGTGAGGAGCTAGTATTGTTGCTACCGGAATAGGAAAAACTACGGAGTTCCAGTGCATGAAGTGGAAAAAAGAAAAAGAAAAAAGGAGAAGGAGTGAAGGGTGGTGGTTATGCAGCCCAAAAGAAGAAAAGGAAGGAGGAGGAGGAGGAGGAAAAAAAAGGGGAGGCCGGGGGAGGGATGAATGGCAACATTAAGCTTGCTATTATAGCCCACAAAGGAAGAAAAGGAGACTTGAAGAAGGAAAAGAATAAGAAGAGAAGAAGAGGAAGGGAGGGAATGCGGTGGCTCGAACTACTGTTGTAGCTTGACGTTGCAGTGCATAGCCATTGCGCCATCATGCCCGCGTGTGAATGAAGCTTTTGCGGCCATCACCTTCAAGCTTCAGCTCGTTTGAAGTGCGGGCTAAGCCTATTGGCTCGCTAGGGTGCTGGTGGCCTACCAGGCTTAGGCAAGGCCGAGGCAAATAAGGCCAAGGGGGTCCAATCCGAACCCACCCCAAGCCACTTTTGTTTTTTTATTTATTTTATTGGATTTCCAAACCTAAGCTTGAGGGCCATGTGGCAGCTAGGGTTAGGTTCAGGTGGGGGGGGGGCAAGTTCGGGCCAATCTAAACTTATTATTTATTTATAATGTTTATTGTTGTTTTCTGAACTTAATAATCAAGTTTGGCACTAATTCGAACTTGACACATGTCAATAAATAAATAAATATATAATTCCTTTTTATTTTTTTATTTTTTTACTTTATTTATTTTTCAGTTTTTATCCAAGTGGAGGGTTTTCATCCATAATTGGGATGTAGGATTTTTCATCCAAGGTTTGGATGAAATTTTTCATTCATCCATGAGTTTTGGCGAGCCATATTTTTCACATACAGGTTCGGATTTTGATGATTTTCATGTCATCAATTTTGTATTGGGAAGCTCTACGCAACAACATGCTTGTAGCTATTTTTGAAGATTGTGATTTTGGGAGTTCAAAGACTAATATTCGTATTTTTGAAATTTATTTCATCTAAAACCTTGTAAATTGATATTTCCCTCATATGATGCTTTGTTTTGGGTGTTGTCTTCACCATTGTTCTTATGTTGAAAGAAATTATCATTTTACAAGGCTTTAGCTAAGTTGGTGGAGGGCCATTTCCTAGCCCTTTTTTAAGTGGTGTGGTGTGAGGGGCACAGGAAGGCATGAGGTGCATAGGAAGGCACGGAACAAAATAGCAACACATGAGTGACTTACCTATAAGTACTCATGATATTGATAGGTGGTGGAGTGTCATGTTGTCAACTTTTGCATAACTATTGTCATGAGTCTTTGAACATAACTTATAGGGGTGAAAACGTGTCTATGTTAAAGGGTTCCTCCTCCTTGTGTTGTGGGTTTTTGCACTTGATTCCTATGTCTATGTTTGGGATTGTCAATTCTTTTTCGGGGGTAAAAAAAAACCACTACCACATCAAAGATCAAAAGATTTTATAATGGGCATGGCATTATTTTTTCAATTATTTTTGTTTGCGAATGTTTCATGAATCACAAACATGAGGCTTTATGGCCATTGAAAAACTATAATTTATATGTACAATATGTACATTAGTTTTATCCAATCCTCTTCATTTAACATTGGATCAAAATTAATTTTGACTCCAAGTGAACTTTGAGCTTCAAAATTTTGTCATGCAAATTTTAAAGTTTTTTCCTTTTGTTTAAAATAGCCAAAGGATATCATAAATTTTTTAGTTTATTGCATATTATAATACTTGTTAAACATCACATTTTTAGTGAAAAGTGGTTCACCTTAGTGTGTTTTCCCCCATCTAGGTTTAAAACAAACCTAGGTGACTGTGTTTAGGTAAGGAACCTAGGTAACCTAAACCATTTGCATAGGTTGCAAGTGTGAGGATTTGAACCCCTCACCAACACTTTGAAGGTTCAATTTTTAACCATCACATAACTTTTTTTCATAACAAAATTTCCCACCACAAAACTACAAAGAAAAATTTAATAAAATTTAAGTAAAAAAACTTATGTACCCTAATTAAACTAGGTTTAATCAAATCTACCTTAGGTAGACCTAGGCTAATTAATTTATCTAAGGCCTACAAAAGTTAACTTAAACATACATGGGTTAAATTAAGCTAGCTAAGAAAACCAAGTTAACATAAGTTAATTTATGCTACTTAAGATAACCTAAGATCCACTTAGGTTAACGTAAGTTTAACTTAGGATAACCTAGAATACCTAGGTTAACCAAAGGTAACCCTTGTTAACCTATTGAATTTAGCTTAAATTAAGGTTAAACCTAGGCTAGTTGGAAAATTAAATTTCAAATAACCAAGGTTTAACCAAGGCTAAACCTAGGCCAACCAAGGTTAAATTAGGTTAAACTTAAGTTAACTTTAATTAAACCTATGTTGACATTAAACTAACCTTGGTTAAAACTTAAACCTAAGCTAATTTTGGTTAAACATTAGGTTAAATTGAGACTAATCAACCAAGGTTAAACCTAGGTAAATGCCAATTAAACCTAAAGAAAACCTATGTTAATTTGAGCTAAACCTAGGGCAAACTTAAACAAACCTTGATTAAATTTAAGTTAATTTTTGTTCAATCAAGGCTAAACATTGGCTAAACCTAGGTTAATTAATATTAAAATAACTTATATCTAAGTTAATGTAAGTTAACAAAGGTTAAATAAACAAAACTAACCTTTATTATACTTAGGTTAAACTTAAGTTAACCAATGTTAAACCTAAGTTAACATCAGTTAATACAAATTATGGATGATATTAATATGGGCTTGAAATAAATGTTTGTCATTCTATGTATTGGTTTTAGCTTGTGTTTTGACTTTATGAATAAAGTGGGTCTTGAACCCTTTGAATCCGAAATTAATAAGGCATTTATTCAACTTCATTTCAAATTGAAATATTGATCAATATTAATAAATAAATTAAAAAATCCATTAAAAAATCTCATGTCACATGTGAAACTTGTTCACAACACAAACTAAAACTATGACATTTAAGGTCTTATCATAACAAAAAATAAAAATTGTGTCACATGTGAAATTCATGTTGTGATGCAAGTTAAAACTATGACATTTAATGTTTTATCACAATGAAAGCCCCCCAAAAATCCCTCACTTCAATAGGTGTAAAAAATTTAATGTCACATGTGAAACTTGTGTCATGATGCAAATTAAAATTGTGATATTTAAATTCTTGTCACAAAAAAGGAAAAAAAAAGGTCACATGTGAAATTCATGTCATGATGCAAGTTAAAACTCTGACATTTAAAGTTTCATCACAATGAAAGCCCCCAAAAACATTTGTCATTTCAATGGGTGCAAAATGTCTTGTATTGGGAACAAATGCAACATGTTATGTGTGAATGGATACACATACGTAACAATGTTGATAGTGGACAACAACTGAGAAAACCACCAAAACATTTTCTGATTTGGTAATGAGACCTTTGGTCAAATTTTTGAATTCCTTGTTACAGAAGAATGGGTGCACACATGTAATGACCTTCATAATGAACAAGTAGTAACATTTGGAGCATATACATATTTCAATGGGTGCAAAATGTGTTATATTGGTAACAAAACAACTTGTTATGTGTGAATGGATACACATACGTAGTAATGTTGATAATGTATAAGTTGTATTTGGAACACATACATATTTCAATGGGTGCAAAATGTGTTATATTGGTAGCAAAAACAACTTGTTATGTGTGAATGGGTAATCATATGTAGTAATGTTGATAATGTATAAGGTGTTGTATTTGGAATACACATACATAACTCAATGGGTGCAAAATATGTTATATTGGTAACAAAAACAAGTTGTTATGTGTGAAAAGGTACACGTATGTAATGATGTTGATAATGTACAAGTTGTTGCATTTGGAATACACATACATAAGTCAATGGGTGCAAAATGCATCTATTGGTAACAAGAATTACTTGTCATGTGTGATTACATACACATATGTAGTGACATTGACAATGGATTGTAAGAGGTGGAAAAAGTCACTAGAGCATTTTTGTCGACTAGGAATGAAGTCTTTCATTAACTTTTTGAACCATCAAAGAAGAAATTGAGATTATAATTTCTATGTTAATGAACCACATAGCAAACATTGCAACACTACTAATTCATCTTTAGTCATTAGTGCAAAGTTCTACTATTTGTTGAAAGCCACTATAAATTAGTCAAATTATAGTAAAATCAAACATTAGCTGCATGGGGTAGTGGTGGAATTTAATGAGAAGATCTTTTGTTGTGCTTCTTATTGAAAGTCAGATTAGTGATTAAACTTAAACATTCAATATTTCAAATCTTTCTTAACATATGGATTTATTATCAACCTTACCCAACTATTAGTGGATCTTGAAAGTAGGCATTTTTCTTAAATTATGAATTATAATTTTTTTCAAACAATTGGGTATTGTAGGGATCAAGTGATAAATTTATGTTTGACATTTATCAATAGGTAGCTTTTAAAACAATAAATTTAGATAAAGTATTACAAGGGAATTTTCTCATTGTTTATAAAGATTGTTGGTAAGGATAAGTATGGTCATTGACAAATTGCTAGCCTATCAATTTTTATTTGAATAACATTATTCAAATGATGACCAAATGAATTGAAAGACATGTTAATTTTTTAACATAAGGGCAAAAGCCTTGATGAATGAAATGACATAAAAAAAAATAATGAAATGCCAACCAAATAGAACTCATAATTGATTACCATAATATAAGGTCAATTTCCACATGGAAAAAACCGAATAATTATTAATTTTTTCAATTTAACTAATCCATTTCTATAAATTTGAATTTTTTTGGTGATCTACTATGATATTGTCATATGAGGTGTGAAATCATTCAAATTGTAGTTTAATTGTGATAATTATGGTGGTTTTCAACACTTCAACTTCATATTTTCACCCCAAAAAATCACTATTTAAAAAACTATTTCATGACAAAATTGACTTTAGGGGAAAATATAACAAGAAAAAAATCAAAGCTAATTTTATACATATAACAATAACCCCTTTTGATAATTTATACCTTAAAAATTTAACAAAATTGGAAAAAATATATATGAAAATTAGGAAAGGAGATTACCCCAAAAAAACCAAAAAATACAACTACGGTTAACGTAACAACGACATAATTACCCAAATAGTTTTTTCAATTATAAAGTGGATTAAATGCCTCTTTTATGCAATCATTTTCAATAAAACACTTCAACCATAGTTTCAACGTGCAATGAAATTTGAAGCCATTAATAATTTTATAATTTTCAAATATATATAAAAAATTAAAATTCTTACTTTGTGGTAAATTGGCAAACCTATCTATCTACCTACCTACCTATTTATCTACCTACATACTTACCTATATTTTATATAAGTAAATATGTGCATCTAAAAACATAAGTAGGTAGGCATGTGTACATCTTACCTATCTACTTAGTTAAATACCTACTTACGTATTTATGAAAAAAATTGAAGTTCAAATGTTATACACATTGACAAAACATTTCATTGAAGTTCAAAGAAACATCTTAAATGCATTTGGTATCATATTGTTCTAAAAAATGGTGTGGTGGTTTGATGGCCAAGATATTAATGTGGAGTTAAAGAAATTAAGGTCCAATCCCCATTATCAACATATATTATGTGGAATATGTATATTCATATATATATATACTAGCTTGTACATGTGTGTAATTGTATAGTACCTAGGTGGGTTGTGGATAGGTAGGTAAGTCATGGGTGGGTGGGTTGGTAGGTAGGTACGTATTATTTATTTATTATATTTTTAATTTTAAAAATTGGGCTATTATTTATTTATTTATTTTGTTCGATTTGACCAATCAAATATACCATCTTATGGTCAAAACCACCAATTAAGTTGAACATGTTCAAATTGATTTGTTTAGTATGACCAAGTGGTCAAATTGACTAAATGCCAAAATGATTGGTTTTTTGTCTAATTTTCCAATCAAATAAACCATGATTTCTTATAGTGCATTAAAGTCTTTGTACATGTTTTTTCTTTCAAAACATGAAAGTTAGTGTGATCATTCTTTTTCATTGCCTGAAAACTTAAAGCTTAAAAGCCAATGTGGTATGTATCCCCTTCACTTCCATGGAAATTAGTATGTCAAAAAAAATTAACCTTTTCTCATTTCTAAGAAATTTTTGGCACATGGGTCGGTACCAATTTAAAGTTCTTGCCTTTGTCATTTAGTTGGTAAAAGGGATGTTAAAAACAAAGTCCACATCATGGCAAACAAAATCCACATCATGGGATGGCTACACTTTTTGGTCATTATAGATTAGATGACATTTCATGGTTTATTATCTATCAATTTGTGGCATCATCATCAACATATGTTTCTATTTTCACATTTTTACTTTTGATGTGATGTAGTTAAAATGCTCCAACATTGTTCATTTCCTTCATGCTAATGGATGAAATTTTCAATAATACAAAGATTAATTGGTGACCTCATGTCATGTAATTATAGAAGCAATCTATTTACAACATCCTTCCATTTTGTAAAAAATCAAGCAAGGTCCAAAAAACATGAAATTTTCCTTCAAGAATGCCAAACCTTTTGGTGTTCAAATTTATCAACAATTGGAACATGTAAGAAATTTAGGAAAGAACTTGATCACAACATACTTGTCCATTAATCATGCCGTAAAAAAATTGTGTGATGCATTTCACAAAGTATGGGATGAAGAATTTTTTTTTCCAAAGCCTTTAGGGGGCACCTTTTAAGTCACCACCATCATTGTGTTATTGAATTGGGGAAGGAATACGAGACCATGAAATGTCAACAACAATAATTCCTCTTAGGTTGTAAAAAACAACAAATGTCAATAACAATTAGTTTTTGCCAAAGAATCTTTTCACATACCTACTACACAAATTTATCTTTATGTCAAAAGGTATAAATAAATTGTGAATATGAAAACACAACAATCACAAATTTTGATGCTGAATTTATCACCACAATTTTTAAAGATAACACATAGATATTATATATAATTGCAATATATAAACCACCCAAATTGGCAGTGTCACATTTCAATTCTATCTTAGAAAACATTATACAAAAAATGCCTTCACATTGCTTAATTATAATAATTGGAGATTTAATGTAAACTTTTTAACAAAAATAATTCAATTATCAACATTATAAGCACTTATGAATAAATACAATTTTAAATTCATTTTCTGGGAAAATATTACTATTAATGATACACAAATAGATCACATATGGACAAATGTAATAATACAACATCATTCTAGATCAACACAAGCATATTGGACAAATCATAAGCCCATTTATTTTGCTTTCAAATTATTTGAAATGTTCCCCAATTTGTATTACCATAGAATACCACAAAACGACTTGATAAGTTGTTCAAATGAAATATGTTAGAAAAACAACTTGAAGACCATAACAATAAGGCCTTTGGAATTTTTTTTGCAAACCTTTAGCTTCAATTTATGTAATTCATGTTAATAGTTCAAGTGTTATGACAAGTGGACTTTACGTGTTGATGATGTTTGTATAATTGAAATTTTTTGTTCAATGGTTTATTTGTAATCCTTTTAGTTTCATTTGTAACACATGTTTTGTAATTAAACATGTAACTTATTTAATTCATAAATGTTGTAATATTTATGAAAAATATATTTCATAAAAGCAACATTTTACATCTCAATTAAATAAAAAGGTTGAAGCTTTTGTAAGACAAAAAATTAATTATCTTATTTAAATTTTGAAGATTTGGGTCCAATAAATTGTAATGAATGTGAAAAAATAATACAATAAGAAAATAGGTCATGCACAAACCTTTTAATTAATCCAATCTTCTTTGTATTTAGATGTAATACATAGTGATAAAGCTTTTACAAAAACTTTGCTAGTCTCCATTATATAAAATTTAAAAAACAAATTAAACCAAATTATCAAGATTAAGTGGAATTAACAAATAGAAATAAAACTACAGATATGATACATGTCAAAATTCTATAAGGTGTACCAAAATCTTGTCACAATGTCACCTTTTTTTTGGTTTTTTTACCATCCTTTTTAACATGTAAAAGCACATTTATGGATAGTTATGATGGAATTTATAATTATAATGGTCAAAAATATAATATTTATGAAATATTTCACACTTTTTGATTCATTATTTTTTATGGGGATCAAAACATAGGATAAAAAAAGATTACAGTAAGAATTAATTTTTTTTCGTCCTAAGTGGCACACCTTAAAAAGGATTTTCATATGATACTTAACCATGAAACTTTTGTACCATGATTTCAAATGCAAAATTATCGCACACAACAACAACAACATCAAAATGTGTGCAACCATTTTCTCGCTAGTTGTAATTGTTTTCGCAATGTTCAAAGAAAATGTTCACATTTGATTGTTTCTTGCATTTGAATGTTTTCCTTTTTAATAATGACAAATGTTAATTTCACCAAGTTAAAAAGACATTAGAATAAAGGAAGAATGACAAATAATTATTTAATTTTCGTTCAATGAATGTTCATTTTGTGCATTGGTTGTTCAATGATTTCTTTTTTCTAATCATCACACATTAATGTTTTCAATTGCAAAAGCTATTTTGTGACTATAATAAATTATAATCACATAAGTGGTTCAATATTACAACTATAATAATCTTAACATTATTGCACCCTGACAATATTTGAGCGACACATTGTAAATGTGTCATTCAACCCAAGATAGCTTGACATTAATTCCCATGCATAGGTAGGTGCATCAAAAACCTATGCCTCTAAAACATATATGCCAAGTTTTGAGGTCATGTTTCAAACCCCCCCCCCCCCCCCCCCCCCCCCCCCACAAACCCTCACCCTCCCCCCCCCCCCCCCCCTCTCTCATTTCTTTTTTCCCCCCCCCCCCCTCCTTATTTTTTTTTTTTTTTTTTTGTTTCAA
>Ga0116227_10012929_pt1 | contig 13370 bp, 9 predicted proteins | sample S1TSphgellanicum_FD_89693 | JGI IMG/M metagenome (GOLD analysis project Ga0116227, IMG submission 89693) | Host-associated microbial communities from peat moss isolated from Minnesota, USA - S1T2_Fb - Sphagnum magellanicum MG | ecosystem: Host-associated > Plants > Peat moss > Unclassified...
TAAACATGCATTTGTGTTCAAATGAAGGAATTACACATAACAATAAACATGTAATTCTATGCATCAATTTCTTACACACAAAGGATCACATATTTTTGGCTTACACAATTACATATTTGCATCAACACCCCACTACTCAACTAAAAATATACAAAATTATGATCCTCAACATTGATCTAAAAAAACAACTATTGCAATTACAAACCTAAATTCTTAGATATTGAGTTGCATGTTTTAATTGGAAAGTCCATGGATCAAAACCCTCAATGTTTTTTCTTTATAGGTTGTTTTCAATCCCAAATTTTCAATAAAAATATTTAATCTTTGGAACAATTAGTCCTTTGTATTCCCATTGAAAATCCATAATGGAATACAAACTTTAACTTTGTTTCGTTGATTCATCAAAACTAATCTCAAGCATTCTAAACCTTGTTGTTTGTTACTTGAAGTTAAATTAGCATTATTTGTTTTACTAAATTATAGGATCCCCAATCCCCATTTCCCCATGCTAGATTTCCATATTATCTTTTTATTGTCTAATAGATCACATTTCAAGTCCCCCAATTTCACACATAGGAATGTCATATTAACTTTCCCTTCGTCTTAACCACTTGAATTCCACATCACCGTGTCCCAAAAGTCTATGTTGCACGATAAAAAACATTTCTTACACCAATGTTCACAAGACCATCATTGATGCACCCGGTTTGTCAAGTGGTATTATAGGCAAATGAACAAATCAATTCCCAATGTTGCAACAAAATGTGAACCCAAGGTGTGCTCCTTGATTCACATGATGAAAATGGGGGTGGAAGATGTGGGATGGGATTAGGATGAATTCACAAGTGAGAATTTAAGGTGATGTCAACTTATACAAGCCAAGAAAAAGGTGATTAATGCAAGTTAGAGCCAAAATGGTGTAAAAACGAACCATAGGTGAACCAAAATCGTAAAACAAATTGCAACCCAAACTTGAAGCGAAGGCATCACCTCCTCTATTATAATATATTGTGTGACTAGCAATGTGGGTTGCATCAAAGTGGCAAAATCTCAAGAGAGTTTTGAAAATTCTTAATTATACTAAGTTATAAATCCTATAATTTTGAAGGTTCATAACTATCACATGTGAGATCTAATTGAAGAGCTCCCAAGAAAAAAATGTAGCCTTTGAAAAAACTTTCCAACAACATATCACATTTTCAATTCAAAAGGTTTCAAGTTTTAGTGGTTGGGAATCAAGTTGCCAATTTGACTCTTGATTTTTCTTTTGACCATAACTCTTAGTTCACAATTCCAAAATGGAGAATGTGAACCCACTTTCAATATCTATATTTTACAAACTTTTCAATGGTATATTGAAGGCCCAACTTGGAACATTATTATTACTTTCACTTTTGTCCCCATGGTTCTTAAGATTTCATGGGACTTCAACTCCCAAAGTGGAAAAACCCTTTGGGAATGTTGAATTCACTCTTTAACACTTTGTGAAAGGATGTTTGAATCTTAAGACATTATTTTAACATTCTCTTTTTCTATTGCTTCAACCTTGGTCTTGAACCCAAGGTTAAGGTCACGACATTCATCAACCCAAACATGTTTGATTTCATCATCATTTCCATGTGCCTTCCTTAAATCTTTATTAAGGATGCATTATAGTAGGTAAAAAATTAATGTAGCAAAAATTGGAATGTAATACCTATTCACAAAATGTTGAATATTTTTGACATAGTAATTACAAACAAAATTCTTGACAAAAACATCTAAATTCTCCTTTAAGTCCAAATAAATCTCCAAAACATCAATGTCCACCTTTTATTCCTTTGTAACTTAACATACACAACCACACAACAACAAGAAGATAACATTTAGAGATAGCTTAGTAAAAACTTCCTAACTCCTTCATTATTTTAGATAAATTCCAACCTTAGTGATTTAAGATTTGCACATCATTGTGTAATACCCAAACACATTTACCAAAAACAAACATTGACATTGGTGAAGCTCACACCACTTCTTTTTTTATCTTTTCATTCTTCCTTATTCGTACATGTCTTATCATGATCACACAAAGACACAAAGTTGGAACACCTTAAACAAAAACTCTAAAACCTAACTATTTTCTTGCCTTTTCATATTTGATCTCTAGCATTGAACAACTATTCCATGTCATCTCCTTTCCATTTTCAATCTATGCCTTCTTTCAAGTCACATATGTTATCTCTCCCTCTTCAGTTTGACTCCATCTTTGCAACTTTCACCATGAAGGTGCAACATGATATTTATTTGAAAATTCCAACTTGACTTCTAAAAATTGCCTTTCATTACCACCTTTAGTAATGTATATTTTATTTTCATCATCTTGTTTTGAAAATCTTGTCATTTGTGTTCCCCATAAAGAGATATAAACCTCTTCAATTGGTAAACAAAACCTTTTTCTTCTTCAATTTTTTATCTTCACCAAATTTTTCTTTTTCCAAAATTTATAAATATCCTTCATAAAAACAAAAAATAGATTACAACTTGCTCAATTGCATTCATAATTAAATTTTATTGTATTTTATGTTTTTAAAATAATCATTAACAAGGTGTAGTACTAAGGTTTAAATTTTCCTATCTTTCAACTCCTTAAACATTTTCTTCGGTGTGTTCAAACATTTCACAAAAGACACATTTTATAGCACATATATTTTATATGATGAAAATTATCACAATTCGACATCATTAACTTTGGTCAAGCCCCCAACTTCAAACAATTCACCTTTGCACATTATGGTTTTCTATTTTGCAAATCACACTATTCAAAAAGGCACTTGAGCTTGAGATAGGTGTACTTTTCCTTCCTTCTGGTTCTCCAATGTATAATTCCAATTATTCATTCATTTCCTAAAATTTTGTTAAAATCTTCACCATTTTGTTTCCATCCTATTTTCATCAAGGGTTTTAAATGGGATCATTCCTCCTCAAGATTTTGTAGTCACAAGTACAATTTTTTTGCAATTACTTTTTTTGGTAATGTATAGACATCACATCTTGGATTATTTTTGCTTGTTTTAATTATATTTGATTAACTTGAAACTTAATCTAAAAACTTATTTTAAAAAATCCAATAAATAATGAAAAACTTGAATGTATGGAATATATTTGTGACAAAATAATCTTGTCACATAATTTGAAAAAATTGCATATATATTTCAAAACTAAAGTTGTGAATGGAATTCTTGTGTGAATTTTTTTATGGTGTATGATATTGATATACATGAATTAAATCTATGACCGTTTAATGATCTAAAGTTTTTGGATGAAATTTCATTCAAAAAAGTGTTTTTTTGCATTTTTGAACAATAAATGCACAATAATATCTTTTTTTAGGAAAAAAAACACTACCATATCAAAGAGGAATTTTTTTTATAACTGGGCATTACATTATTTTTTCAATTTTCTTTTGTTTGGTAATGTTTCATGAATCACAAACATGAGGCCTTATGGCTATTGAAAAATTGTAAATTATATACTATATGTACATTAATTTTATCCAATCCTCTTCATTTAACCATTGGATCAAAATTAATTTTGATTTTGAATTCCAAAATGTTGTCATGCAAATTTTTTAACTTTTTGCTTGTGTTTAGGATAGCCAAAAAACACATCAAGATCTTAACTTACTACGTACTATAATACTCGTTATACATCACCTTTTTTGGTGAAAAGTGGCTCACCCTTAGTGTGCTTTCACCCAATAAAACAAAAATTCAATAGATATTGTAACTAATGTTTTATCTTTTCCACAACAACAACAATCTTATCAAGTATTTCCCCATCTTATTTCATTTTGGGCCTTTTTCTTTTTAAAATTTGCATATCACTCAACATTTTCCATTCCCAAACATTTTACTTAGGTTTTATGCACTTTTAAAATTTATACATTATTATTCATTCCTAGGTTTCCTTTCAACCCAACAATTCAACAAAAATATCTTTTTCATATAGAACTTGATGTCCTTAACAAACTTATAATTTCAACACGACCTTTATCACAAAGTCACACTGATTATTCTTTTTCACATAAACATGTAAATTCCCCAATTTTGTGTTAAAAATCGCATGTTTTATTTCCCACTTGGTGACAACCCTAATATGTATGCAACCATATCATAATTGCAAACCCCCAAGGTCATTTGCAATATACATCCTTCACAAAAACCCAAATTACAAACACCCCAATTACTTTCTCCCACTAGAATCCTAACTTTATCTCACAATGTTCATCACTTTGAGGCATCATTTAACACAATTTCATCAACAAAATTTCACACACATTTTGAAACTCACAAGTACTAGCTTTGAACTGGGGTTGCCACGTTGCACTAAACTACCCCATCTTGTTGTTTCATTAGACTATCATTTCCTTTCTAATTGGGTTTTTTGTTCAAAGAAATAATTTGACATAATGAAGATACTAATTGTATCGTTCTACTATAATCATTCATTACAAACATTTATAACTTATTCAACTAGTAGTAATTGATGCACAAACAATCTATGAGCAATCCTTTGATGGCCATCCCACATCTAATCACAAAGTTTCACAACATTTTACACACACAAGGTACAACTTTTTTCCCTTTCACATAATATAATTTTCCACTTTCCAAAATAAATGAAGATTGATACCACCCCATGTTTTCATAAAGATAATTTAAACTCATTTCTAATTGCAACATTTGAAAAAAATTGAAATCCTATACATTCCTCTTTAGTGATCATCAAATATGAAAAATTCAAAATTAAACAACACAATGCCAACAATTAAACCCAAAAATTATTCCATCACCATTCACAAGTCCATAAGGTCACTTGTGAACATACGTCCCATATATCACTCACACATTTTGAGTGAAAGCACATTACATTTATGGACCTCACACGAAATGATAATTTTTTCTTTCACATAAAGTGATAACATTTTCTTTGAAATATAATTTAAAGGGATGAGCCCTTATGTAAGGTTAACATAAGTAGCCTTTCAAAAATGACCAAAAAAATCAATTTGTGGGTACTCAATAAGTAATGAAAAATTGAATTTTGGCAAATATTTTTACCAAACTAAATATAAAATTCATGAATATTGATCAGTTTACAAAACAAAAGATGCAATGAATGAATGTATCTTTATTTAAATTTATTGTATTATGAACTTTTCAAAGTTCCAAAAACTCCAATTATTTTTAAAATATTTTTTCAGCATAAAAAATGATTATTTTCTTGAACTATACTTTAGAAATGATATTAAATGTCTTATAACATCACAACTTGACTTGAAAATGGGAAAAATGCTAGTTCCAATAACATTTAAATGTTTAAATTTTAAGCTAGTTTCAAGTACATTGGATATGGACTTCTAAAAAGACTTTCAATTTTTTTTATCCAACCTAATGTGCTTTCACTCTTTCAAGAATTATTTATAATTGTGTTATCATATACATGGGCATCCCCATTTTTTATCAATTATATTCATGGCATATAAAAATGGTTGTGCAATAGATAATGCCATAGATATGTAGTGGATCAAGCATACATAACACAATCTAAAATCAACCTCACATTAAAGTCTTTAAACAAAATCAATAGATGAAAAGTTCTTCCTTTGAGTTTTACTAATTGAAGAAAACATCATAGGAAAGATTGTTGTGCAACTCTTCTTTATTTGCACATTCCATGCATTTTCCACCACTCAAGATGCTTTGACATCCAATAAAAATTGGATATGCATCCTTTAATGATAATTGTGACAAACTCAAATTAATTTTTTGTTTGTAGACACATAAAACAACAAATGCATACAAAAACAACAAAAATGAAAAGCATTTAGTGCCACTACAACTCCCATTTTGGAATGACATTCTTAAAATGTTGGACACACCCATGTGCTTGCCAATCTCCCCTTGAACAATCCTAATTTTACATATCAACATCCTCCGCTTGTTGAATCAAGTCTTCACCTTTTGACACTTCCCCATCCAAAAGTTTGTTGTGATGTTCCTTTTGGTCAAAGTGAAATCCATTTTTGTCATCTTGTGGTTTCTTTTAGAGCTTGTGTTTCTTCCTCCAAATTTTCTATGAATTTAAATTGGTGTTTTTGAACATCACATCACACTCATTTTGATGTGCATCTACTTTTCCAAGGATTTAATGTTCATTAGAACATTAGAACTCATAACTTTTCATGAACGTATATTTCAAACCTTCACATTGAATATATATATTGATCTATGCATACTTCCACAATATTTGAGCAAAACTTAAACATGGATATGTTCACTTGAATTAAATGTGGACAATTATTGATCATTGAAGGATTTTTACACATAATATATTTCTTGTCACTAAATCTTCCCATGTTTTACATAATGAATTTATCAATTGTGTTTCCATATACCAACTTAGGACATTGCTACCCATTCTAACACATTTCATAGATAATGACCTTATTAACCCATAATTCATTTTCACAACTACTCTAATACAAAAGAAAAACTACTATAAACATAAGTTGTATTTCTGGACATACATTTGCATTCAAATGAAGGAATTGCATATAACATACAAACATGTACCTTGATGCATCAATTTCTAACACATGATCATTAAATCCATAGTTCAATAGAGGCTTCTTGCCTCCATCAATGTTTATATAAGCTCCAACTTTAGAAATTCAAGATTTCCACATCACTATTTACAAACCAAACACACTTGCCAATAACAAACAATGACATTGGTAAAACTTATAGATTGCACCAATTCTTTTGACCTTTCTATTCCTCCTTATTGGTGCATGTCTTATTTTGATCACATAAAGACACAAAGTTGGAACACTTTTAACGAAAACTATAACATGATTAGACGTTGTTGCCTTTTCATATTTGAACTTTAGAATTGAACAACTACTTTTGCTAGCATTTCTTTTTCATCCTCAATATAAGAAGAATGTCATTTCCTTTCCATCTTTGATCTAGGTCCTCCTTTTAGGTCACATTGTAAGAAAAAGAAAAATGAATCAGTCAAAATTATAATCGAAGCATTCAATAATGTATGTGAATCTTGAAATGTCTTAGGCACTTTCCTTGGGTGTAAATGGGTATAGTTACATATAAGTCATTTTATAGATGGAAGCAATGGCCCAAGTCTTTAAAATGTTATCATGAGTTTTTTGGTTTTAACCAAGATTTTCCCCAACAACATATACCATTTGTGGCAAAACTAAAAGTAGTTAACAATTTTGGTGGCAAATTTGTATAAACCCAGAACAACATTCATTTACCCAAATATGACTAAACATATTCCAAAGCAATTTTCAATAGGAGGACCATATAGTTAAATCTCTGTACCATTAATACAAATTTTAGTACAATTTAACACTTTTCTTTCACTTATATTGTTGCAGGAAGGCACCTTCGTTGGATATAACGTTGTGGGTCATTTAGATCATTATCAAAATCTATATGTTTGTTTGTTTATTTAAATGTGATCATGTTGTACCCCTCCCAAATTGCACATGGTCTTTTACTCCACTTTTGGTATTGCTAAAAGACCTTTGATGAGGCAATGATGTGCATGTTTGTAGTGTAGCCATTTTTGGACTAACAATGAAAATGTTTTTGATTTAAAAATGTTTTTGTCTCTAGAAATTAATTTTAAAAATTGAAAATGATTTTTCACAATTGGGTTTTTTGGTTCCATAAAAGCTTTAAAATTAACCCCACTTTGATCATAATGATATTGGGATGGGTGACCTTATAAGAGGTTTAATATACTTGGTTGATGGTGCAAGGACTCATTATTGTACTTAAACAAATAATAAAATTGAAACATAACTTGCCAAAGGAAAAAGTAGAAAATAATTATAAATTAGGTTCTAATGATAAATTTATTTATTTTTCATTCAATCCCAATTTTGGGTGTGTTTTGTGGGAAAACAATTGATATTCAGCCTCCACACCTTGATTTCAACCGCTTAATAAATGAAAAATACATTGGTGGATAATATCCAAAACTTTTTAAACATTGGAATTGCCCATTTCTTATTGAACTCAACATTATTGAAATTTTAAACTAATAATTAAAAAATATTTTCCACCAAATCCAAGTTGATAAATTTTTTGTATTGGAATTGGTTGGAATTTTGAATAACCAATCAAGCATGATTAACCATATGACCCACAACCATTTAAAAAAAAATTCAAATAGAGGTGTAAAGTACATGAGGCCAATGCCTTGATATTTGCATTAAATTTAATAAAATTTATAGATAGTTGCATTCTTGGGCCATGCATGTTGGGTGGTACTTGGCACTAAAAATCACCGTGCCAAAATCTAAGGAAAGTTGGATCCAACTTTAAACATTGAATTGAATTTACTATCTATTTGTTTATTGGCTTGCACCATGTTGGCTATGTCTTCCCTACCTATGCAAACACTAATAGAAAACCATAAACACCTAAACACCCATACTATGTATTGGCAATTTTTTATATTATATTCCCAACCCCATTTAGGTAACCTTTGTAAATGTCCTTGCACTTCCAAGTAATTATCTTTTTCATATTTATCCACTATAGACCAAAAGGTATGGCCTAAAGTGCACAAGGAAAATCACATCTTCAATTTGTCTAATCCATCAAATTTTTAAACAATGAAAAACGCACTTTAAAAAGGCTTTTCACTTGAATTTCTTTATGAGGACAATCTTTAAGTCTTTTAATATTTGAAAACCTAATTGAATTTTGATATGTTCAATGAATGCATAAAGAAAAAGTTTCAAAAGTCAAACAGAAGGGGTTCCTTTGGTCAAGAAACACGAAAAAACAATTTTTGGGTTTTTTCTTGAACTCTAATTTCTAAAAGTACTTCAAATGCCCCTCTATTTGCTTTTTTGGTATGCATTTGATTGGGGCAATAGCTATTTAATTAGGTACCAGATTTTAAAAATCAGGAAATAAAATCTTGAGGGGCTACAGATGTTAAGAACAAGAATGTATAGTTAGCTAATTTTTCATTCTAATGAGATACCAGCCAATGATAATTGCTGCCCTCTAGATGATTTCATTTATTTTATGCATAACAAGTTGTATTCCTTAACATCTGATAAAAACATAATTAAACCCAAATTGCACAAGAGAGAAATGAAATGAATGCAATAGAATGCACTTGATCTAAAAACAAGTGAAATATAAACTCATTCACTTCCCATGACTCACTTCTAAAGCTTTGCGTTCAAAATACTGTCCTTTGAGCAAATCCTAACTTACTAAATATTAGATAATCTATTTTGTCCATAAGGTGCAACATGCTTCTAGCATTAAGGTGTTATAGACCCAAGTGAATGCAAGCAGCTTCTAACATCACAATGCTTTAGACCCAAGAGAAAGTGAAGTAATTGCTTAAGGGCCTGGTCCAAAACCCTCTATTGTTGAAATGTTTCAATAACACACTTGTCCATTTCTATGGGCAGCCATTACTTGCCTCAAAAATGTTACTGGAAGAGAAGACTCTAATGCTCATGAAGATTCAGGGGCTCCTTCTTGTTGGTAGAGTTGCTGTCTTTGCTACTTTGAAAATTCCCAAATTTTTTTAATAGAGTGGTAAGGACAAAGGACACTGGCAATACCCTTCAACCCTACTCCTTGGCATTAAATACCTAAGGCCGAAAGTGTGTGAATGCACCAAATGTGAATGCACCTCAATGCTCATAACTAACTGTCAGTAACTGTTGTCTGTAACTGTTGTTGCATTCTACCTGTAATCAACTGTCAACTTCCTCCACGCTTTCACATTGACTCTTATTCTCATCAAATGAATTCCTTGTGTGAATGCAACATATGCTGGTCAGGACTCAGAGATGTCCTAAGGTCGAGAAGAAATCTCATCTTGTTTGTTGTGATAAGTCAACTCAGAAATTGGGTGCAAATTTTGGCAACAACATAATGACTTTAAACCATGCAAGCTCAATTAGAGAACCAACTTGTGCAAATTATGTTAGCTGATTCTGCATCATATTCTGAAAACATCACTCAATCCAGCAACTTGGGCAAGTTATCACACAGCTTGCGATATTCAAAAGCCAGGAGCTTAGTTGGGGGTGTGTTTGTATTGCTTTGTCAATTTATTTGCATGTTGTTTGGACTTGTTCATTTGTTGGGGTTTGATCTGGGCTAGGAGTGTGGGTGCAATCACACTTCCACTTGCAATGGTCAAAGCATCCACAGAGGTTGGGGGTTCTTCAATTCTCCCAACAGTGACATATTTTTAGATTCTGATTTGTTTGCAATGCACATTTGAGTCTGTAACCTGGTTTGATTTCTTGCATCATAACGATGTGGCTCAAATGCTTAAATTGCAATCCGTTCATCAGAAATCCAAGTCTGCAATTGCCTAAACCACCACAAAAAACAGGCAAAGAAAAGATGGTAATCAAGGAAAAGACAGTAATCAAGAGCCTTTCATCACAAATGTTTCTACAGCCATTTACATAACCACAAAAATGAGCATTGCCAAATTTTCCGACTCTACCATGGCGCAAATATCTAGATCATCTCTTTGTTTCTGGCATCTGGCTACATCCTCAAATTGAAAAAAGGAGAAAGAGAGAATAACACTGCTTCAAGGGCACTACCCAATATGCACAAATATGCACTCATCACTACTTAGTAGCAATGTTAGACATTGTATACTGTGGCTGGGCCAACTATAGTACAAGTCAACATGTCAATTGGTAAGTGTAGGGTAAGCAGGGCATTAACCAGGTGTAAATGACCAAGTCTTGCCCATACAGTGGGGCCTCCTACTTGTATGGGTGGAATTTATGTAATCCAGCCTTCCTGGGTGTAGGCCCTGGCCATGTAATTTCCCTGTACAGGCAGATGGCCCTGCATATGGGCTTCACCCCTACAAGGGGGAGGCCCCCTCGTATGGGTGAGCCAGTGGGTTGCCCAGTGGGTTGTCTGTAGGTAGGTAGTAAAAATGCAATCAAGCTAACCACCATAGTTAGCTAGGGAACTGGAACCCAACAGAGAATTGTTTCCTGATTGCTTACCATCCATCCTTTATGCTGCCCTTGGTGCTGGTTCACTAGGGCCTGTTAGTATATATCCTGTTAAGAAATGATTTGACCAGTGAGGGTAGGACCTAACAACTCTATCAATCCTGATATATCCATGTGAAAAAGGGCTTCTTCTTCTTCTTCTTCTTCTTCTTCACAATTTTAATTATTTTCTGGGAATACCAGAGCATGCATAAAAGCTTCCTTATTTGTTATGCTCCTTATGCAGACTGGGAACAAAACCACACAAAGATTTCTGCACATAGAGAATGCAGAGCCCTTGCACTAAATAACCCCCAAACATGAGTTGGCAGAGCGACTGGGTGTATTGGGACTACTTCCTGTTGTTCTTTGCATAATTTGTTGAGGGGCAACAACAATGAAGAACAACTAAAGGCACAGATTGTATATTTACACCCCATTGGAATTTGAGTGAATTACAGATGAGCCATTCAGCCCAAATCCAAATGAGGAAGACACAACAGTATATCATATGAAGCAAATTAGAAGTAATGCTACGCATACCCATCCTGCATACATCCAGTGTCTACCCACATATTTCCAAATAAGAAAAGCTCTAGAGTAAAGTTAAAACGATGTGGTGGAAAGACTTGCAATGCTGCTAGCCTACAGAGGGATAACAACAAGGAAGATTTAAATGTGACTCCAACCACAGTTCACATTATTGAATTTGTTCCTCAGATTGTGGGAATGAGCTGCTTAATGGTTTCTTTGAGTATCCAACAGTAATATTGTTTTTGGCCATCATTTCATCATTTCAGCCAGTCAATTGTTGGCCATAGCATTCTGTGTGAATTTTGGAGGGGAACCCAGTGATTCAATGTCATTCAACTAAGGTTTGCCCTAGCCACCACAATAATAAATGGGGTAGTGAGGGAGGGATTTGGGAACTGGGAGCTTTCCTAAGATTTTTCCCTATTTTCAGTTGACCAAAAAGATAAGAAAACAAACCTATTGATCTTTGAGAGGTCAATAGGTTTGGTTGAATGACAATGTCAACTCTCCATTTATATCTTGAAGGTAATCCATGGACACTAGTAGCTCCCATTGGAGTTGTCATAAGTTCAAAAGAGTTCTCTTTTGAAGATATTGCAAATCCCTCTTCAAAATGTCTTCCCCCATATTTCATTGCACTTGGAAAATTAACAATTCCTCAACTAACTCAGACAGAGAAAAGTTGCCTGATGAGACTGTAAATTGGCATCCCCCAAAATCTTCAAGAGGGTGCAACCATCCAAGCCAGCCCTTAACAAAGAACACACAAACAAGGAGCTGAGAGTCGAAATTAAAAGGATTACTCCAACTGATTTCCAAGACAAAGACAATTACTATACCTTTGGCAGATTGAGCATTGATCATAGTAAAATACCAAGTGGTTCATTCCATGTAGTCAAACTTTGCCAAACTTCACCTTCAACAAGATACAATTGTTTCAACCCTCTCCAGAGGAAGACATCAAACAATGAAAATGAACCATGAGAACACAATGTGAAACATTGAAAAGTGAATGCTCTTCTTACAACACATCTAAGCAGCTTATAACATTCCTCTCAAACTCAAATGAACTCAATTGAAAAATACTACTTCAACGGTAGAGTTTGAGAGGCTTCTGAATTTGGTAACTTCTGAATTTCATAGCAGTGTGTCCCCAGGTTGCCAATTCAATCAGAAAAACATACTATCCACCAGGAGCTTCAGACATCCACAGTCGAGTCCTCACAAAGAGGAAGCAGCAATAAACCTTAAAAAATCATCAAAGTTTTACTTTCAGGATACACAGTTCGAATAATGTGTGAAAACCACACAATCAACAAGATCACAGATGGAGAAGATCATGCCTACCCACTTGGGGATCCTAAATCTAGACTGGACTTCACTAAATTCTGAGAGCACCCACCACCTGCCTGCTACTAGAGTACCACCTGGTACATTCTACAATATATTGTGTAAAATTGACACAGTATCTGATTCAGGTTTTGCACTAAGAAGTAGTTCTTCAGGATTATCAATGGGTCCAAAGACTTTTGTAGTACCTAAAAAAAATCAATGACGATGATGATGGTCATGCTTTTGATGATGCCTCTCATGCTTCTCAGCTTTGTGCATTTTGTGAGCCTCATGATGCTCATATAGGGCATACCCAGCAAGTCCCAGAGTTGCTGCCTCAGCAGCTTGTGCTTCCATGTGATGTCTCTGAGCATGCGCAGGATCCACTTTCTCTTCACGTTTTTCGTACTGTTGCAAAAAAAAAGAA
>Ga0116227_10012930_pt1 | contig 13370 bp, 13 predicted proteins | sample S1TSphgellanicum_FD_89693 | JGI IMG/M metagenome (GOLD analysis project Ga0116227, IMG submission 89693) | Host-associated microbial communities from peat moss isolated from Minnesota, USA - S1T2_Fb - Sphagnum magellanicum MG | ecosystem: Host-associated > Plants > Peat moss > Unclassified...
GCAGCTTGTTCATATAGTTTCATATATCTACATGCATGAGTAGAAAATTAGGTCTCCATGCAACATTTCCTATTTGAACTGATGCTGGTTTGAAGTTGCCATAACAGGCCAGCAGAGCCATTATGCTCAGCCATTATGTATTAGAGAATGGGCAAAGCCCTTTGATCGTTGTGTGAGGTAAGCTTGCAGGCAAGCCTTACTGGGTTTGACTGTAGGCACACCTGATCCAATGGTAAGGGGCATGTACATTCTCTTACATAAAGGAAATTGCCTCATCTTTTTGAAAAGGAGGATTATGTACAGGAGAAGGGTGTGCAGTACCATCCTGTGTAAAGTACCATCCCCGCCCTTTCTTTTTATTTCCCACCGTTTTTTCTTTCTGCCGTATAGCGGATCCTATTTCAGTTCTTGCAGCTCCGCGCTTTTGTATCGACATATTTCGGGACCAGCGATCGTTATCGGGTATGCACTCATTGCGCTACTTCCCAATTTTGAGTGTCTCACCCTCCAATTGGTGTTGTGACTCCGGCGCTGCTTGGTGATGCGTGTTTTTGCTCCATGGCGTTTTTTTCTAGGCTCTGTTTTTCTTGGTTTTGAGTCTAGCGCCCTTAGTCTTTTTATTTTCTCTTTTGCTTCGCACATCTCGTTTCACTACATTGCAGTGCCAGCACTCTCATTCTCTTTTCTTGGCATATTGTTGCCCTTCTTCGTGTTGCGTCTTCATGCTTCGTCTCTGTCCACATATGTGTCTCTTGCTTGCATCATGCCGTTTCTATCCGCGTCTGCATCTCCTACCTGCATTGCATTGACATGGCGCTGGTTTTTGCACTACATATGTTTTTGCTCTTCTTTTTTTTTTTTTTTTTTTTGCATTTTTTTGTTTTCTTTTTTTTTTTTTCCCTTCCTTCTTTTTTTTCTTTGCTTGTTTCTTTAATTCTTTTGTTTGATTTGTGGGTTTTATGTTGTTCTATATTCAGGTTTGCTTTTTTCAAAGTTTCTTGGTTTTTTTCTTTGTTGTGTAGGTGTAATTCTTCTAGATTTTACATTACATTTTTTTTGCTTTCATGAGTTTTATATTTTCTTTCTTGTGATTTTTTCTTTGCTTTTGTATTTTTACAATGTCTACTACCATGAAAAATCTATGTAATGAGGGTTTTCCGCATCTTGTTCTTAAGTCTTGAAGGACACCTTACTTACATCAATTTTTCCACCTAGTTAATTGTTAAACCTTAAGCTTTATGGATCCTCTCTTGTTAGATTGCTTACACCAACACTCACCACTAAGGTTGGTGATGATTTTTGGTGGTCTAGTTACAATTGCGAGATCTCTGTGTAGGGTGTTGATTACTTGCATGAGTCTCCTACTAAATCTTCTTTTACTTCTTTGAAGTCGGATCTTAAAATAGATCTAGATATGTTTGCACATTATTTTACCTTTTTATTTTTTTGAGTGTTAAAGACTTCACTCTTTTTGTATTTGATTTTTTTCAATGATTCTAACCATGATGTGGTTGTTATTTTTAATTTTGTTGATCATAATAGCAGTGAACATGTTGCTTCTAAATTCAACATTTTTGAAGGGGTTGAATGTGAATCTCTTATTAAGGAGCCATTGTTGAAGTTTCACTTTTTAAATATTGATCAATCAGTCAATCAATAACATTTGGGTGCCCATCAAGGAGCAGTTCACAATTGCACCCTACAGCACCCACTGGCCGAAGCTTGCCTCGGCTGGCCTTAGTGGCCCATGTTGTGTTGGTCAGGCCTTTCCAAACTACCCTGTCCTGGGCGTTATCCCAAAACATCTTGCCCTCCCTGATTGCATGGAAGTGTCCACCCCCCCGTTGTGGACATTGATAAAAATATTGATAAAAAAGAAATAGAAAACATGAACAAAGGAGGTTGGGAAACACATAATCATGTTGAACTTGAGTGAAAAATGCATTTAATGAATGGCAAGTGTTTTGTGAATTTCACATGCAAAAATCAATTACAAATCTTGAAAATGAAGAATTTATTACATATATGGTGGACATGTTATATTCATTTGTGTTTCAAGTTGCAAAAGAAGATGGTAGGTTATACCTTCCAATAAAGTATTGTTTCCTATTTAAATTTTTGAATTTCTTTTTACTTTCTTTTGTTTGCAAAAAGGGTTAAAGACTTATCATTTTTCTTGTTTGTGAAGAGGCTTTAAGGTTTAAGGTTTTTGTTGTTTTATATTAAAGTTTAAAGTTTTTTTTTTTTGCAACATCTATGTTTTGCTTTTCTATTTGTGGTTTTTTTGTAACATCCAATCCTTGATAAAAGGTATTGGAAAATTGATATGGCAAAGGAAAAAACAATGTAGCAATCTAATAAAACACATGTAGTTTTGTTCAACATCTTCAATGTTGATCCAAGGTACCACCAGGTTAAAGGTTGTTAGCGATGAAACAACTTTTCAATCATCATTTATTGGACTTGGGAAGGTTATTAAAAAATCTGAAATGTTATCGATCAAAAAGAAATGAACAAATAAAGGTGCATGCAAATTAAGGTGGTTCAAAAGTGACAAGAGCCCCAATCCCACAAGTTTATATTTTAACACTAGAATGGAAAAAATAATTAAAAACCAATGTTGAATGGGCTTTATGTGGTGATTAGTCAACTAATAAAGTCCATAGGAAAGGCAACCCATTTAAATTTTTTTTTTAACATACTTGATAGGGGGAAAAGAAATATCAATGCAACAAAAAAAATTTAAGATAGGGATTTTTGAAAATAAGGTCCAAATATAGTCATTCAAAAATCCATAATTATTTTTTGGTTAAATTTTTTATTATTATTTGTTCCAATCCATTAATTTTTTTCCATCATGTATCATATATTGAATCCCTATTTAAAAATATTGAGATGAAATCATAATAAAAAATGCATTTGAATATTAATGTAGAATCAAAAATATAGTCCATATGTTCATTTTAAAAGTCCAATACTATATGATTGGTGTATGTTTATTGAATTTCACCCTTCAATAAATATTTTTATTCAAGTTGGCAATTTTATTCCATTAATATTTTTGTCAAATTGATAATTTTACAATGTGTTTGTGACATTTGAATAAAGTGCATTTTGCAAAAGTCCATAAAGAAGCAAAAGTGATAACATATTTTGCAACTACCCAAAAGTTATATTTCAACCTATTTTTCCATCTAGTTTGAATCTCAAATTCAAATATTTTTACATTCATAATTTTTTATCAAGGGTGTTTTAAACTCACAATGTTGATTTTGAAAAGTTCGTTTTATGGTCATTACCTATTAATGTTGTTTTTAGGTTTTGTTAGGGAAGTCAAAGATTTGATGCATTAATATCACTAGATGTTCCACAAATTGCCACTTTCCTATGGTTAGTTGTCTTCTTGATGACATCATCTTTACTTACAAAAGTTAGTTCAATGCCATCTTACGAAGTGGCCTTATAGCAAGCCTAGGTTACATCCACTATTCTTAAATGTTAAGCCTAAATCAAAAAACATCAAATTAGGTATGATTTATGATGTCTATAATTGATCATAATTAGCTTTGATTTATTATGAATTTTTTAAATTAATTTTCTTGAATTGAAAAATAATTTTTTATCCACTAAGATGGGTAAAAATGTGAGCATCATTTCTATGGAAAAGGCTTTGGTTATTTGAGAATATGGTATAAAAGTTGTGAGCGCAATCATAGTCAAATGGGTCAAAAATCATGTTGGACAATCAAAAAATTGTCAACTTTGTCACACATATTTGTATAATGCCACTTTAATGTCATGTTGATCAAGGAAATTGGTGATAAATGATTTATATGAATTTTGATTTTAATAAAAGACTTTTGAATTTTAACTCTAAAAACTCAATTTTATAAAGCACAAACTTAAGGATTTTAAAAATATATATTTATGGACAAAAATTGAAATGATGATAACCTATGATCCACATTCAAAAAACACTCATAATTTAAATATTGTGGGATTTGAAATTTTTAGAAATTCAAAATATAATTTCATAATGTTCAAATTTCAAGAATCATTTGTTAGATGTAAATGGGTCATAATGTGTATGACATATGAACACAATTGTGGCTTATAATACAAAAAAATGAAGTTCAAAATAATCAAAATATTTTAACATGATTTGGAATTATGATCATTTTTCAAAACAAAACATAGAATCTAATAATATTTGTACATTTTTAGACAAGTCATATTTATTCAAAAATATATAACATAAGTCATATAATTTATTAGGGGAATTGTAAATATTTTTAAAAATATGTTGCAAAAAAAATCTTTCCAAAATTGCTTTTTATGAAAAAATCAAAATGAACATAAAGGGCCCATTTTTGGTTAAGTCTTTTGTCACCATTGGTTCATTTGATTATGATTGGGACCAATCACAAAAACCCAATCTCGCATGGGAAGTTAAGATGCTAATTTTTATTTTTTATATTTGTTTTGTTTGAATCTTTGTTTTTTTGTTTTGATTTACCAATGTGCTTTGTGGTTTTTGAAATTTGGTTTGTTATTTTTTCATTATATGTGATGTAGGTTCAACTAGATTGATAATGTCACAAATGCTAATGTCATGGGGTTCATTCATTTGAATGTTCACACATAACATAAGTTGTAATAAATTTGTATCTAATTTTCTGTTTTGTTTCAATTCACTTTTAATTAGTTTGTAGTTATGTTTTAGTTCATTTCCACTTAACTCATAGTTCATTTCTAATTGATTTTTAGTTCATTATCAATTAAATCTTAGTTCATTTCTAAGTAATTTTTAGTTGAGTCTTAGTTCATTTCAAATTAACTTGTAATTTATTTTCAGTTCATTTCTAGTTAACCTTTAGTTCATTTCCAATTAACTCTTAGTTCACTTTTAATTAAATTTAAGTTCATTATTAGTTGAATTTTAATCCATTCATAGTTCACACATGGATGTACATTGGTGCACATGGATGAACATGAGCCACATGTAAATTGAAAGTTTCTTGAAAAACTTCATAAAGCTAGGTGCTCAAGGGATATAATTAGAAGCAGAATTACCTTTAGTCTGTTCAACATTAGTTTTGAATTTTTTAATCATAGCCTTGTTATATTTTTGTTTCTTCTTTGTAATAAAATCTTGTTGGATTTTTGTTTCATATGTGTTGTGTTCTTGTTCTTGTTTGTTTTATTTCATGATTTGAATTTAAAATTAGGCTTGCCTTGTTTTCATTTTTGTTAGAAAATATTATAGTCTTGGTTGTTTTTATGCCCATGACAAATAAGCATTTACATGACAAGACAATGCAATGAATGATTATAAGTGATGAATTAAAGAATGATTATTTGTTACAGCATGAAAAAGCATTTAACAAAGAGAAGGTTACATTTGAAAACCTAAAATAATTCTAGTTACATTATTATGTGAATGACTTTCAATTTTTGCAAGTATATTTGTCTTTTTTTTTTAATATTTAAGTTTTATGTTGTAAAGTTTTCACGTTGGAGAAGATCATGTGATGTGGTTTTTCCCTTGGTGATGGTTTCTAGTTATGTGAGAGTTTCTATTAATGCCAACCATGATGGCTTTATTGGTGTTATCTTGACTTTTTGAAATACTATTGCAATTGGTGTTGTCAACAGTGGTGCTACTTTTAGCATAGTAATTTTCGTCATTGCTACTTTTGTTGATGAAGAAAAGGTTATGGCCACAATTTTTAAATTGTTACTTCCATAGATTGAAAGAAGGTCATCATACAGGTACCAAAATTGAATGGATTTGACATTGACCTTAACAACAATTTTAAAATAATTTGTTCAAAAAGGAACTACCAAAATACAAGGACATATTACAAGCCATCCATTCTCATCCCTTGCTTGATATTATCAATGTCAACAAAGTGTTTTGCCATGTTTTCTACCAGCTTCACAATTGTACTATTGCCACAACTATGTTGTTGATTCAAAATCTATCCTTGGTTTAATGCCACAAAATGTAATTGATAAATAGGGATAGTTTTTGTTTCATCTTTGTCTTGTAGACTACTTTTGAAAAAAAAAATTGTTATGCAAGAACGTCTTTGCTTGCTATAATACTTGCATAAATAAAAGTTTGGGGGGGGGATGTGCATAGGATGATAACATGAGATAAAATTCTAAATTTCATAAAGATGCCAAGGGTTTGGGTTTGGATTGTTGAAAGATAAGTGTTGGGTTGTTTGCAATATTGTACTCGTGATGGTTCATCAATGGGAGGCCTTTTGGGAGCATTGCCTTAATTTGCATACACCAAATGGGGGGTTTTGGATTTTTGATATTTGATATTTGCTGTTGGGATTTTGGATTGGGTGCAGTCCAGACAAAGAACATTGAGTGTTTAGTCCACATCCTTTTGCTATGAATCTTTTTTGTGCAAGCATAGGAGTACTTTGGAAAATAACAAGATTAAGTTTTTTATTTTTTGACCTTGGGTTTTATTTAATTCTGTAATTTTTTCCATTTTCAAAATTAAAGGAATTCTGATTTTCCTTCTTGTAGGAATCTGCCTTAAATGTATTATCATAATCTTGAATAAATTTTTGGTTTTAAAAAAGAGCAATGATAGCCTAGAGAATAATATCCAATGGGTGGAAGTTCCTTTGCCAGCTCGACAAAGCTATTGCAAAATCCACACCATCTTTAAGACAATGAGGTGTGACGTGGACCTGTGTCTAGGTTTTTGATTATGTGAATAAATTGGAAAGTGGAATGAAAAGTTGCCATAATGAATGAAATGTTGTGTAGAATGTGATTGACAGAAAGTGCCAAAGTTGGAGACAGTTGGTGATCATGAGAGTTTGAGGAAGCTGTAATTCCTCATTTTCTTTTCTTTTTTTGTTTTTGTGAAGTTTTGTTGTTTGCAGGTTATGAGCTTTGGTGTGCTACTCTTCATGTTTGACGACATTCAGACATGTTTCGGTGATGGAGCGTGGTTTTCATGGTTTTTTCAGGTTGTGTGATGGAGATGCATCAATGTTGCTACAAGGAAGATGGGGCGATTCAAATGAGCGGAAGATAAATGGATGACAAGGAAGGAAACTGAGTATTCTGATTCTTCTTTTTGTGATTGTGATTGTTGTAAGATCTGGGTGCGAGGTGTTAATTTTTGGGAAGAATGCCCGAGATTGGTGTTTGGTGTTCTTGTTAGTTCTCTCCATGATTTTCACTACACTGGAGTTAGGAAGCAGAATTCCAGTCTGCAGAGAGTCGATAGGGATAATTGATGAGAAGGATGAGTGGCTCTAGGGGATCATTGGGTTGGTTTATTGTGGATTATTCTGCTCAAGTTCAACATGCTTGAGTTGTGTCTTGCTTTTTCATTCTTGGGGAGGGCTGAGTACCTATTTACTTGGGATCTCTGAGTAGTATTTCTTTAGTTGGGAAATTTGAAGATTATGAAGTGTTCTGCCAATGAAGTTGAGTACTTGCTTATCAATAACATCTGCACCTCTAGTTCAAGTTTATAAGTCAATTAGGGTTCAATAAAAGAATAAGGGGACATAGTGTTTGAATTGTTTGAGTGTGTTATTGGGATGACCACAACTAAAGATCATGCTAGCCCAATTTTAGAGGAGGTCTGGAGAGTGCTGATCCATCAATATCTATAGCTTTACTGTTGCTTGTATTATGTTGTGCTTGTATTCTGTTGGGCAAGGCCTCAAGCTTGAGAATAACTGATATCTATGCTAATTATCAATTTCTGTTGGTCTCTATGTGAATAAAATTCTATTCCATCTATGTTGATGGTTAGAGTGGTTACAAATCTTTGTATGCCCACCCCTTTTTTAGGTGACAGAGGGCCCAAAAAATACACTACAACATAAAGGCAGCGCATTCCATTTTTGAGAAAAGAGATTTACATGTTTTTAGAAGGAATATTGTGTTAAATTATGACAAGTGACAAGGACATCTAATTACTATTTTCAATTATGGAGATGAGATAGGTACATGTAATTAGTAAAGACCTTGGATAATATTCATGCAATTTAAGGAAACCTCAAAAGTGACATAACATCCTCTCAAACTCCTTTATGCAATGTGCAGCTTCTTCAAATGGTTTCATGTAACCATTTGGATTGAGAGAAAAATTAGGTCTTCATGAAAGATCTCCCCTTCTAACTGGTGCTGGTTTGAGTCTGCCATAACTGGCAGAACTATTGCACAATGAGCAGGTTTTTCAAACAGTTTGATAAAAACATCTAGATTAAGTGAAAAAATTAGGCCTCCATGGAACATTTCCTATTTTAACTTTTGCTGGTTTGAACTTGTCACAACTGGCAAAACCACTACCCACTGTGCAGCTTGTTCAAATAGATATAACAATTCTGGATGAGTAGAAAATTAGGCTACAATCACAATGTGTCCACAAAAGAATATCTCTAGACCTTTGTTTAAAACTGCTGATATTAGGTTCCAATATATGAACATCCCAGTGACAACCTTTTAAGTTTAGAAAGAGGAAGAAGCACACTCATACAGTAGCAATTCAACAGGACTACTACATAAAATCACATAAGTTGAAAAACTTCAATGACGCTTCCTCCTGTTCAAAGGGAACATGTATGTTTGGATATTGACAACCAAGAGGGGTTCCTGGTCCAGATTGCTCACTTTTGAATCGATATAGATAAATATAACTCATCTTGAAGCATTGGACGGCCACTCAGAACCATCTGGAAACCGATCCAGTGCATCAGTCTTTCCATTGACAAAGTAATCTATGAGCGCAACCATGCGATCATACTTGTCAGGATGATAGTTGACATGAATGGTTACGGGTTTGTATTGTGCAAAGTTCCCCTGTTTACGTAGGATTTTGAACACCATCTTGCTGTTCAAAAAGAGGAGGTAGTCAAGCACACGGCGTGATGCATGAAGGCCTTCATAGCCTGGGTGTGAAGGATAGAAAAGTTCTTCGTTGAAGACTGCTTGGTCCCATGCCTTCTCTTTGGAGAGTCTGTCAGTAACACGATCAAGCAACTCAATGGATGGCACTGTAGGTCGGATGTAGAAAAGGCCAGAATTGAACACCCAAATGCGCATCGTATGTGCATAACGAGCCCAACCCATAGATTGGTCATCTGAAACATCATCATAGCCATAAGCTGTAGCATTGTCATACCCATCAGTCATACTCTCTACATCACAGTCCCTCTGGAGATATGAGAACGGGTTTTGGAAATACAATATATCCACATCTGAGAGGAGCACGCTGTATCCCAGCACGAGAAATTCACGAAGTAGATGGAACTTGAGGCCTGAAATCGCATGGTTATCACCAGTGTTTGCCTGTGCCTTGGAAATTGTTGCATCACGCCTGTACACCGGCACCTTGTGATCCTTGCAAAACTGAGCAATTTCATCATCCAATGCAACCACCAAATAGTTTGTCACACCAACTCTTTGAATGCTCTCAAACCACACCTGCAAAGCCATGTTTACAAAAAGGTTCAGTATGAGGAGCTCAAGCATCAAGAAGCAGGCATAACCAATTGTGGGGCCATGTTGAAAATACTTGATAATATACCTGCAGCATGCTGCGCACATTGTTGTTGGAGATGCCAACAATGAGCTCTTTGTTAATAGCAACATCTTGCAAAAGATTAGCAAGATCAGGGTTCACACTTTCGTCTGGCAGCACAGCTTGATTGGTGCGCAGACTTTTCACAGTGCCCCATGGACCTGCCTTAGGTGGAGGTCCCAGCTCTAACAGCTGTTTCCTTGCAGCATCTCTCTCTTGCTCTGCAACTTGCACTTGCTGCTTGATCAACAACAAATTCTTGTTCTCTGTCTTCAACTTCACAAGCTCACTTTGGAGTACTGACACCTTTGCCTCCAATCGTAAGACATGCCCATCCGAAGGCTGCACAAAATTGGACAAATTCTGTAATTTATTTGCATACTCCAGACTGAATCTCCTTGTTGCACATTCATGATTGTAACCAGGAACTATTTTCTTGGACTGTCAAGGAAGTGTGAACCTTGGTATACTCTTGCTGGAGCTAAACTCAGAATCCTGTATGATGATGAATACATCCACTCATCTCTTTGCTTCTAGGGTTTGGTCCCTGAAGGACAGCATACAGAAGCAGACACATATGAGACATTCATCCTCTTGTTAAATGAACACAAAAGCTATAAGAAGAAAATTTACCTGCCCTTGTGATCCCCTGCCTTGGAAATTGGTCTGTGATGCTGTTTTTGAAGATGTGAAGAAGCCATGAGGGTGTAAAGAAGCCCAAATGACACCACACGTGATCCCCAACAGCACAGCTACTGCTACTCTGTAGTCTCGAGCCCAGAGTGCCTGCCCTGCCCGTATCCCTACTCCATCTTTCTTTCCCTTCATTATCTCCCCTCTCTTCAAAATCTCAAATTGTCTCTTGTAGAGTGTGTGTGTGTGCGTGTGCACGCGTGTCTCTATTTGTGTGTCGGATTCCTCACAAAACCTCATGCAGAAACAGAAGCTATCAGAAACTCAAACCTCAAGTTCAGATGGTACAACTCCATCATTGTTCTTGCCTTTTCTTCCTTGGTGTCCAGAAATCCCACTTCCAAACCCTGCATTGCACAAAGCTGAATTATTGACATGTGACATGGAACTCACTCAACTTCATGCAATCCCTTCCTTTCTTTACATAGACAGACAATGATACTATCTCTCTCTCTCTCTCTGTGTTGTTCCTTTTGTCGAGCCTTCCTCTGCTAGAAACACACAATCTTTACCGGTCACCTTCAAGGAATGCCACTTTCCCTCACTCTCAAAAACCACTTCTAAACAAAAGCCTTGCAAACCCTAGTATGGCAATCCCTGCACAAAGCTCCTCAAGTCAAATGAATGGCACCTTAAACTGCAGATCATCGCTGAAAGTTCTTTCAAGGACAGACAGAACACACAAATCCCAGGAAGCAGAAGAGTATGACTCTTTTGGACACATAAGTGTAGAGCTTTCAGGGGGAGTGCAAAAAAGAAAGAAAGAAAGAAGACAAACAAGAATCCTCAACACCCCCAAGAATGTCTCTTCCATCTTTAGGGTTACTGCATCCTTTTTTTCCAAAGAAAAGGGGACTTCTAAACTCCACAACAGATTGGTGCTATACAGTTGCTATATATTCTTTCGTCCATATCTTCTTCTTCTTCCACCAAGCACCCATGCTAGTGTACCTCAATGCTCAGAGATACTCAGAGATACAGTGAAGCAAACTGAGCACAAACAGCACATGAGCAAGCATTGCAGCAGGTGTAAAATAATTTGGGTATCCTAATAACATCGGCAGTAGCAGCAGCAGCAGGACAAAGACAAAGGAGTACCTGAAGATTAAGAGCAAAATGAGAGTTTTATTCAGCATTTTACCATTCTTCCCAGGAGCAGCAGCATAAAAAATGAGAGTTTTCAGCATTCACCATTGTTTCCCAGCAGGAGCATCATTCATCATCAAAGTGAGAGTTTTGTTAAGCATTTCACCAATCATTCTTCCCAGGAGAATGCATCATGAAGAATTGAGAGTTTTAAAGCAATTCACCAATCATTCTTCCGAGCCCCCAGCAGGAGCATTATCAAATATGAGAGTTTTAGGCATTCACCATTGTTCCCAGCGAGAGGAGCTTCATCAAAATGAGAGTTTTCAGCATTTCTTCGCATACCTGAAAAAAGCTGCAGATCGTCTGCAATCCCGATCTCAGCCAAAGTCGAGACTTCTTTGTTCTTGGGATTTTTCTTCTTCTTCTTCTTCTTCTTCTGCTGGAATCCTGCCACGATCTCCTCAACCCCCTTTCTTAGTTTTTTTTAATGACTATTTTACTGTGTACCTAAGGAAGGGAGGGTTGTACCTACTTTGGCCTTTGGTAGGATTGTCTCCTTGTAACTTCTTCACCCATGCATTATCATGGGTGTGGAAAGCAGTGTTTTCTTTTTTTCTGGCGAAGTTTCGCCTTTTCTCGACAAAGAAATTGGGAAAATTTTGGAAAAGTTTGTTTTTTCAAGTGTAAATCCAACTAAAATTTCTCTTTTAAAATATTTTTCCAAAATTTTCAATGTCAAAAACAATGAAGAAAAACACTGGTGAAAAAGGAGGATATTAGTAGGGTAATCACTGAGGAGCAGGGTGTTCCCAAAATAACTGCATAATGCATCGCCAAGGCAGTGCTTATTTCGAGAATCTCCCCACTCTGATTCCAATATTCAACTCCACTCACCGGAAAAAAACAAATTGCACAAGTAATGTGCAAGAACCCTGTCTATAAATAGCTATTACGGGTTGAACTTGTAGCTCCATCTATAAATAGCTATTCCACATTGACCTGATAGTTCACTCCAGACAACTAAGAATACAAATTTAGACCGTCAAATCCAACAATGTCATTGGCTTCAAAATCAAATCTTCAGACTTACACAGTGCCTTATATTGCGAAAATTTTGCAAATAATGGTACACTTTTACCATTTCCATCCTATAAAATTCTCACAAACTTATCAAACCCTATTACACATTTAACTATTAGTTCACTCAAGATAATTAATAATAATGATTCAGACCACCAAATTCAATAATTTCATTGGCCATAAAACAATTTCTTCACATTTACACAAAGCTTATTTGACACCCTCTATATATTAGCAAAATTTATATTATGCACTTGCATACTCATTTAATATCTCATGCTAATTAGTTGTGAGGACCTACAAAGTTCAGTTATTTTTCTTTTGTGTAGGCATCTTTGATCAACTCATCTCAAAATAAATAAATAAAAACTCAAGCTTTGGATAGTCCCAAAATAGATATATTGTAGTTTTCTCTTTTGGACTGCTTGTATAGGTTGCAAGACTAAAACTTGGAGCAATGCGAAGCAAGAAATGTTTGTATAGGCATCTTGCTTAGATGAAATTACTATAAACTTATTGCTTTTTCTTTTCCTGAAGACAAACAATACATGCCCCTTTTGTACAGGAACTATTATGTTTTATAATCATGCCATCCATACACACTAGAAATTTTCTACGTTGCTCTAAATGAGTGAGAAGGGGGGGGCTCGATATCCATCCGTGCATCTAATGAAGAAATACTCACCTAAGATCACAACTAGCCTGGCATGGCGAGCTGCTGTTCTGTTGGGTTGTAACGGGGTTCGACCAAGGCCTACTCCGAGGCATACCTGGGGTTCCCCACCATTGATTTACATCTCAAGAGTGTTCTCCACCGGCCAGAGTGAATTAACAGCCACCAATGCACCAGTTGGCCGTTCTGTCCACTGGATGGGTTGCGTTTTTTCATTTGGCGCCGGATGGGGTTCATGACAGTCCATTTCTTTTTGTTGCTGAC
>Ga0116227_10012932_pt1 | contig 13366 bp, 10 predicted proteins | sample S1TSphgellanicum_FD_89693 | JGI IMG/M metagenome (GOLD analysis project Ga0116227, IMG submission 89693) | Host-associated microbial communities from peat moss isolated from Minnesota, USA - S1T2_Fb - Sphagnum magellanicum MG | ecosystem: Host-associated > Plants > Peat moss > Unclassified...
ACCATATAGTGAACCATTTTCACCAATGAAGGTAAGGACAGTGAAATTATGGTGAACTTAATTCACTTTTACAATTACACAGTGAAATAGCCTACTGAACTACACCACACTTTCCTAGTAGTGGTTGTAGCTATCTTTTTGTTTTACAATGTTCCCTACATCTTCTCTCTAGTTCTTTTAACCTTGGCTGATGGTTTTTATGGATTCTCCTTTTGATGCATAAATAGATATTTAAAGATTTTTATTAATACCAAGGTACACTAATAGGTATCTTTTTTATCCCCCTTATTCTCTTTAACATACTTATACCATTGATCCAGCTCACTACAAAGACTATTGAATATAATTTGTGCCCAATCTACCTTCTGCCCCTTCTTTGCTCTCATTAATGTAATAACATTCTTGTTGCTAAAATATTGTACCTTCTCCTTCTAATAAATGACAAATATAATGGTAGGATATCTGACAGAGTATGGCAAACCCAAATTCTTTGCATTCCATTGATCTATATAAAAATCTGTAGGTGCAAGTCTACAACTTTGTAATGCCTAAACTACTTGTGACTTATTGACCTATCCTTTTGATTCTTCTACATACCCTTCCGCATACACTCCAAAAACATTTATAATCAATTGTTTGCTGATTACAAACACCTTATCCTTATGCCCAAAGTAGATATATGCACCCTTGATAAAAAATGTGTTTAGAAATTCCAACATTACATTGGGCATTGGTGCTTCCCACCCCATCAAAAACAAAGGAACAATCCCTACTTTAAAAGCCCAATCTCTTCTTCAGCAATATCCTTCTAGCTTTCCATCCGCTTTACATGTTTGTCATAGTTTTGTTTCGTCTATCCACATGAATCGCTAAGGGTTTGGAATTTTAATACCTTTTTCCAGAAGTGTAGTTTTGTCCAAAATTGCACGTCTTCTATTTGCTACTGCTTCCATTTCACACCGCTACATCTCCATCGCCCTTTGTTATGCTTCTGCCATTGTCTGCACCTTTATGGCTTGTTGTATTTTCAACTACATTTTTGTGGATATTTGTTCTTCCTTTACAACAATGTTCTCCTCCCTCGTGTCCTTCTACACTTTATCTGCTTCCACAAAATGTTGCACCTCAGCTTTGTCTTCCTCCGATTCTTCAACGCACACTAGATCTACTAATGTAGCTTTTGGTCATGTTTGTTTTTTTACACGCCAATGTCATCTACTTCTGCACAAAAACACAACTACAAATGTTTTAGTTATATCTATGTTTTGAATTATCGTCTGCGCAAACTACATCTTATCATTATACCCCTTCCCTTCTTCACATTTTAAAAACGATGATGAATGCAACACTGACCTTATAAGCAACAGTTGAATATTCAACATGCCTTCTCTTTGTGCTCTTCTCAACTCTTCTTTTACCTCTATTATTTTTAACAATTATGTTTTCTCCTCCTACTTTTGTTTATGTTCATTCCTCTTCATTTTTTTTCTTCTTATTATTCACTATAGTTTTTCAATTGCACTCTATACATTCATACTGTTGTGAACTCCAAAACTTCAAAAATGTGTACAACTTTTAGCAACAAACATAATTTGTTTTCTACGATTACTCCATTTTTTCTCATCCTTGAACATCCCACTTGTCACATTTAGTTTTTATTTACTTGTCATCTTTTAATTAATGCATGATCCTCAAAATTAATATAGCCCACTACTACAAGTTTATGTGTCCCTTGTACAACTAGGTGGAAACACTTAACATGCTCATTATGAATGAACATCACAAATTTCATCATCTGATTACTCTGCATCCATAATCTCCTTACATTATCTATATTGATTCCACTTCATTTGCCTTATACACCTTTTGCTGATTGTGCCCATTTATCTAATAATTGTGAGAACACATTTGGTGATTATACCAATTTTTTTGTTGATTATGTCCACAATTTTGATAATTGTGCGAATAATCTTGATGACTAAATGAATATTACTGTTGATTCATCCGATACACTTGACATATCATCTTTGGATCTTTGCATCACAACTCTCGCACTTTTGCAATTATTATTCATTTGTAGATCGAAAATAAAAATTATGTTCACTATTGGATCTGTGATCTATTCTTTATCTTCAACATTCTTCATCTATGATTTTTGTATTTCACATCCTTCATTGTCCTCTGTGTCAAAATTTGCCTCTTGAACTCCACTTGCATTTTGTTCCGGCATATATTATTATTTTTTGAACTTCAGATTCCATATAATTATAAAGTCTGAGCTTATTCACATTGACCAACATAGGGTTAGTTTCAAACTTCTCAATGGTCACCAATAACACAATGTTATTTGGCAACACATACTATATTTTGTACAGTCCAAACCATTTCCTAGTAAATTTCCCTAGGTGTGACTTATTGCCCTTTGGGAACCATAGAACCTAATCACCAAAATTAATTTATTTTTCCGAATTCTTTTGTTGACTCCATAATGTTTTATTCCATTGTTGAATTCCTACAGTTTTTATAGCCTACATTCTAATTTCTTGCAACTTCTTGAACTTTGTATTTCTGCTAATTAAAACTTTCACTAGAGTACTATTTCTCTCATTTCCACCAGTAACTAGAATGATGTATTTTGTGGGCATTAATGGATGCAATCCATACACTAATTGATATGGTGTATACCTTGTTGTTACTTTGTATGTAGTTATGTATGAAAATAACACTCTAGATAAATGTTCATCCCAATTTGTTCTATTTTCATTAACTAATTTGGTTAACAATGTCCCAAGTACCTTGTTAGCACACTTAGCCTACCCATTCCCCTGAGGACAATAAGTTATAGAATTCACATGTTTCGTCACAAAATGATTTGTCAAATATTTGATGGCATCATTAATAAAATGAATTCCCTAATCTGTGACTATAGTCAAAGGACATCCAAATCTAATTAATATGCACTCATACATAAATTTTGCTATGACAGTCGCTATATTAGTTTTCAATGCTCTTGTTTCCACCCACTTAGTAGCATAATTTGTGGCCACAACAATATATTTGTTCCCTATATATCTTCTTGCTAACCTAATTGGCCACACAAAATCAAATCCCCTTTTCATAAATGGTTTTTCTAGAAGATTTGTGATTAGCTTTGTAAGACTTTGAGTTTCCAATCCTCCTATTATTTGACATGCATCACAAAATCTATAATAATCATGCACATCTCTATACATAGTTTGCCACCAATTATCCAACATCCAACATCTTCCTTTACGTTATTTTAATTACAAAATGCTTTCATAGAGGTCCTTCATGCAATTCGTTCATCACCATTTGTGTTTCTATTATTGTCAAACATTGTCGCCGTCTGTTGTTTTGGCCCATTCAATACAATTCACCATTTTTCAATGTAAAAGGCATTGCTTTCCTGATTAATTTTTGCTTCTACAACATAGATAACATGCCTTTAAACTGTCATGTTTTCAAAAATTCTTTTACACATTGAGCCGTTCATGCCCTATATAAAACAAATTTACATTTGTGGTTTAATTAGGCACACATGTGGGTTTTGTATTATTGGGTAATCTTGACAATGCATCTATAACTACATGAGTTTTACGTGGCTTATACATTATTATGAAATCATATTCAACAAACAATAATAACCATTTAGCTATTCTCCCTGAAACCTATGGTTTGTTGACCAAATATACCGATGCCATATGATCTACATAAAAGACAAATTTATTGCCCTGCAAATAATGTCTGAACTTGTGCAAAGAAAAACCCATTACTAAAACCTTTCTCTTTGTTGTGCTATAATTTTGTTATGCTCTGTTCATAAACCTAGAAGCATACATTATTGGTTGATCCCCTTGTTACGTTCTGAGACAACATAACCCCCACAGTTAATAAAGACGCATATGTATGAACATGAAATTCCACCTACTAATTTGGTGATATCAATATCAGTGCTTTAATATACTTCTGTTTAATCAAGTCCCAAGTCTTCTGACATTCCTCTGTCCAAAGAAAAGTCTTTGTCTTTCTGGTCAGTTTAATGATAGGTGCCATAATAACAATAAAGTTATTGATAAAATATTTGTAAAACCATCCTATTGAATATTTGAATATGTTGTGGATTCCTGGGTGGTGGCATGTTTACTATTGCTTGTGTCTTCTTTGGATCTGGTAGTTTCCTTTCTTTGGAAATAATAAAACCCAATATCATGCTTAAAAATACCATAAATGCACATTTATCTAGATTCAAATTAATGCCATACTCTCTGCACTTTTGAAAACATAATTTGAGCTTCTCCATACCACTCTCCATGTCACTATACATTGTAAAATAATCCAAAAATATCTTCATAAAATTCTCCAAATATACTCTGAATGCTTTGGTAACAACTCTCCAATATGTTAAAGGTTTGTTTTTCACTCTAAATGAAATCACCTTCCATCTAAAAACCCTATAAACTATAACAAATGTAGTCTTGTATATGTCCTCTAGAACTATAGAAATTTGATGATATCATGAATATCCATCTAAGAAAGAATATGTTTCATACCCTATTACTGTGTTTAGCACTTCATTTGTGAAAGGTAATGGATATGGATCTTTCTTTGTGGTTATATTTAGTTTTCTGAAATCAATATTGTTTCTTAGTTTGCCATTTTTCTTGGTACTATTACTATGGGTGATAACCATGTAGCCTCCTCTATAGATTGAATAAACCCAATTACTAATAACTTTTCTATATCTTGTTTGACTGTTGTAGCATAGCTTAGATTTAATTTGTATTTGGCTTGATGTGTCAGTGGTATCATAAAATCCAACTCAATTATGTATTGTGCCAACTCTAGTGGAATCGCTTTCAAATCTTTGTATGTCCATGCAAAAACATCTTTGAATTTGTCCAATAATTGTTCTAGTTTCAACACCTTGCCTATTTCCAATTGTGCATTAATTTTCACCATTTGTGGTTCCACATCAATTCCCAAATTGAGCTTCATCAATTATTGATCTTGAGTAACATCCATCCAACTATTTACAATTCCTATGCTTCGATTTTTTCTAAAGTTTCATCCACCACAACATTCCTTGGTTGATGTTTGTAATATGTCTTCAGATACACCTTAGCTTTATATGTAATAGAGCTACTTCTGGCTTATAGTTATTGCCAACTATCTTTTTCTCTATGCTTTGTATTTCAAATTCTTGCTCTGAAATAATAGTTTTCACATATGTATCCATGGTTTCCATTTTTGTAGTTTTCACAAATTTAATTGTCTCAAGTAAATTGATTGTTCCTATTAAGAACAATTCCGGTTTTTAACAAAAATGATATATTCTTCTTCGTATGTGATGCCATTCTGATAATTGTAGCACAATAACATTTGTGGTTTTCTTACTTCACCTCCCAAATGTTTGGTAAATGTAATTGTTCTGACTATCTCATTCCCTTGTATGGTAACAATGTTATTATCTCAATCATGTGTTAGTTTAGCATACCTTAACCATGGTCTCCCCCATAACATATAATAAATAGAATCTACCACATTATTTTGAAGTACAATAAACGTAGTTATGTAAGGAATGTCATGAACATATATCTTTAAATCTTTGATCAACCCCACTGGTTGTGTGGTTGTTTAATCTACCATCCTCAAATTATATGGTGTAAGTTTAGGCATTGGAAGCCCCAACCTCAATCTCAACTATTATGTGATAATATTAACTCTAGAACCTTTATCCAACAACACATCTTTTATTGTATTCTTCCCAATCTGCACTTGAATCACTACCATATGATTATCTATTGTTACAATAGTTGTCTTTACCTTTGGTACTGAAGAACCAACTTGTTTGTTTGTGGTGGCTCTACTTGCATTCTAAGTTTTCTTTGGTTTTAGTTTTTACCAAAGATATTTCTTTAGCTCAAGAGCTCTTTTAAGCAATTGTCCCAAGTTCAAAATATAACTTATTTCTAGCATCTGTTTGCTAATGTCCAAAAAAATCTCTTCTATTGTGATCAATTTTTCTTGTGAATTTACTAGTCCCTAAGACTTTTGTGTTTCCATAGGAATAGTATTTGGCACACTCAGCCAAGTTGTGTTCCATTCCTTGCATGGATGTAGATGGCCCCTCTATCTGGGTTTGTGTTTTTTGAATCTACTAAATTGTCTCCACCATTGACTTTTTCAACCATTCTTCTTTCATTTAGTCAACATCACTATTTGTTTTTCTTAATTTTCTATCCCTCCACACTTGTTCTTCAATTACTTTACTTCTTGTGGTAGTATTAACATCCACCACATTCACATTCACATCCACAATGATTGTTTATGTCTCAGTAACAGGTTGAACCTCTGTTATTGCCATATATTTCCCATGAAACATCTTCTACATCTTAACAAACTTTGAACAATCTATCATTTTATGTCCATTCAAACCATAGATGTGGCATGCATATGAAGATGTCTTTTGTGGTTTTTGATTTGGTTGTGCAACCTTTGTGGTTGCCACTGTGGTTTGCTCTTTCTTCTTTATGCATGTCTCCACCTTATAATTCGTCATCCCACAATTTGTCAATCTTCCTTGTTCTATACATAGTTGTATTATAATCATAACATAGTTGAACAATAGTACTTTAATAGTGGTGCATTAGTGGCCACACTAATTGTATTAATGGAAATCATAATAAAAAACTAATTGCAAACGTATCCCATAATGAGTGGTGGAAATGTGAACATGTGGCATGATCACATCTATGTACATTGTACACTAGTTGTAACATAATTGTTGTTTTAGTGACACATTTATAATAATTTTAAAGTAGTTGCCACATGCAATTATAATGCAATTCCTAAAAAAATAAAACATGGTTGACTACATATGTATGTATGATGTGTATAAATTACCATATAAAAAATCCATTTTCAACTTATTTGCAACTATAATATAATTAATTGATTTTCTAATGTGGCAATTTATTTATTAATACACCATATTTTTAAGGGGATAATTTTACAATAGTTGTAATACCTAAGGAATAGTTGCATAACAATTATATATGAGTTGTTTTTTGAGTTTTAATTGTAAGCTAATGTGGTTTCAACGAACGTGATTTCTCATGATGCACCTCCATTCTCTTCGTGTTGTTTTATTTGATTATCTTCAATTGTATGTATACATGTTCATCATTATTCATGGATTAAATCATTTACAAAATGCCTATTCCAATTCTATAGAAATGTAATGGGAACGTTTTATAAGATAATTTTGATTCCATTTTGAGATTATATCACGTAAAGTGAATATGGACAAGTTAATTATGTATTCATGTTTCATTTCACCATTTGATCGTATTGCTGCTTTGAGGATCATGATCTGTATCCTTGACATGGTGGATAAGGAAGTTGTCTTTTGGCATGTTACATCTTAGCTTTTACTAGTGTAACATTCCATGTCACTTGTATTGTCCATGCAAGCATTGAAGGATAACTCCCCCTAAATTCAAGTACTACTTGTTGTGAAAATACCTATGTAATTGGTATACCATTACTAGTTAGGGTATAACCAAGTCTTGTTCATGGTGTATCGGTTGTTATAGTAAGAATTACTCCATTTTAAATAGGTATAAACATCATATTTATTTATGTGGTACATATCCCTATGGTACATTAGAGAATTCTATGTGAACGTCCAAAATCATTACCTAAATTTAATATCCCTACAACACAACCTAGATCAGGATTGAACATTTGCATGTGTCCATCTTTGACAATCATCTCATCATTGGTTCATAACTAAATACTTGTTCTATTGACAATGGAATTAGCCTTACTAATATCCCATAATTTCCATCTATAGCTCCTTACCTCCTTGTTTTGTTGGTTTGAATATTCCATATGATGTACAAAGATTTGGCATGTATTGATTGGGTTGCTTATGCATCATGTTGTGAAAGTACCACTTTTAGATTCATTGGTTATCATGAAAAAATAAATTGGTTTGCCAGCCACCTATGGTGTAATAATTGTTGGAATAATAACTTTGCAAATTGAAAAATTGGTTGAATGCCCACCTCACAAGTTCTTATTATGATATTATTGTTATTAATGGTTCATCATGCATGATCACATGATTAGTAAATTGTTCCATTAGGTTGTTCATTATCATTTATTAAAAATCATCCTATATGAATGCACAAGTCCATAAAAGATGTCCCTTTTGCTTGCAGAAGGTACGTTATTATTGGTCAAGTGTTGTAACTAATTTTGAAATAAATGTTGGTTGGAACCGTCTCAAGAATGTGTTTACAAAAATTATTTTCGGAGTTCATTGTAGAAGTTAAGTATCATGAAAAGCAACATGAAAAATAACTAACACTTTTATTGCTAAACCTAGTTTTCTTTGTTGTAATTGTATTAGTGAATAAACATCTACTCTAATCCAATTAATCATTGTTGCACAATCTACATTGGTTGATTGGTTGATTTGTTGGATATGTTTTAGTGTTAAAAACATGCACCTTGAACATTCCTACCACCATCTTTACAACATCCAATTTGTTTTCATTCATTAAGTACCATTAAACATGTGGTTTTCCTTGAAAATATTCCAAACTACCAACTAGTCGAGGAGGAACCCTCAATTTCCTTTCTTCTTCATGTTTTGGTAAGCCTTCCAAACCAACATATACCTTTCCTATTAATCTTGGTGTTTGTCCTAGTTGAGCTTACAACCACTTGATCACATTATGTTGTTGTGGAGATTCAAATTATTGAAACGTAACTTCAACATGTTTTTCCCTTGCTTGCTACATTCTCATCATATTATTTTTTGCCCTTATAGGAATGTTTTATGAGTAATGTTGTATTGGTCTACCACGCACTGATTGCATTTCACATTGCTGAAAGATCCCCAATATCTTATAAGTTTTATTTCAAGTCTTGGTATGACAAAAATACTTTGATCCACACTTCTAAGAGTGCTTATAACTTCTTTGTTAACTATTATTCTCCACTTGCATCACTTTTACACCTTGTGCATCTCGTTCACTTGCTTGTTCCAATTGTTTTTGCAAACTTTTGGTTACCATTCTTGACATATTGCATATAATGTATTCCTAAACCAATTTGCTTAACCAATTACAGAATGATCTCCTTATAGATTTTATCGTTTAGAATCCAAATCCTAACCTTATCTTATAAACTATTTCAATACTACCTATAAACAACAACCAAATTTGGTTCCTACGTTCTACAAAAATAATGGAACATAAAATTGCACACAACACCTCTAATTCTTGAAAAAGGAGCACAAAAAAAATTATAAGAATTCCCCAAAATCCAAATCCCCAACATGGTCACAAAATAGTAGATCCTAACTCCTAGAGTTCTATACAAAAACACATACAAAACATGTACCAAAATGATGAGTAAACTATTGATTTTTGGATTTATTAATGACAAAAAATTTCATCGATACACCTCATAGGTTTTCTACTTACAAGTATTGATTGAATCACGTTATGCAAACCTTAGTTCATTGTAGTTTATTTCACTTCAATTTCTACTTGTTTTGCCACACAAATATTTGTACTTTCAAAACCTCTAAACTTGCAAAGAAAAGTGGTACACAACCAAAACAAGGAGGGGAAAATTTTTCCCATTTCCTTCCAAAACCCCCTTCGGAAGAATAAAAATTCAAAAATTACCTCTTGTCCCAATTTGAATTAATTATCAAATTGCCTACTTGTCCATTATTAGTGTACTTACTTGTTTAATCTCATTCTACCTACATGTTTCATCCTTATGTTGCCTACTTGTTCCCCTAACATTTGGACTAAAATGAAAGGAAAATGTAGGACCCAAATGCCTACCCTTTCATAAGAATTGCCACAAAAATAATTGTTTTGTGGTTGTTGATCCATTGTTGGCATGTTTTTTATATATAAGCACTTCACATGAATTGAAAAACACAACCACCCCACAACAAGTTCAAAACCAAGTTCAAGATTCATAATGCAAATGACAAGTTCAACAACAATTTGCCAAGACAAAATTCAATCACCACCCGATGCAAAACTTAACCGTAGTATCCCATATGAATGAAGTAACTTACTTTCAAAAATTGATTCAATGTAAACACAATTTCAAAAGCCTTCAACTGTCCCCCATCTGAATAAGGAAATTTAGTGCATATCAAAACCTATCAATGTTGGCTTGTTAAAAGCAATAGTCCTTCCACCTTTGACATCTAGGGTTAACAAACTATATGAAATGGGTGGAAGTGAATAACTATTTGAAGGATCTAGCTTATGTGTGTTTGGGGTGCTAGGAAGTTTCCATAAGGTTTCTCATCCCAAAAATCTTATTATGCATTTTTTTGAATATTTATTATGAATGAAAAATCAACAATGACAAATGATAGACCTGTAAAACTTATAAGTTACAAGTTGGTAACATCAATCATTTACATGTCCATGGCCTAATAAATATGGGGTTGTAAATTGTTAACCTTTTGAATTATATGTCTACTAAATACCAAATTACAAAATTGTATAATGCTATTGAATATTCAAATATAAAACATGTCTACAAACTCTCGTGAATGCAATCCTTAACTTTTTGGAAAAATGGCAACTTCAATATCAAAACCGACAATTCTTACAACTATGAAAGTTATTCCTACCTAAACCTTTACAAGAGGTGTCAACCACCTTTAAAAAAGTGATTCCCATTTACTTTAACTTTTTCATCTATTTTTGATAATTTGATTTAACCTTGAAATTAAGTAGATTTTAGTGAAAATTCAATATTGTATTACTAATCTTCTAGTTTGCTTGTTAATAGTGATGATGTGCATATCATGTGATCATTTGAACCTTGTGTAGGTATTTCAAAATTCTATATATGTTGAAAACCTTCATGATTATATATGTAAACACTAGTAAAGTTTAATTAGCTTAGGGAGGACAAATATTATAGCCTAGGGTTAGGTTTGTTAATGTAAATTTTTTAATTCAAAAATCCATTTTCAATGTTTTTGCATAATGGAATTATTTAACTTTTCATTCATGCAAACTTTGAATTTTCTTGAAATTTGTTATATGTTGGACATACATACAAAACTATTGGATGTATGTAAGGGATGGTGGCATTGAATGCATGGTCAAATGTTGTACATCCATGTCTATTAGTTCATGTTTTTGTAATCTAGGGATGTCTCATCTATTCCTCATTAAACACACATAGGCAATCCAAGTTATTCATCAAACAAAAATAAGAAACACCTATCACAATGTTGATGCATCTAGAGAATGAAGGATGACATCAAAATAATCACCAAGGCAATCAATGTCATTCGTAAGAAAAACAAAAGGTGTCATGTGGATTGCTTGGAGAGGGTGGTTGCTTGTACAAATGCCTATATTTTGTGTTCACAAATTTCATCATTAGAGAGGTGAAATAATCAATTTTTTCATTGCCTTCACATGGACATTTAAAAAAAATTCATTTTATGTTTTTCTAAATTATTTATTGATGAAATTAACCATAGGGTAAAGTAAATTGCACATTATGTTTTAGGATTTTGTAAAATGCTTGTTAGATTACACAAGGCTTTGTAAATTTCAACCAAGCCATTGCATACACAATTTTTTTTGATCCTATTGATGGGAATCATATATATGAGATAAACCATTATCTTATAATTACAAACCATATGAATCTTCTTATGTTGTGAGGAACTTGGAAGGAATAAGGTGCGGGATGCATTGGAAATGGGCGAAATGATGGCACAATGACCATATGATTAGTGGGAAATAGTTTTAATGTGGAAGGTCAAGGTTGCTTTTCATGGTGAGAATCTATTATCAACCCCCCTTTTCATAGTTAAGGATTTGACCAATGATTCATTATTATAGATGACATCAAAAGTAAAATTCACATGTAAATATTCAAAATTAAAAAATAACATGTATAATGTATTAAGATGTAGTTCTTTGGATTCTTGTCAATATATCATTTATTTTTTGGGATCCTTTTCCATTTGAAAATGCCAAATCCTAATCTAATAATGGTATATCAAGATTAAGAAGTGATATTACTCATTAAACAATCCAAGGTTTCCACAATCAATTTTTAGAAAGTTTTGTGACTATTAAGAACATGATGGCTTGTTCTCCTATATTATTCAAACCAAGATCTTTATTATGAAAAACATGATGTTAAGTATCACCATTTGTCTTTCAAATTAAAGCCTTAATGTTATTGATTGTGACCTAAGATGGTAAGTGGCCAATGAATGACTTGTCACATCATCCACATTGGTTATATTAGACATATACATTTGTAACTTGTTTTTTAAGGATTATTTCTTCCAAATGTTTTTTGAATTGAAGGATTGATTGGATTATTACCCTTTGGGCTTGAAAGACTATTAAATTTTTCCCCATAAATTAGGAGTTAGACCCTTTCGAAGAACAAAGAGGTTTCAATTTAAAGCCCCAATGCAAATAACCTAGAACATGGTTTCATAAACTGAAATGCAATTGCTTTGTCTCTATTATTGTTGGATGAAGATATTAAAGTCATCTGTAAAGTCGCCAAAACTTAGGGTTCTCATCCTGTGTTTGGTAAAAACACAAGACACAATCAAAAACAATGGGGAAGTCGGAACAAAGGAAAAAAATATAGGGTGAAACTGAAAAAATGCATTAATTTCGGTGCTTCCCTGAGTTTCACAGCCTTTTTCTGTTTCTCTCCTGTGCACCTTGACAGTAGCAATTAACTTAAATAGACACCTAAATAAATAAGTATCCAAAGTGTCCTAGGTGATGATCCTCGAACTAGCTATAAGAAAATCTTTCCCCAACTCCTCCAAACATCACCTAGCCCTTTCAATTAGTGTTTTTATTTTGTAAACTAGTCTGTAAACCCATTTTGCAAGCAAAATGATCAAATAAGCAAAAGATTAAAGTGTTATGTATCAAAGTCCATTTTGTCCACTTCTACCCATTAATTATTTTTAAAAATCAAATGTGCCCCAACACTGAATAAGTGGGGTGTTCTTTGCAAGGGTTGTTAGCCCATGCCAAAGATGGTGATGAAGTCTTTTGGGAAGAGAAATTTCATGCAGCCAATGGGAAGGCCCAAGCATGCACTCAAGGTGCCTTGGTCTTTTTTCTTTTTATGTTTTGGGGTTGGGGGGGAGATTTTTTTTCATTTTTCCCGACTTCCCAATGTGTTCGCACTATGTTCCTTTCAAGTTCCCAATGGGTTCCCAATATTTTCCCCAACATTTTCTCCATACCTCCTCACTTTTATATGCCTTGGAAAATGGTGTCCTCCTTTC
>Ga0116227_10012934_pt1 | contig 13365 bp, 9 predicted proteins | sample S1TSphgellanicum_FD_89693 | JGI IMG/M metagenome (GOLD analysis project Ga0116227, IMG submission 89693) | Host-associated microbial communities from peat moss isolated from Minnesota, USA - S1T2_Fb - Sphagnum magellanicum MG | ecosystem: Host-associated > Plants > Peat moss > Unclassified...
AATTACAAAAAAAAAAAAACTATATTAAATTTATAATAAAATTATCATTCTTAGAAAATTTAATACTTGTCTTGATTAATGTTTTTTTTTTTTTTCATTTCTGTGATGCTGTGCCGCATTGGTGAATTTGAGAGTCTTTGAATTATTGGACATAATAATTTCACCAAAATTCCACCATTAACCCCTAAACATCAGGGGAGTCTCAATACTTACTTTTACCTAAAATGAAAATTATTTTTTGGGCATAATTATTGGCAATATTTGCGTCTATATATATATATATATATATATGGCTACAGTTATTTAGAGACACAAAATGTTGTCAAAAAATATGGCTAACATGAAACCAGCTTAATACTTTTGGCTACAGCTGCTTTACTGGAACTGAATACTATAGTACATAGTACCTTTGGCAAACTTTGGACACTAATTATATTATTTTCCCAAATGTTTGAAATTTTCAATGGTTTTTTGGTTTTTTTTGTCCAAAGTCCAAAAGAAATTTTAAAATTTTATATGAAGGGAAATATATATATATATATATATATATATAGAATTTTAAGGAATACTTTATTTTGTTGAAAGGAAAATTCCAAAATTAATTAATTGAATAGATTACTTAATTAATTAATTAATTATTGGACAGACATGTGTCAAAGTTTTGCCAAAGGTTACTATGGTACTACTAGAGAAATCTGGCAATTTTACCCCTATGAAATTTATTTAAATTATAATCTTACTTTTAGATCATTTGAAAATTTTGAAACACACAACCAAAAATCACTTTTTTTTTTTTTCAAAATAATTTCATTTTTTTATTTCACCAGATTAGAAAAAGGAAAACTAATTTTTTTTTTTTAATATTTAGAAAAAGAGAGAAAGAGAGAGAAAAAGAGAGAGAGAGAGAGAGAGAGAGATTTTTCCAAGTACAGTAGTGAGGAAAGAAAGAAAGAAAGAAAGAAGGATGTTTCTAGCATTGATTTGTTTGTTTTTTATTTTTCCCTTTTTTCTTTTTCCTTTTTTTCTTTTCTCTTGGCCACCCATGTTTTGATTTCTAGAATTTGATTTAATTTCTATTTTTTTTTAATTTATAAATAATTTTAGCTCACCCATGTTTTGTTCTTGAGAAGCAAGAAGAAGAAGAAGAGTTTTGCAATGTCCAGAAGAAGAAGAAGAAGAAGGAGTCAATAAGAACATCCCATGACCCAAGAGTTGTTGTTTTGTTTTCTGGTTGTCGGTCTGCAGACAAATTAGCTCCAATCCCCAAACCTCGAAGTTCGTTGTCTTTTTCCTTTTTTTTTAGGGTTTTTTTTCCCCCACTTTCAGGAAAATCCGGAACATGTTGCAGCTTTTTTTTTTAATCATAGATCTGATTGCAGTCAAAAACTCTCATACCCATCAATTTTATTTTTTTGTTCCTCTGTGCAAAAAGTGTGACTGACACAATCGAATTCCTAGAATCATCACCATCATCATCAGTTGCAGCAGCAGTATCTCGAGATTCAAGCAGAGATGATCAAAAGACTGGCAAACTGGCACTTCTTTTCTGTACTGAAATAGATATACCTTGAAGTTGTAAAAACTTTCCTGCAGAAGGAAATCTCCCAGAAAAATTTCTTCTCTTGTATTTCTTGATCAGCAGAAATAGGACAAATCTGCTTATGCCTTTTGCTCATGATCTTCAGCTTCTAGTCTAGTCTAGTTTCTCACTGAATGTGCCACTGACAAGTTTTGGAACTGAGGAAGAAGAAAGAGCTGCCTGCCGTGAGAACTAAGAAGCTGCAGATCAAGCATGGATCCCTTCTTTAGCTTCCTCCAGAGTCCAGCAGCTACTAGAAGACATGATAGACAGCTTTAGGTTAGATAGAATTAGGGTTTAGTGCAATTGTTGAAGAGCTTGCTGGACATCAGCTGCTCCTGGCTGGCTGGCTGGCTGGCTTGTTCTTTTTTCTGTTGCCTGGGTCTTTTTTTGATGTTGATTTCAAGCAGCAGTTGGGAAACTGGGTTCATGTGAGCTTGTCTGCAGTTGATCAAAGCAGCATTCATACCTTCACAATTGCAGCTTCTGCTGCAGCTGGAAGCAAAATTGAAAAGTTGCAGAACAAGTGTGAGAGCAAGCAAGCAAGCAAAGCTTGCAGGGTTGGTGGGTTGGTTCTTCTCATCAAGAGCTGCACTCCTGTTGTGATGACAGTACTTATGTGGTGGCTACAAATTAGTGGGTAGAGGGATCAGAAGAGGTGCAGAGTTGCTGCTGCAGGGAGAGAGTAATTGTATCCATCAAGACATCAGATGTCCTCAAAGATGTGGAAAGAGAAGAAGGAATGGGTTCGGCCAGATGATTCAGAGCCTCCTCCAAGGCTGAAAGGAAAGGCAGCTTTGCGATCTGTAAAAGTGAGAGAGCTGCTATTGCGCTTATATTCAGCTCATAAGCAGCATCTTTTGTTCTTATAAGATGATAATGTGTTGCTCAGCTATCAACATGATGATGGGTTGCTCAGGTATCAACATGAATATGATGTGTTTTTTTGCTGCAAGGAGTGAGTTTCTGAAGTTTTTTGCTGCTGCTTCTGTTTTTGCTTCTTGGCTGTGTAATTTTGTGCAGGTGCAGCAAGAGGAAAGCATGATGAGTCGAGTATACAATGCATATATCTACACATTGCGCTTACCACTTCATCTCTTCTTCCTCATGATGTTTTCAAGTCCAATTCTTCTGAGTATTATATTCACAGGTCTCTATTTGCTAGACCTAGAGGGCTTATATGTTCCTCAAGATCATCAACCTCACGCTGAATCATTGCAGCACCACCACCAAATTCACAAAACATCTACTTCTTTGAGTTTGTGGGAAGTTTTCTATGTGTTGTGTGGTGGCGAAGATCGATTCAAGATCTTCATCTTCAGTCTCTCCTTGTCAACTACATTCGGCGGCACTAGGGTTGAGGCAAGATCACCATATACTCTTCTTTTGGCAAACCTGAATACCTTGATGGCTCAACTCATCTTTGTCTTCCTCAGTGGTGCAGGTGGTCTTCAGCTCTCTCTCTCTCTCTCTCTCTCTCTCTCTCTCCTCAAGAGAACTATAACATTCATTTTGTTTATGAACTTTGACATCTTTTGAATGGATTACAATATGATTTGCACCTTCTTCTTCTTCTTCTGCAGAGTTGAGTTACTCATGTGTTTTGCAACACAATGGCAACATTGAATGCAGTATTTCACAGGTTATCACAGCCTTCAGAGCCAATCCGCTGGTCACAAGTAGCACTCATCACAAGCGACAAATTTACTGAGCATTCATTCAAGAAGTTGCATCCTGATGAGAACCCCCCCAAGTACATACAATCCTCTCTTTTTTTACCATCCTTCCTTTTCCACCTCTCCACCTTCTTCTGACCCACTTGTTCTTCTCCCCTCCTTGAAGCTTCAAAGCTCTTCTGCAGCTGGCCAGCAGAGATTTGCAATTGGTTTTGTTTCAGTGAAGAGACTGGTTGTGATTAGGGTTTAGGGTTTTTTTTCAAAGCTTTCCCCCTGATCTGCTGCAGACAGTCCTGCCAATTTAGTACACAAAAAAATGGGTAGTTTTATAAGATCCATCCTCCTGCTTTGAGAGCATAAGTGAGAGTGTCTCTTCTTAACTTTGCAGTGTACAAAGCTTTTGAGAACGTTCCAGAGATTTCTCTCTTCTTTGATCAAGCTTGAGCTAGGGCAGACAACATAGACATATGCAGAAATCAATAATAGATTCACAAACTGTCAATTGTTCATTTTTTTTGTCTGTTTTTTGTTTGGGGGTGGGCAGGTCATTTCTGCTGCGGCTGAATTTGACAAACCCAACAGACATGGTTCTGATAGATTGCAAATTCCAGTTGGTATATCGGCGCTTTTTGACATCTCCAGGCCAGTTGTCTCCATACATCACAACTGTACCCTTGAAGCTGATGCATGCTGAAGTTGCTTACCTTCGATACGCCTTAGTTATTCGCCATGTAATTGATGATGAGAGCCCTCTTTATGGACTAGACATCGAGGTGGGTCATGTTGTTAACCTCCCCCGCCAGCTTTTTTTGCATGTTTCTTCTCTTTTTTCTCTTTGTTTTTCACTTCTGGTGTTGACTTTATCCTAACATGCGTGTTGTTTTAACCTTTCTAGGCTGAAGAACATCATGATCATATTACAGGTTCCAAATTGTCTAAACAGATTTTGTCTTTTAACTTGGTAATCTCTGGATTATTAGAATGGGTAAAGCTGTGAATCCCTGCTAGTTGTGTGTACTTTCTTTAGGTAAAATTGCATCTTGATCTGAGCTTTCTCTGAAATGGAAAAGGCAGGCCAGGGTTGGGTGCTAGAGTGTTCCTTTGACTCAGGGTTAGAAAATACTCACCTGAGTGCTAATTTGTGTAGAGAATTGGGTGTGTGAACTCATCAGCTATCACAAATGTTTTTGGGTGTCGGGGTGGCATGGTGGGTTCAAATTCAGCAGGCATTTAAGGCACAAGATGCATCATTCACAATTACAGTGTCTGGAGTGGAGCGCTCGTCAATGCAGCCAGTGTTCAGCGAGCGTCTGTATGCAGTTGCTGATGGAGATGTGTTGTGGGACCGTCAATTTGAGGATCAGATACACACAGATCAGTATGGACGCTCTGTGTTCTACAGTAATCGTCTTAGCCGCTTGAAGCCTCTTGAGGCGGCTGGTGATGTCAATACCCAAGATGAAGCTAGCAATAATAATCACAGAAAGAAGCCAAAAGTGCAATGAAGCAAACACAAATGACCAAAAAGTGAAGCTCATTTACTTGTGTTTGAAACCAGATTTCCTTAGCAATCAGAAAATTCTCCAGAGCCTTAATATGGAATCTTTTAACATAGCACAAATTGGACATTGTTAAATACATACCAAACCACTGATGGGTATTCTTCAACCCTATCTGGGTTTCATCTAAATTGGGTATTCTTGCAAATTCATGTGGCAAATGGTTTCAACTCCATATTCTTGTGTGTTATTATTGAGGAACTATGTGTTATCGAGGGTAATTTAGGTTTTGGCTTGGGGTCTTAGGGCTTTGCTTGATTTTAGTAGTTGTCACAACCTTATACATATTTTGGATAATCAAGCATTGGAATCTTCAGATTCAAATTTTATATTCACCATTGCTCATTGTTGATGCTTTGGTTCATGTCAATGTAGATTTGTTTTCTGTTCGACAATGTTGGAAAACAACTTGTAGTCTTTCCATCATGAACTTGAGTTCATCTCATCCCATTTTGACAAGCCATGAAAGTTGAACAATGGGTATTGAATGCTCATCTCAACACACCTTGTGCATCAATAATTTTTGACATATCATATGATCACCATCAAGGGTAATAGCGAAGTTTCATCATCTATGCTTGCTCACACCTTGTCATCCTCCATTCATCATCAGTTTCACCAATGCATTGACATTGTCATCTTTACAAATGGGGTATTATTATGTACCTTAACAATTGTTATTGTTGTATGATTTTCTTTCTTTCTTGGCATCTATGTGTGGTATAAGAGGATTGAAAGCAACCCATGCCAAAGAAACGAACTACCATTATTGCCACCCATTACATAGATTCCTTGCTTTAGAGGTGGAAATCTTTGGTTGTTTACATAAATGTAAGTTCATATTTTTTACTTTAAAAGTGTGGCAAAAACAATTGTGGGATAGCCCACAAAGTAACATTAACTATGTTGCTTTTGTGGGCTTTGGAGTTATGCCCTTTTGGCAATTGTTGGTTTTTTCAAGTAATTATGGGTTTTAATTGCTATTCAAACAGGACAAGCTTATCAACTATAATATGAATTTGGAGTAATAAGGTTGGTTTTTGCTTGAATGCCTTTCCTTGCACTACCTTGGTAGAGAAGGTGAAAGTTTATATTTGATCATGAATGAAGAAAATTTATTTCATATATAATAAGTAAGTTACAAGGATATTTATATTCAAGGGAGAAGTATCTAGGTGGGTATCTTAAGACGTATTTTTATATCTTAAAAGTTATTTCCTTCTACTAATGGAGAGACATGTTTCTATATATCATGTGATGTTAGATGACCTAAATAATTGTTTAATCAAAATGGATTAAGATGAGTCATTGCACTCCCCCTTCGTCTACATCACTTAAAAGTATTTCAATGATTTGATGATATTAGTAATATTTCCCCCATCAATTCATTGAAACCTATGAGTCCATGAGTAGCAACACATATTTGATGTTTGGGCTCGGGCAAGCATTTGGTTATCATGTCCACCCACATGTGGGTAGTAGGTGTAAATTCTAGTTGAAGGATTTTATTATCCACTTTCTCTTTCAAGAAGTGATATTTAATGTCAATGTGCAAGTAGTTGAATCATATATCCAAGTTCAATCAACAATGTCTGTAACCAAATAAGTTTTTTTTATGGCAATAACAACAATATATTTTGCCTCTATAGAAAATAATGCAACTACATGTTGTTTCTTGATGTGCCAAGATATCAAAATGCCATTTAATTGAAAAAGGTAACATGATGTAGACAATCAAAAAAAAATTGTATAATGATGATGTGATTTTTTTTTAAATGTCTTAATTTCAAGGGAATAATGGACTCCCTTTGAATCTAGTTTGTCACCAAATGGTTCCTATTTAGTCAATGACATTTTACCTCCACCAATTCTTCCATTATTAGCACAAAAACCAAGTAAACTAGCATCACAAGTGACATCAACATCCCAACCTACAACAATGCCACTTCAACTTAGAGTAGTGCCAATCCCACCTACAATAGAGCCAACCCAAGCTTCAAGTACCAAATCCTCAAGCATGCCACCCAAAAACAATGTTAATTCACCACCTACAATGTCCCCCCACAATGTGAACTCATCTACAACAATCACAACAACCAACTATTCCTATTGAGTGAACTCCTCAACACAAAAACAAAGGTTAATGGAATTTTTTTCAAATCATGTTAATAGTGTTTTTGCTTTTTCTTTCATGATGCAAATTACATAGACCACTTTTTTCAATGAAGGACTTTTTGGTGATGAGTCAACCAATTGGCATTTACTATGGAAAATGAATATAATTCATCCAAAACAAAACATGAATTTTGATTCAACTCCCACCAAACAAACACGTGGTTAATACAAAATGGTTGTTTCAAAGAAAATCAAATGTTTTTGAAATGAAAAATATTAATTCATTCTTAATATGAAATGAAAGCATGAACAACATTGCAATGCAAATTGAATTAAATTCAAATTCTTAAATTGAGTTCAAATACATTGAATGGAATTTGAATTCAATTCCAATTGCATTGAATTGAATTTAACAATTGGATAAAGATTTAATTAAAATTGAATTTAAAAAAAAGGGATGCAAATTGGTAGAACTGGTATTCGAAATCTTTTTATGAATATGGTGTTAGAAAAGGAAAAAGTTTAAGACACAAATTTGAAAAACACCTTTCCATGCCTCTTCATTTGGGAATAGGCTTTTAATACATTCTAGTTTGGAATTGTCCAATGTACAATGATGACTTTTGGATCCTAAAGTCATTCAAATTAGATGGCATTTCACAACAAGAAACAACTTATAGTTGTAGTATCTTCTATTGAGGTAGAATATATTCTTATTCCTATTATCATAAATGAATTTATTTGGTTGCATAAATTGTTAATTTAACTTGGATATATGATTAAGCTTTGATACCATATTTGATCATGAATGAGAAAATGTATTCCATATGTAATGAATAAGTTACAAGGATATTTATATCCAAGGGAAAGGCACGTAGCTAGGCATTTTAAGAAATCGGTATGTATATTTTTATATATCATGTGATATTAGTTAACCTAAATAATTGTCTAATTAAAATGGACTAAAATGAGTAATTACATTCTATATTCAAATATGTACACATTTATATTTATAAGCGTTTAAAAAAATGTATGGAATGTATTTTAATAGTTAAATAAATCTTGAAATTTAAATTTGAAACTTCACTTTCAAATAGAAAGTTTTAAAAGGTATGTGAGAAAGAGGCAAACACAATGGTAATGGAGGTGGAGATTTTGAATGGCTATTTGAAAAGTATTTGCAAAGGTTTTACCTTTTCATGAAGGTGTGTAGCTTGGGAGAGGAATGAAGTAGTTAGGCTTTGAAGAGGTAATATTTTAATGGATGACATAGACATACATCCATGATGACAAGAATTATGTGGGGAGATATGAAGGCATGATGATGAGTGTATGAAAAACTAGTTGAGCACTTGATATGCATAATGTAGTTTAATGAAAAGATCTAATTTTCCACCTAAAACATGGAGACATGAAAACAAAGGGGATATGAAAAGAACAATTGGGTTGAAGATATGAAGTGATAATGGGAGAATTAAAAAGTTGCATTGATTGAAATCACAATTTGAAAAACTATATAAACTCATTTATCTTCATGAAGTCATCAAAACTATGATTTACTAGTTTATTTGGTGATCATCAAGGCAAATATTACTTTTGTCTCTTTCTTACATGGTTGAGAAATCATATTGAACTAATTCCAAAGACATAACTCCATGAATCAATTTGAAGGATAAAGGACACAATACAATCAACATAATCATGATCCTTGTCGGTCTACTAACAAACTACCATGGCCAACATCATGCATATTCTAGTAATCTTAGCAAACTTGTGTTTTCAATCTAAATAACTTTTTCCCTAACAACAAAACTAATAATCATATTATGTGATGCATGTTGGTTTTGAAAGTTTGTTAGAAGATCATACATGGGTCATGGTTATAATTTGTTAGCTTGAATCATAGCCAAAAGCAATGTAAAGATACATAATCTTGCTTCTTTGGCAAATTTTATTCTTCAAAGAAGGTTGGCATGACATATCTCATTAATTTCCTTGGATGCGTGATGTAAATGAAAGGGGGTTGAGATTTCAATCAATCCCATGCAAGTGGCATTTCATTTGTGTGAAATTACAAAGTGATGAATGAGCATTGGCAAGTATGGGTTTATCAAATTGACGAAGCCATACTTGCCAATGCTCATTCATCACTTTGATAAAAAATACTTTGAAATTCATTGCTTAGAATGTTAAAGTCTAAGAGGTTTATAAGAACATACCAAGTTGTTCAAATCTATTCAAAAACCAACTCCTTGATATTGATTGATGCCACAATGTGAAGAATTTCTCAACTTTGTAAAACTTGAGTGATGAGACCTAGGAGTTGCATACATTGTGATGGAATGTACCAACATAAGAGTCAAGGATGTTGAAATTTGACATTAGCATGTCATCAAGGGTAGGTGCAATAAACGAGTGATTGTGGCATGTGCAAGTTAAGGAGAAGCAATTTCTAGACAAATATACAAAAGTCTATTTATGATACACCTTGGTACTCAAACATCCCATGATTGATTACAAAGCAAAACTTGAAGCTTTTGTGTTTCTTGAAGCAAGTTGTAGATGCTCCATATGTGCATCGTTTCCCCTTTTAAGTCATAACAAATACACTTGCTTGAACAGGCAATGTCATTCAATTCATAGGATGTTTGATAGATTGCTTTCCATAACATGGATTGCTTCCTAGAGATATATGACCTAGATTCATCAACATGCCATAATATGTTTTCTTACACTCACAAGATTTCTTCAATTCCACATCATGTGATCTAGGAACTAATATCATGGCTTACTTGTAGATTCAAGATCATTTCCTGAATTCGGTGAAACATTTTTGCACTCAAATTATCACAATGTGAGAATTGTGACCAACTGATCTCTATGTGTATCCTCCAAAAACCAAGCTCATTGTGATGATGTTGATGACCCAAGATCTGTGACCCATTGCTCACACACAATGGGTTCTCTTTCGCTGAGCTTGCAACTATGACTGAAGTTCAAAGATGAAAACTTAGTACATGAAAATTGTGTAATTAAGACCCAAAAAAGACCGACCACAAATTAGGCAGACTTGCAAGAGGTTTTTCAGATGGAAGAGGAAAGACGTCATGACCGGAAATCCAAGACTTGTTTTCAGAGCATTTTCAAGCTGATTGCAATAGTCTTATTGATGTTCGTCTGAGTAATTAAATTCATTAGCAAAATGCATATGCAACTCTCTGATGTATTCAGCTTGTTGTGAACTGAGATTTGGGATTTTATAAAAAGTTCCTTCACCCTTATCAGATTGTGCATGAAAGTTCCTTGCATGTCTAACCATGGAAAAAATCTACAGTAAATGGACATGCACCATATCTCAGTGGAAAACTCCACAATTGAGCTCATTCTGATACCTCCTAAATAGTAAAGTTATGGCTTAATAGTGCAAATGGGTGCCTTTCACTTGGCTTCCAAGTGCTGCAGTTCAAGAATGTACAATCAGTGCACCAAAAGTCTGAACCCAAAAAAAAAAAAAGAAGCCAAGATTCAAGTGTTTTGTGAATTCCATCTAGTATTCAAAATAGCCAGAATTTGCGTGTTCTTAGATAATTTGTGTTAATAGAATATCAGCAGGCAACTTTTTTCACCGAAGAAATGAAACTTTCAGTTTCTTTTGTTTGCAATTATATTGATAAGCTGTCTTCAAATCACACTCCGTCTAAATTCTCATCCTATTCTGAAATTGAGGTTGAAATATGCTTGATCTTTTGTGGGTGAGTTGGGATGCTGTTTTGGTCAATTCTCCCACAGCTCATATGGAAAGTAGGGTACTCAGACAGGCATGGAGTTACTGACATGTTCTGATATCTACAAATGAGCATTGAGATCTTTGAGCCATTTAGCATGAAATTCCCGCCGCTGCTACATTCACTAGGCTAGATGTCTATTTGTCTACGGTTCATTTGTCTACTTCAAATTGGATTGGTATTCTAGCAATTTGTCTCTAGTTCTTGGAAAATGAAAAAATCTGTACTAAGAAAACAGGTAGCAAACTATATTATGGCTTCAAATTCCAGGCGCCGCTCTCGAGATGAAGTTGATGAATCCATAGAAAATGGGTTTGTTTCTGGTTGGTTCTCAAGATGAAGTTGATGAATCCATAGAAATGGGTTTGTTTCTGGTTGGTTTCTCTGGCTTCTCGGCATGTATTTTTCCTGGTTGAAGAACATGCCATAAGCTCCCCTTGGACAGATTGGGTTGAAATTTCACAGATTTTTTTTTTTTTTTTGGGTGATGGTTTCAAGAATATAGTCCTTACTCAAGAAGAAGATGAAGGTTAGATGCTGATTTCAAGTTGGCCTTTAAAACCATTACTACTTTTTGTTGGCCTTGCCTACTACCAAGGCAAGAAGGATATTGTGTTTAGATTCATTATAGAGTATAGTAGCTTAAGGGATTTTGGGCTCCCCTAGGAGGTAATCATAGGTCCATGGGTCCATTTTTATATGAGGATTTTTGAAAGATGACATTTTGGCTTGTGTTGAAACTTGAGATTAGTTATAATAGAGTTATAATATTTCTTGAAGGATTTTGGTTTCTTTTCAGAGGATTTTTTTGAAGACTTGATATTTTTGCATGGTGAAATAATATTTGAGTGTTTCCATAATTCTTCTTCTTTTGCCTTAAGATACTTTTCAATGTAAATGGCAAGGCCACAATGTGACACACCACCTTGTTAGCCTTGGGTGAGGAGGATGTAAACACCTTCCTCACAATAATGGAGCTTTTCATCCAAGGTCCAAAGGAACCCCCTTCCCCCTACATCTGTTGTTCCAGTCAATAATTATGATCTTTCACCAAATTCTTTTTTCTTGTTGATTAAAAGAAAAAAAAAGAGCTTTACACAATTTTTCATGTGACCAGACAAAAGAAGGTCTTTGTAGGATTTTTCTTTTTTTTTGAATTTAAAAAAAAAAAAGCAATAATTGTATGCTTAAGATTCATATTCAAAGCAACTCAAAATGTACATCCATTGTTGTTGCACAAAAAGTTGCTTGACATGGTTTTGTGAGCTCTTCTTCTTCTACATCAAGTCCAAATTCCAATGTCCTTAAGAAGAGTGCCCACTTAAATTAAATTAAAAATTAATACACACTTCTTTCACCCTCCCCATTTTCATTTCATCAACTAATTTAAAAGTAGTTGTAATTGCTTCACTTTGAAAGGAGTGAGTTATATACCTCTCCCAATCAGATATCAAACTCCTAATTAAAAAAAAACACTAAAACTTGCTTTGAAGGAAAATCAATTAAATGGATGTGGGTGATGGAAATTTAATTTAATTAATTAATTAATTAAATATTACAACTGAACAAAAATAGTCAGCAAATTTCCAAAGTGGTGGATGCATGCACCACCATCACCACCACCACGACCACCTCCTCCTCCTCCATGCACATTGTATACCGATAGAACACAATTAAAACCATGATGACTCTGCTAGATACACGAAAGGCATATAATTCCCATGAATTTAGTTGTCATTGCTTGAAGATGAGCTACTTTGTTTGTTTGTTTGTTTGTTTGTTGGCTTCACAAGTCGACACGAGTTGCCATTTGAGAGCAATAATATTTTGTTGTTGTTGTTCTTGTTGTAAGTGGGGACCGTTTTGCAAGTTATATTTATTTTTGTTGTAACTAAAACTAAAACCATTTGTTTGAAACAAAAAGTTATGGTCACCTTTGCACACATGCTTCACTTTTGGTTGTTCAAGGGCTTACTTGACTTGACTTTACGTGGGAAGTTAAGGTAGCTCATCTTGTTGCTACTATTTTAGTACTACTACATAACTTATCCATTATATATTTGAAGTTTTCCTTCAAAATTCATTCCCAATCCAACCCCCTCTTTCATACCATATTTGATCTTTGTAAGGTATTTTATTAGCAATTTTTGCCCTATTGGTTCCCTTTGTATTTTATAAATTCAACAAAGAAAGGTTCCATTGGCATCACCTTCAAACACCATCTTCTTCAAGTGGTGGACCCACAACTTTGCTCAATGAAATTTTTGGCATGTCTTTATGTTGTTGGGTAAAGCCTTTGGTCAAGAGCATTATTACGGGAATCCAACTTTTCTCTCAACTAGCACCTCCGTGTGGGCCCTTGTTTTAGCAACGCCCATGATGACCTTAAGCTTCACTTGACACTAATCTAGAGCAATGCCATTGCTATAAATATTAATGTATATGGAAATTGGATTTGAGTTGAAAATTTGGCAAACTAAACTTTAGATTTTATTTTATTTTATTTTATTTTATTTTATTATTGTAGTAGCTTTCTTTCTTGTTTTTTGGTGATTTTTTTTTTTTTTTTTTTTTTTTTCCCCCTTTAAAAACTTTTTTTTTTTTTATTTTATTTTTCTTTTAACAAATTTATAAAATATAAACTTAAAAAA
>Ga0116227_10012935_pt1 | contig 13365 bp, 14 predicted proteins | sample S1TSphgellanicum_FD_89693 | JGI IMG/M metagenome (GOLD analysis project Ga0116227, IMG submission 89693) | Host-associated microbial communities from peat moss isolated from Minnesota, USA - S1T2_Fb - Sphagnum magellanicum MG | ecosystem: Host-associated > Plants > Peat moss > Unclassified...
CAATATGTAAAGAAAGCACTTTGAGCCTTGCAAAAACGTTTCATGGACTCTCTGGAATGTTTAAACTCCACACAAATTATTTACAATCATCTTGCATTTTATAATTGAGTCTATTGCTAGAGTAACAACTAAATAAATATAAGATTTAGCGTTAACAAGTGACACCTGCTTAAAGGTGTGGAAGTGATTCAAATTCAAAATAACATAAAAATATATGGTGTAATTACAATATCAAAATACATGACCTATGAATACATTAAAGTGTAGAGTATATGTAAAATGGAAAAGAAAATGATGTACATTGATTAACTATTAATCCGCCCAATTCATAAATCCCAAAATTTTGTTTAATGGTCATGCATATCTAAAGACCACAACCTAAAGAAAAGTGGCAAATACATGCAAAAACAAAATAAACCTTAGCACATATGTATAAAACCGTTTGGACCATCATTTGATATATGGGAGCACACCACAAAAAAAATACCAAAAGCCATGTCTAGGGTGGTGAGATGTGTGTATTGTATTTAGAAAAACCTAGTCACTATCATTGTGCATAATGTTTCTCAATATGCAACATGGAGCTTTGCTCAATCCTTCACACTTGTAATCAAATGGCTTTCATTGTAACACCCATACTCAAACCCTTCAAAATGTGCAATTTGTTCATTCCTATATTCCTTTAATTCTACTTGGGACATTAGGTGGAGATTTGTTTTCACTTCAATTCTTTTGCCCATGTGTTTCAATGTGTGAAAAATTGCAACCGCACATCATAATGAAGTTAATTGGCATTTAGGTCTTTAAATTTGGGCCAATGTGAATTGGACACATCAATCTTTGCCATTTGGAAAACAAGCCAAACAATGTTAGTAGATGCCAAGGTCTTCCATGACTTGTAAACACTCTTCTATGCATGGAGGCTGGTCAAGAATTCATAATCATTGTTCTGCCCATCAATGCACAAAAAGGGGTAAATCTTTAATAGGAAGATTTCCAAAATCCTAATTGAAGTCAATCAACACTCAAATTAATCAACATTCTTAGCTGAATATATCAACTCACACACACACTAGCAACATCTTAGTGCAAATAAATTTCTTGGCACTTTATACCTTGAATAAAGCCATTGTTGCATATAAATATGCACCATGTAGTTCCAAGAGTTCATATTCCAATTCAAAGCATTGAACTATGAAGAGCTTTCAAGTTTCGTACGTAAATTTTGCAACAAAAAAATGCATTCAATGCAAAACATTTCAAGAACATTATCATTCTATTAAGGTCTATAGTCAACAGAATATTTTAGTTACAGAAAACGTTCCTAGATTCCCATAATTTCAATGTGGTAATGTGAGAGATTTACTTTTATATTTTACAAGGAAATTCCTATTTCTTCCACCTACTATTGCATTGAATTTCCAACCCCACATCGTGTAGCCCCAATACATGAATAACATGTAAAAAAATAAGAAGAAAAGGGGAGAAGATTATTCATAAAAGGGGAGAAGAAAAGGTATTCAAAAATCTGTGTTTCCATGCAACAATTCCTTAGTATATCCCTCCTAAGTGTAAATCCTTTATATTGTACCACATAGGATGAAAAGGGCCTAGTCTTTATTATAGTCCTTTTTTACCTTATATTTTGATCCCCACAAAAAATAATGAATCAAAAGTTATCAAAATTTTGAAAAGGACTATATTTTAGACCATCACAATTCCAAATTCCATCATAATCATCCATAAATGCGTCTTTACATGGTAAAAAAGGACTAGGTGAAAAAGATAGAAAAGGGTGATGTTGTGACAAGATTCTAGTACACCTTAAAGAATTTGGACCCTCCTATCCATGCAAAGACTAAAAATATATAGAAGCATGTAATTTTACCTTTCAAAAAATGCAAACTTAATCTTCTCCCCTTTTATGGAATGCAATTGCATAGCTTATGTTACTTTAATTGTTTAATAATCCAATGGGGTCACTCATTGCACTACACTATAGACTAAGGAGAGAGTGTGTGAGTCCAACATTCACGGTCTTTTATGCTAATTTAGTGAATTGCAGCTCAAGACCTAAAATGAGGGTTTTTCAATCCACACATAAGAAGATACAAAGGCATGTAATTTTAACCTTTAAAATTATAGGGATTAAATTTGCTCTGCCTCTATGGAATGCAATTGCATAGGCTCTTAACCTTTCAATAATCAGTTCATTAACAACCCACCAATAGAGACCCAACAACCATCAACAAGCTAGCCATCTCTTATAACCACAGAGCAAATGGTGTTTGAATCTATATTCAAATTTCTACACATGAATAGACACATATGTTATGACTTTGCAAAAAGCCATGTGTAAACTTTTTTTTCAATGCAACATAACCAACAAGTATTAAAGATGCATACCATAATATGACAAAAGAACTTGCACTAGATTATGGTTTTTTACAATGTCAACATGGGGTCTAATGTATGCAGAACATGAAAGGTAATGGAAGAAGAAACATGCATATGTATATATAAGCAGATGATGATAAGATAAAATAGGAATGTCACATTTGAAGGGAGGCAATTCATGAATAGGTTATTTGAGATGGTGGCAAAAATACGCACTTGAATGATGAAATCAATTGCCAAAACAACCCATAATGTTGCTCCAAATCTCGAACGTGTTATTTTAGCACTAAATGTTGTATTCCATGCAATAACACCACCACACAACATTACGAAATGACCTTGAGGCTACAAATGTCCCATAGCCAAATGGAGTCCTTAACCAAGATGATGGAAATCAAAACACTAAGTTTAGACATTTTAGGGTTGGTTCTTTAAGATTTTGGTTTATGCCAAAAGACCTTTTTGCCCAAGCCCACAATCATGATTTTTTCCAATATGAATGTTTGAAAATTAACAATGTCACCTACCGAAAACACCATATGGGAAATGCCATATACATTAGTTATACCCATAAAATATAATGACAGATTTTCATTAAAAGAATATTAAAAAGAATGTGTGGGCCAAACACAACTAAAAATGAAGAAAAGAATACTTGAATTAACCTAGATAAGACTTTTGCAATGTGTTTTGTTATCAATGTAACAACACCTCCTTGCCACGCATTGTAGTTTGAATTTTTTGGAAAGTTCCCTCCCAATATGCCAATCTTTTTTGACTTCTATACCATTGCAATTAGCCTATTCACATTAAATTAACAACTAAATATGGTCAGGGTTACATCTAATGGTCTTAAATTGGTTTTCTACAGGCAACCATTTACACTACACATTATAGGGTTGGAGGTGATTCATGTATCTAAAATTGAGCACTGGGCCTTGTGCCACCATGGGTCAAGCTAACCATGCAACTACTATCAACCCATAATCCTAAAAGACCTCATCAAATTGATAGATGAATGCAATAAAAAAGTTTAATGTGTTTAGCACAAGCATTAAACCACACAAACATTTAACCCTACAAAGGCATGTTGAATTTGACAAAAAAATTGAATATATGCATAGTTTTGTGCTCAAACAAAAAAAACCCATGGACCTTAAAACTTGAAAGGGCTAATGGAAAACTCAACATAAATGAAATCACATACAAATTTTTAGGAATGTTTTGCACTCTTGCAAAAGGTCCATAAATCCTAAACCCTTCTAAGGCCAATAAAATTAATTGAATAAAATACAAATGATGAATCCACCCACAAGAATTTCAGCTTCACAATGAATTTATGGATTTCAGTTTCTATGATGAGATTTCCATTTTATTGAATAAGTCTACATTCAAAAACCAACATTATTTTTTCCATTATGATTTTGGGTCCCTCCTCTAATAGTAGCACACTGATTGTTATGTGCCACTATTGAAACTAGAATAACTTCCATATCTATCCCGATTGCCACTAGAAAAGTCACCATCCACCACGTTGACCAACAACAACATTGGCAAAGAGAGAGAGAGATGTGTAAACATAAAGACACAAAGGTCAAAGAACAAAAAGAAACTAGAATTGAACCCCACCTCCTCCTCACGCCCTCATGCTTCATAGGTAGAAAAACCTGAATGACGCATGTAGAAAGAAAGAGATAAAGAAACATATGCATTGAAACAAAAATACATAATGGGTCTTCTTTATTTGACTCAAAACTAACGTGTTAGTACCAGGGTCCTATTAATGTGGTTGGTTCTCTTCCACCCTTGTGGAAAGCTTCATTATCAATCTTGAGGAGTAGAGAGTTCAGTGACCTTCACATTTTTTTATCTACCATTTGTGATTTTCTATTTGCACCATATAAAATTGTAGGTGATATAAAAGAATGGGGGTAAGAAAAGTAGATGAATTTGCAATTCCTAATTTGATGGAAATGTTGAGAACTTGGTAATGGAGGATTTAAACATAACACATGCCAATAGTACAAAGATTGAAGAAGAAGCTCATAATGCAATAGAGAAAGGACTTGCATTGGGAGACTAGGTTACAAATGCAAAGAGAGCCATAGATGTCGTAATTACTCAAATTGAACATGTTTTTGCCAAGGAATCAACTGTAGTAGAATAAATAATGAAAAGGGCAAAGAAGGTATTGGAAGTCATTGGCTTAAAGCTTGAAATTGAGAACAATGGCTTAGTTTCTATGTCTGAAGATGAAAACAAAGATCTAGGTGACAATCAATGTGAAGGAGGGGTTGTTGTAGCAAAGGAAAGTTCAGTGGTAGCCACCAATAATGCATTGGAGAAAACAATTAATGACAAAATGGAAATGACTTTTAATCGTAGTGATGTTAAAGAGGCAGAACAAACAAAGGACACGATGTAGGACATATGTCAATAGACACGAGCAAACAAGGAGGAAGAGCTAAAAGTGGTCAAAGAATAGAAAAATTAGAGTTGAACTCCACCACCTCTTCCTTGCACCCTCATGCTTTAAAAGCACAAAAATCTTAGCGACACAAAGAGAGAGAAAAAGATAGAGAAAGATATATATAATGGTTGAAGAATAGAAAGAAAGTGGAATCGAACCCCATCTCCTCCTCGTGCCTTTGTGCTTCATAGGAATGAAAACTTCAATGATGCATAGTGCACATGTGTGCGAGATATATATATATTACCTAGCTTAAACTTATAGCTAGTTTACATTAATATACTTATAAGCTAACTAGTTAATGTAGCCTACCAATTATAACATAATTAATTATTGAAGAATAATATTCATTATTGATTAATATTATTGGTAATTATAATCATAAATATATATATAGCTATAATTACCTATATGATTTACAATCAATATTATAATAATGTTATCAATTTTAAACTAGAAAAGCCAACATTAATTAAGGTATTTATAAATTAGGTAATGTAACCTATTAGCCATTGGTATACTAACATACTTAATAATAATAATAATGTAGTTAATGATATTAACCATGGTTAGTTTATCCTCTTGAATAGTTTAGCCATGGTTAGTTTAACATTTTATTTAATTTAACCAAATTTGGTTTATCCATAATTAGTTTAGCCTTATTATAATTAGTTTAACCATGACTAATTTAACCTAGGTTAATTCAACCATGGTTAGTTTAACCAAGGCTTAACTTAGGTTGAGCCTTGGTTAGTGTGAATTTAGCTTAAGTTTAAGAAATGTTTTACTTTGTGTAACATTCGTTAACATGGGTTTAGCCTTGGTTAGTCTGAGTTTAGCTTAGGTTTAAACAATGTTTTGTTTTGGGTAACATTAGCTAGCATGGGATTAACCTCGGTTAGTGTGAGTTTAGTTTAGGTTTAAGCAATATTTTGCTTTGGGTAACATTAATTTGCAAGGGATTAGCTTTGGTATTAAATGTATAAGATTACTATACATAGCCTACGTAAATATATCAAGTGTACTAACATAGGTATGTATTAATTTAGGCCTTAAATTTTGTGTAAGAGTGAATGTAAGGTTTGGTGGTTCATTTTTGGAATCACAATTACAATTTTTGAAAGGTGCTTTGCGTTTAAATGCTTATGGTGAATAATTTAATTTTAAATACATTAAATGATGACTCATTTTAGACTAACAACTTGATTATGAAGACATTTTTACAATTAGTTTTTGAAAATAATGCACTCATTATAAATAATAAACTTTTGAAATCAAATATATGGATTAATAAGTTGACTGGATTGTTAAAAAGTTCAAGAATTCATATTGAATTCTACTCCAAATTGTTTATAGTGACTAAACATGGGTTGAAAAAAAAATCATAAAGTTAAATGTGAAATCTTTTTTTGTAAACCTTAATGAAATAGTAATTATGAACTTTTGAAGGGTCAAAATTGGACCTTGTTTTCAAAAGTCTTTTTGAAATGATTTTTTTCTTGTTTGTCAAAAATTTTGTGTCCAATGGGTACATAATTGAAATATCTAAATGGGCTTTTACTCTTATGAACTTTATGGGTTTTTCTCTTAGGATTTCAAAGTGATTTCACTATACCAGCTAATAACAACATTTTTTCATATGGGGTTTGACCTAATTTTAAAAGGTTTCATAAATGATTAAAACTTTAATAGTCAAAAATTACACTAATGAAATCTTAAAATTAAAAACCATATCCATATGGATCATTTATAAAAACTTGCTTGTGATTTTTGTGAGTGCTATATTTGCTTAAAATGAAATTGTGCATACACCCACAAGTGCTCATTTTGTACATTGCTAGTTACATACATAACCATATGCTAAAAATTTATACAATATTAATATAGTTGCAAACATAACCAATTTAGTTGCAAATGGCACTTAATTACTCATAGTTGCATAATGATTAATTGCAAATAACAAGATTTTTATTAGTGGTGCCTTATAAAGTTGGTTATATGAATAAAAAACAAATAGATATATTTAAAAGTTTTTAGTGTCAAAAATGTTATTTGTCATATGTCTATGATGGTTTTTTAATAGTTTTATTTCATGTCAAATATTCACAAATTGTAAGGGCCACATTAACAATGTTAAATATAAAATAGTGATTTATTTACAAGCTTGCCCCATTGATATAATGGTTTCCCTACACATGAGCATTAACATCCATTCAAGTTGTTGATGCATTAACTAGATTTCAGAAATGGCAAGAGTTTTTGGCTTGGAAAATGTGAAATAAGCTCTTTAGGAAGCTATAAATCTTCTTATCAAAATTTTGCAACTTTCTTCATAAAGGGCCTTTTTTTAATCAAAATTTGAAGAACCTTGAGGCATCCATCTTTATTTGGTCCATGATTTATAAAAATAACAAGCTTTGAATTTTAAAAACCATTTTTTTTCTTGCCAAAATTTCAAATTCCTATGAAAAATTATGGCTTGTATCTTTTAGTTGAACCAAAACCATTTGAGTAATAAGATGTCAAAAACATTTCAATTAAAATTCCCAATATAACACATTCCTTACAAAACGAAGATGTGAAACTCCTATGGCTAAATGCCCAAATTGTGGGCTTCTTACTTGACGATGAATGATATCTTTCAATCTATTAAACCAAAATTTCCTACTAGTATGTTACTTGTAGAAATCTTGTCCAAAAGACAAAGGTAATATATCTATAATCACTATGAGAAATCGCATTTGTCAAAACCACATTATTGTGTAATTAAAACTCAAAAAAAACTTGTATATAACTATTATGCAATTATTTTTAGGTATTACAACTATTGTGCAACTATCCCCTTAAAAATATTGTGTATTAATAAATAAATTGTCACATCAAAAAATCAATTAATTGTATTATAGTTGTAAGTGAATTGAAAATGAGTCTTCTATACGATAATTTATATACATTATACATATATATGTAATCAATCATGTTTGCCTTTTTCAGGAATTGCATGGTAGTTACATGTGGCAATTACTTTAAAACTATTATAAATGTGTCATTAAAGTAACAACTATGTTGCAACTTGCGTACAATGTACTTATAGGTGATCATGCCATGTATCCACATCTCCACCACTCATTATGGGATACATTTGTAATTACTTTTCAATTGTGATTCCCAGTTATATGATTAATATGGCCAGTAGTGCGCCACTACTAAAATACTAATGTTCAATTATGTTATGACTATAATTGACGCGCCCCCAAGTTCCTTGTTAGACCCAAAAAAGGTCCAACTATGTTAAAAGAGCGGAAATAGTTGGAATTTGGTGCCGCTCCCAGCTTCGAGCACTAAAGGGGGTGAGAGGGGTGTGCCGAAAGTTTTGGGATTAGACTAGGAAGAGAGACAAGCTATTTAGTTATTCGGTCCTGCACCCAAAACCAACTAACTAGTTGGTTAAAACTCATTCTACACACTCTTGGTGTTGAGATAAACGACAGGCAAACTTGGATTCACTTGATTCATCACGGCTCGGACTCAGGGGAAGCCACCACCTTCCCCCATATAGTATTCTCTATGTCTCTCCGCCGCACTTGCATCCAAATGGCACTTTTTCCCGGGACTCCCAAAGTGGAGTCCCGAAATTGTCCCGGTTTGGACTCCCGAGACTTTGGGCATTCATAACTTCTTGCTCCAACCTCCGATTGGGACAAGGTCTAAAACAAACTTGTAGCTCTCCTTGAAAGCTTTCCAACCGTGTATCACACTCCACCTACACACATTGGGATCGGGTCAATTCTTAACTTTTAGTGCTTGGGAGTCAAATTGTCAATTTGACTCCCGACCCTTCTTTTGCCTATAACTTGTGCTGCAGATGTCCAAATGGCTCATGCGAGGCCATTTTGGACATTTACATTTCAAGAACTTTCTAACAATATAAAAAACACCTCGATGCAAGGTGTTTTGACCCCTACAATTGTGTTCTGAATTTTCAGGAGTCTCGGAGGACTCCCAAGTTTCATTTTCGGGAGTGTGAGTGGCGACCTCACACTTCCCTCAAAGTGGGGTTGTGACACTCTCCCCCACTAGAAGAAAAGGTCAATGTCCTCATTGACACTTAAAAATTTCTCTTCGCAATTGCAATCGTTTTCTTTGGATCCTTGGCCACCAAATGCTGACTTTTGCGGCAAGACTTTGCCTCAAGCTAACTTAGGCATCCCCAAGTTTCCAACACTTTCTTGGCAAGTCCAAGGGTATCTCATAGAAAACCCTTAACTTTTGCTTTGTCAAAAGACTAAATTAGCTTAATTGACGGAGCCCTCATTTGGGAGGCCATTCTTTTAACCTTCCCCTCATGAGGAACTCAAGTCAAGTCTAATATTAACCTAAGCTACTTGACATGACTCCTTTCCCAACCTTGCACCTTAATCATGACAATCAAGCCTTAACTAAAAGGTTTCCTTATCAAGATACGAGAAGCGAGATTTGGGTTTTGCCAACACCCAAGTCCCAAACTACACGATTAAAGTACACAAACGGGGTCATGACTTCTCGTGTTGGCCGCCACTACCAACCAACCCTTTGGGATGCACTTAAGGCTTGTGCATGTCCCCACAAGCTCACCTTGCTTGCCTCCTCTTTTGGGGTCAAGATTTCCAAAGTAGGAGTCTGATTTTGATTTGGGCCTATGCAAGAAATTCCATTTGTTCAATGCCAACTTGACAACCTTATTTACACCTATACATTATTCTCGTGATACAATCTTTTGGAAGTTTTTAAGCCTTTATTTCACTTTCAACTTGATGATGTACATTTTATGTGACTCCTTGCCCCACTAAAAGAAAGGTGATGTCCTCATCACGTTCTACGTCTCTTCTTTGCCGATCTAGTGTGGAATTCTTTTATGGCTTCTTGGGCATGTTCCATGTCGGATTCATTCACCCAAGATGCCTTTATTGGATGGTATCCTTTCCACTTCACTAAGTACTCCCACTCTTATCCTCTTAGTTGCCTTGACTTGAACACGGCCTCCACCTCAAACTCTGGTTCATTATGAACCAAGTTTGGTGGGGGCCTTGAGTTACACTTTCAATTAGGCCTTGAGGCATCACGGGAGACCGGCTTCAAGAAAGACACATGAAATGTGGGGTGAACTCTCAGGTTTTCCAGTAGTTCTAACTTATAAGTGTCAAAAAGTTTCTTTTCCAACACTTTGAATGGGCCCGCATATGGGCCCAAAAACTTATGACTTAAACCTTCTAGCAACTGAAAATTCTTGATGTTTAACCACATTTCATCCCTTTCTTGGAACTTCACCTCTCATTGGGACTTGTCCGCAAAGTCTTTGTACCTTTTGTGTGCCTTTTCCAAGTTGGCCTTCGCCACCTCTCAAAATCATCGTCTTTCTTCATCAAGTTGTGTGACCATTGGCACTTCCTCATTTGCATCATTCAGGGGTTGTCCATGTGCTACCCAAGTCGTGGGCACAATTAGTGACTTGCCCATCACCATTTGAAATGGGGTAGACCTAATTGCGGAATGTTCTGAGTTGTTGTAACAAAACTTGGCTAACTCCAAATGGTTTACCCAATCTTGTTGATCCACTACTACATAATTCCTTAAGAATTGTTGGATCACCAAGTTGACCTTCTCGGTTTGTCCATCGGTTTGGGGGCGGGAAGAAGTGTTCATCTTGAGCTCCGAGCCCATTCTCTTCCAAAGGGCTCGCCAAAACTTGCTTGTGAACTTTGGATCTCGATCCGAGATTATGTCCTTTGGAAGACCATGATGTTTGAAAACATGTGTGAAGAATAACCTACCCGTTTCGTGGGCCGTGGCCTCATCCTTCGTGGGAATGAAATTTGTCATCTTCCTAAATTGATCCACCACCACCATGATGGCATCAAAACCTTTTGATGGGGGCAAGTTTACCATGAAATCCATGGACATACTTTCCCACGGCCCTTCAGGAATTGGCAAAGGTTGTAACAAGCCCGCTTGCTTTTTGTTAAGTGTTTGATTTTGTTGGCAAGTCAAACAAGTCTTCACATACTCTTCTGCATCGTCTTTCAAGTTGGGCCAATAGTAGGCTTTCTTAAGGAATATTGTGGTGTGCTTTACACCACCATGGCCCACAAGCGATCCATCATGACATTCCTTCAAGAGCAACTCCCTTACCCTCCCTTTCGGCACATAGAGTCATCTTTGTTTGTATCACAATAATCCATTTTGCAAATGGAAGTGGGACTTGGTTCCATTTTGAATGTTTTCCCTTACTTCTTTGGCAAATGCATCTCAACGACTCTGTTGCAATCCCACTTTGGCCAAGTGTGGGGGTGAAGCCCAACACTTGGAAAAGTTGGAGATTTGGAGTCCTCCGGGACTCCCGAATGTTCAGAGCTCAACAGCAAGGCCCAAAACACCTTACATTGAGGCGTTCTTGGTGTCATTGGAAAGGTCTTGAAACGTAGATATCGAAAATGGCCTCGCATTGGCAATTCAGACATCTTCAGCCCAAGTTATGGGCAAAAGAAGGGTCAAGAGTCAAACTGGTAGTTTGACTCCCGACCACTAAAAGTCGGGAATCGATCTCTTCCCGATGTTGCCTTGAAGAGTGTGACATGGCGTTGGAAAGCTCTCGACGAGAGTTACAACTTTGATTTAGGACTCGTCCCGATTCGAGTTTAGGGCGAGGAGCTATGGCCGTTCAAAGTTCCAGGAGTCCAGCTGGGACAATTTCGGGACTCCATTTCGGGAGTCCCAACAAAATGTGCCATTCGGATGTAGCCTCCGCGACCAGCCGCAGAGAATATTATAAGGGGGAAGGTGATGGCTTCCCCCGAATCCGGGCCGTGGTGAGTCTTGTGTGTCCAAGTGCCCGTGGCAAGTCCCAACACCAAAGGGTGTCCCGAATGCTAAATTAACCTCTTGTGGTTGGTTTTTGGATGCAGATTCACACGAGCTAAGTTAGTCCCTTTTCCTAGTCTAATCCATGGGCTCCCAACTCGACCCTCTACCCCTTTTTAGAATTGGAAGCCAGGAGCGTGCCTCCAAGTCTCAACTTTCCGCAACTTGACTTTGTGAAACCCTCAAGTGGGTTTCACCCCGTGATTTGGGAACGCGTCAGACTTGCTAGTCGAACTTCCTTTTGAAGTTTCGTCTCTCCCACATACACCACTCTAAGTTGGTGTTTTCGACTCAACGCATCGGGCACTATGTTCTCCTTCCCGGGCTTGTGTCGAATGTCCACATTGAACAGTGCCAATGTGTTTTGCCACCTTACTTGTTTGGATGACAACTTGGGTTAAGTGGCAAAGTACTTCAAGGTCACATTATCAGTTCACACCATCACGTCCTTGGAGCCTATGTAATGGCCCCAAGTTTTGAGGCAATGTATGACCGCCCACATTTGTTTTTCATGTGTTGGCCACCTTCGCTCCATCTCACTCAACTTCTTACTCTTGAATGCCACTAGTCTTCCTTCTTGCACTAGGATTGCTCCAATTGCAAAGTCGAAGGCATCAGAATGGATTTCAAAGTCTTTGTCAAAATCGGGCAGCTTCAACATCGGCGTCTTCACCAAAATACCTTTCAAGGTCTCAAAGGCTTCATCACATGCTCCTTCCCATTCGTAAGCGACGACGAATTTCTTCAAGAGGTTTGTTAAAGGTGCGGCTATTTTCACAAAGTTCTTAATGAACTTGCGATAATAGGAGGCCAATCCTAAAAAGGATCTTCACTACTAGAAATTTTATCTTTAGCAACTTGTCTTATGCAATTAAAAAATGTCGCATGCAATTCCAAAATAGTTACATGTGAGATTTTTTAGTTACATAAAACAAGTTGCAAAAGATAAAAATTCTTGTAGTGTTAAAGGCCGGCACCGACTTGGGTGGTTTCCAATCCACAATTGCCTTCACCTTGTGGTCATCCATTTTCAAGCTTTCTTGAGTTATCCTATCTCCAAGGAAGTCCATTTTCGTCACCCCAAATTTGCACTTCTCGAGCTTGGCATACAACTTGTTTTCCTTTAGCCTTTGGAACACCTTCCAGAGGTGCTCCGCAAGTTTTTCCAAGGAATCACTATAGATAAAAATGTCATCTATGTAAATGACCACAAAGTCATTAAGCCATTCTTAGAAAATGTCATTCATGAGAGTGTAAAATGTGGCGGGTGCATTGGTGAGCCCAAAAGACATCACCATAAATTCGTATGAACCATACCTTGTGCGACAAGCAGTCTGTTCTTCGTCCCCTTCCGCAATCCGAATTTGGTAATGTCGCAACCCTAGCCTTGGCTCAAGGCCAAGGCAAAGGGGTTACAAGGTGCGGGTCTAATAGTAGACCCGGGAGTCACATCGCATGCTCTCGGGAGTGCAACCATGAAAGAGAAAACTCTAAGTGTCAATGAGGACATTGACCTATTCTTCTAGTGGGGGAGAGTGTCGCAACCCTAGCTTGGGCTCGCGACCATGGCAAAGGGAATTGCAAGGGTGCGGGCCAAAAGG
>Ga0116227_10012938_pt1 | contig 13360 bp, 10 predicted proteins | sample S1TSphgellanicum_FD_89693 | JGI IMG/M metagenome (GOLD analysis project Ga0116227, IMG submission 89693) | Host-associated microbial communities from peat moss isolated from Minnesota, USA - S1T2_Fb - Sphagnum magellanicum MG | ecosystem: Host-associated > Plants > Peat moss > Unclassified...
AGAATATCCCGAATAGCAGGAGCAATCCTGATTTTATTGTTTGCTAACATAACATCCGCTGATGCGCAGGACACGTGGAGTTTACAACGATGTGTGGATTATGCACTGCAAAATAACCTGACTGTAAAGCAACAAGTCATTCAGAAAAGACTGGCAGACCTGACGCTGAAACAGAGTCAACTCGGCTTGCTGCCTAACCTGAATGGTCAGGTGGGTGGAAACTGGAGTAAAGGCCGTAGCGCGAGCCCTCAAACCAATACCTACATCTTTACCTCTTTCTTTTCTGCCAACGGCGGACTGGATGTGAGTGCGGATCTGTTTAACTGGTTTTCCAAGATTAACCAGGTAAAGGCAAACCGGTTTGATGCACAGGCCAACAGCTTCCTGTTGGAGAAAGCCCGCAATGATCTCGCATTTAACGTGGCCACCGCTTTTTTACAGATCCTGCTGAATATGGAAACGGTAAAAGTGAATGAAGTACAGGTAACCCTGACCAATTCCAACCTGGACAATACCAAGAAACTGGTGATCGCCGGTTCCGTACCTGAAAGCAACCAGGCCGATCTGGAAGCCCAGTTGGCGCAAGACAGCACCAACCTGGTAACGGCCAAGAATGACGTGATCCTGTCTACCTTACAGATGAAGGCTTACCTGAACCTGGGTTTTGACATACCTTTCACACCGGAAGTACCAGAAAACATTGGTACCCTCAGCACCACCCCTTTAAATGAGATGGCGCCGGAAATGGTATACAGCAGGGCCACCACCAGCTATCCCCTGTTAAAGGCGGACGAACTGAGGATCGAGTCGGCGGATAAAGCTTTCAAGGCCACCCGCGCGCAGATGTATCCGAAACTGACAATGGGAGCAGGGATAGGAGCGCAGTATGCAAACAATAGTAATCTTCCGATATTGGGAACCCCCTATTATACGGTAGATACCATCGGAAGGGTCGCCAACAGTAATGTGAAGGTAGTAGACACCACTATTCACCAGACCGTACTTGGACAGCGCCGCGTTTCTTTCCGCGATCAGCTGGATAATACACAACAGCAATACGTATCTTTAACCTTGCGGGTACCTATCTTTAACGGCTGGTCGGCCCGTACAGCTTCTGCCAAAGCGAAAATAAATGTGCAGAACATGCAACTGACCCGTGACCTGGATGACCAGAAGCTGAAACAGGATATTTATACTGCACATGCCAATGCAGTGGCCGCATTACAGAAATTTAATGCTTCTACAAAAGGCGTGTCAGCGGCGCAAAAAGCCTATGATTTTGCTACGAAGCGCTTTAACCTCGGGTTAATGAATACCATTGATTATATCACAACGCAAAGTAAATTATTCAGAGCGCAGATAGATAAGGTGTCTGCCCAATACGATTACATATTTAAAATGAAATTGCTGGAGTTCTACAGAGATCAAAAGATATCGCTGTAGCGATCCCGGTAAATAAATTGCTTTATGAAGAAAAAGAAACTTTACTGGTTCATAGGCATACTTGGTTCACTCGTTATTTTGTACTCGGTACTGAAAGCGTCCGGGGTTATTGGTAAGGAAGAAGGAATTAAAGTTGCTGTAGACAAGGCTTCTAATAGAAATATCATAGAAGTGGTTACCGCCAGCGGTAAAATTTATCCTGAAATTGAAGTAAAAGTAAGCTCCGATGTTTCCGGTGAAATCACCGACCTGCCCGTGCTGGAAGGTGATTCCGTAAAAAAAGGACAGATACTGGCACGGATATACGCAGATATTTACGGTTCTATGGTTGACAAGGCCGCTGCCTCTGTTAGTCAGAGCCAGGCCCAGCTGGCCAATTCCGCCGCTGCCCTCAACTCCTTTAAAGCCCGCCTGGATCAGAACAAGGCCGCCTATAACAGGAACAAGGAATTGCTTGGCCAGAAAGTGATCTCCAAATCAGAATTCGAAACTTCAGAAGCCACTTATCTCGCCGCCCTGGCAGATTATAATGCAGCAGTGCAACAGATCAACGGAAATAAATTTGCCGTACAAAGTGCACAGGCCAACCTGAATGAAGCCAATAAAAATCTGGGTCGTACTACTATTGCTGCTCCTATGAGCGGTATTGTTTCCCTGCTGTCTGTAAAGAAAGGAGAACGCGTGGTAGGTACTGCACAGATGACCGGTACAGAAATGCTGCGCATCGCAGACATGAACACCATGGAAGTACAGGTAGATGTGGGTGAAAACGATATTCCAAAAGTGAAATACGGCGATACGGCTATCATAGAAGTGGATGCGTATAACAGCCGCCAGTTTAAAGGAATTGTAACACAGATTGCCAGTTCCAGTAAAGGTGCTGCCACCGCTACGGTGTCTACTGCTTCTTCTGCTGAACAGGTAACCAGCTATATCGTACATATCCGCATCCTCCCGGAAAGCTACAAGGATCTGCTGACCAACGCGAAACGCACCTTCCCCTTCCGTCCGGGAATGAGCGCCAGCGTGGATATTCAGACCAGACACGTTAACAACGTACTGGCTATTCCTATTAATGCAGTGACCACCCGGGATGCCGATTCTACCAAACACGGTGATAAAAAAGTACCTGAGCAGGATGATACCACACCTGGTTCTTCTGCCGATACCAAACCTGTTTTAAACGAGGTGGTATTTGTACTGCAGAAAGATGGTACGGTTAAAATGGTATCCGTTAAAACCGGTGTACAGGACGATGCCTGGATCCAGATCACTTCCGGCCTGAATGCCGGTGATCAGGTGATCAGCGCGCCTTATACAGCTATTTCCCGCACACTGGAGAATAGCAAAAAAGTAAAAGTGGTGCCGAAAGCCGAACTGTTTGAAGGCCAGGCAAAGAAATAATCAACGTCACTAAACGATAAAAGCAGCGGGGAAGGTCTATGGCCTTCCCCGCTGCTTTTATACGGTTACACCAAATCCGCTTTATCGCTTTTTAATTACATTGCATAAAAATTTGCATTGTGAGCAAGAGTATTGGAATTATAGGCAGTGGCAGCTGGGCTACTGCCCTGGCTAAAATCCTGACGGACAACGGACATCATATTCATTGGTGGATACGGAATGAAGAAACCATCCGGCATATGCAGTCACGTCATCATAACAAGCATTATCTTACTTCTGTATACTTTGATACCAGCCTGCTTTCCCTCAGCAGCGATGTAAAAGCGGTGGTGCAAGCCTGTGATGAGCTGGTATTGGCTGTTCCCAGTGCTTTTCTGGAAGATGTGTTAGGCTTGCTGCCCGCAGATGCCCTGGACGATAAAAGGGTTGTTTCTGCCATTAAGGGACTGGTTCCCGGCACTAATGATCTGATTGGCGCCTACCTGTTGCAACAATTCAATTTACCGGCCGATCACTACTTCACCATTACAGGTCCCTGTCATGCCGAAGAAGTTGCGAATGAAAAGCTGTCTTACCTTACTTTTTCAGGCACACACCTGGCTACTACCCAGTCTATCGCCGATAAATTTACCAGTACCTACCTGCAAACAATTGTCAACAACGATGTGATTGGGGTACAGCTGGCGGCAGTCCTGAAAAATATCTATGCTTTGGGGGCAGGGATTGCACATGGACAGGAGTATGGCGATAACTTCCTCAGCGTATTTATCACCAACTGTTTCCGGGAGATGCAAAGTTTCCTCGAGAAGTATGAAGAGCAGAAAGCAATCGTAGCGGGAACAGCGCCGGTGGGTCATAACTACAGTGCCAGCGCCTATTTGGGCGATCTGCTGGTTACCTGCTATTCATTACATAGCCGTAACCGTACTTTCGGTAATATGATTGGAAAAGGATACAGTGTAAAGGCGGCTCAACTGGAGTTGAATATGATTGCAGAAGGCTATTATGCCAGTAAATGTATGTATGAAATGAACCGGACCATCGGCGCCTATATGCCGGTAGCACAGGCGGTATATGCTATTTTATGGCAGCAGGTACACCCTTCGGAGGCATTCCTCTCCCTGGAAAAAGGATTTATATAATAAGTGGGTAGTTAGCTTTTAGTGGAAACACCAACCACTAAAAGCTAACCGTTGTCGCCTAAAAATCATCGTAATCCTCGTAATTATCCTCCCCGATCTTCATGATCGCCCGCACATTCGGGAAATACTGCTTGATCAGCGTAGCAATTCTGGTGAAAAGATATTCATCTAACACCGGACCCTCGTAATATTCAATCTCATTGGTTTCGTCTGAGATGATATACTCTGTGATATTGCGGTCAATAATGGCCTGAAAGCGCCTCTGACGGGGTAATTTCCGCAAATTGATTTTGGTGGGAACTCCATCTACATTAAATGTACATGCAATGTTTCGCATAACGGCGATTGAGTTTAAATGAGAAAAAAGGAATGGTCAGTTGTGTTTCACATGGTTGCATGGGTGCTTACTTCAGCTAAAATAAGCTGAAATGGACAAAAAAACATTATTGACCACTAATGGATTTAATAATACTGTCATTTGTGCCTGTTTTAACCATAAAATCTCTAAATTATATTACAATTATAAGCAATTATATTTATAACGACTGTTAATCCAATGTAAATGCCCGGCATTTGGTGCATTCCCGCTTTACCTGTGGATACGGGGTAATAAGTGTGGAATTATCTCTACAATTCCTCCCCGGTAAAAGCCCTGAAATACCATATGGCAGGCGTTGGATTGATATTTGAAATATGCTAGGTCCCGATCCGGAATTGAGGACCTGGTTACTTGTTAACTGCGTAGTATAAAATATTTGCCATGAAGATTAGAACCTTGCTTTTTGTTACTTCTTATCCGCCCCGTGAATGCGGCATAGCTACTTTTGCACAGGACCTGGTGAATGCAATGAATAAGAATTTTGCCGGTAATCTGAATATAGAAATAGCAGCACTGGAAGAGTCAGGGAAACCTGCCAATATCAAAGAAACACCGGTTACATATTCGGTTAACCCATTTGACATTGACAATTGTATCGACTTTGCACAGAAAATAAATGAGAACGATAAAATAGACCTGGTTTGCTTTGAACATGAATTTGGTTTGTATGGCGGCGAGTACGGGCATAACCTTCTGGCGATGCTCTCTTTGCTGGACAAACCTTTTGTAGTTCGTTTCCATACCGTATTACCTTACCCGGATATTAAATGTACCAAAGTAGTAAGTCTGATCAGCGCGCTGGCAGCAAAAGTGATTGTCATGACCCGCTCTTCAGCCGACTTACTGACCAATGTATACCGCGTACCCGCAGAGAAGATTGTACACATCCCGCATGGTACACACGCACACATCGTAGAAGATGTTGCTGCCCTGAAAAGACAGTACAATGTGGAAGGTAGAATGGTACTCAGCACCTTTGGTTTGCTCAGCGAAAATAAAGGCATTGAAACCGGTATTAAAGCCATGAAGGATATCGTAAAACAATATCCGGATGCCATTTACCTGGTACTGGGAAAAACCCATCCGGTAATATTCTCCAGGGAAGGAGAGAAATACCGTGATTCACTGGAACAACTGGTGAAGGAGTTAGGACTGGAAAACAATGTCCGGTTTGTAAATAACTACCTTTCCCTGAGAACCTTACTCGATTATTTATCACTGACAGATATTTATCTTTTTACGTCCAAAGATCCGCACCAGGCGGTGAGCGGTACTTTCGTATACGCCATGAGCGCCGGTTGTGCTGTGATCTCGACGTCCTTTGTTCAGGCCCGCGAAATGCTGGAAGACGGCGCTGGTATCCTGATAGATTTTAATAACCCGGAACAGCTGGCGGCAGGCGCATTGCGGTTGCTCAGCGATCCGGAATTGCGCGCACAGATGAGCCAACTGGCCATTGAAAAAACACGCAACTCTATCTGGGAAAACGTAGCCATCGCGCATATGAGCGTGATCAGCGACGCACTGGCGGAAGACAGGATACTGCCTAATCTGCCACCACCATACCTGGATCACATCGATCGTATGACCGACGAATTCGGTATGCTGCAGTTCTCCAAACACGATATACCGGATCCCGCATTCGGCTATACCCTCGACGACAATGCGCGAGCGCTTATTGCCACCTGTATGTACAGCACAGAGTTGAAATCCAGTAGCTTTGTGAATTCGCTGGTCCGCAAATACATCAACTTTATACGTTATTGCCAAAGACCCTCCGGCAAATTCCTCAACTATGTGGATATCGACGGAGAATTCAATAAAATGAATGAGGAAGTGAACCTGGAAGATGCCAATGGCCGCGCCGTATGGGCGTTGGGCAACGCACTCGCAGCGCACAGAAGCCTTCCTTTCGATGCAGTACAGGATATCCTGTCCATGTTCCGGCAATGCTTCTCGTGGATGGAATCTCTCAGTTCCCCCAGAGCGATGGCATTCACCATAAAAGGACTGTTTTATTTCCTCAGTTACAAACCTGGAGGAAAAGCCGCAGAGATCCTGCAACAACTGGCCGAAAAATTGTATGATCATTACAAAGATGAAGCAGATGATACCTGGCATTGGTATGAGTCCTATCTGACTTATGGGAATGCCGTTTTACCGGAAGCGATGATGATGGCCTACCAGATAACTGGTATCCCCGAATATCGCACCACTGCAGAAAACACACTGGCGTTTCTTTGTAGCAAAACGTTCACAGACAGCCATATGAAGGTGATCAGTAATAAAACATGGTACCATAGAAATGCCACCGAACCATCGGAGGATGGAGGGGAACAATCTATAGAAGTGGCCTATACGATGCTGGCATTGAATACTTTTTATAACACCACAAAAAATAATTCATACCTGGAAAAGATGCGTTTGGCGTTCAGTTGGTATTTAGGTAATAATCACCTGAAACAACTTGTTTATAATCCATTAACTTACGGTTGCTACGATGGCCTGGAAAAGAACAATATAAACCAGAACCAGGGCGCTGAATCCACCGTGTGTTACCTGATTGCCAGACTATTAATGGAACAATGGAATAAGCACAAGTATGTTACACCGAAACAAAATAGCCTGGAACCAGTCCGACTTGGCTTCAACTGAAAATGACATGAAATATCCCAGCATTCTGATTATAGATGATGAACCGGATATATGCAGACTATTACAGCTCACACTCGTACGCCACGGGTATAACGTGAAGTACGTGCATGAACTGGGTGAAGGAATGAAGTCGATCTTCAAACATCAACCTGATCTCCTTTTCCTCGACATACATCTGCCAGACGGCTCTGGACTGGAAGCATTGCCGGTAATAAAGGAACATTGTCCCACCTTGCCGGTAATTACGATCAGCGCCTATGATAATGCCCTGGAAAAACAAACCGCATTAAAGGCGGGGGCTGCGTTTTTTCTGGCTAAACCATTCAGTCTCAAGAATGTAGATGAATTGATTGATAGCATCAAAATAAAAAGCTGAACAGCTCCTCTTAGTTATAATTAGTAATTTTGATAAGCCATTCTGTTGCCAATTACCACATATTAAAGAAGTATGAAAAATATTCTAATCATAGACGACGAAATTAACATCTGTACACTCCTGAGTAAATTCCTCGGGAAACACGGCTTTGATGTAGATACTACCATGACTGGTAATGCTGCATTGAAAATGATGAAAGAGAAAACCTATGACCTGGTATTGTGTGATTATAGACTGAAGGATACTGATGGCGCACAATTGCTGCGGGATATTCATCAGATCAATCCGGCCACCATCGTCATTATTATCACCGGCTACACCGATGTAAGAGTAGCCGTGGAAATGGTGAAAAATGGTGCGTACGATTATCTTTCCAAACCACTATACCCGGATGAAATTCTTAATCTGGTACACAAAGCATTTGCACATAAAGAGGCAGAGCAGGAAAGAAGGGCTTCCAGACCCGTGGAGTCAGGCAGTGAGCCCGAAGTAAGGGAAACACTGTTATCCCGCAACCAGGACGATAAAAACAACAAATACGTATATGGTGAAAGCGAAGGTGCGAAGGAGTTGATCCGGCAAATAAAACTGGTGGCGCCAACGGACTACAGCGTGATCATCTTCGGTGAAACAGGTACCGGTAAGGAATCTGTTGCCCATCTGATCCACCATCACAGCAAAAGAAACCAACAGCCCTTTGTGGCGCTCGACTGTGGTAGTCTTTCCAAGGAACTCGCTGCCAGTGAACTGTTTGGCCACGAAAAAGGCTCTTTCACCGGTGCGATCAATACCAAGATAGGCGCCTTTGAACAGGCCCAGGGTGGTACACTTTTCCTGGATGAAATTTCTAATTTATCGTACGATATCCAGGTAGCTTTACTCCGTGTATTACAGGAAAAAGTGATCCGCCGCGTAGGTAGCTTAAAAGAAATTCCAATCGATGTACGTATCATCGTTGCTTCCAATGAAAAGCTCTCTGAATCCGTACAGCGGGGTAAATTCAGAGAAGATCTCTTCCATCGCCTGAATGAATTCACCATTTATATTCCACCATTAAGGGAGCGTCGCGAAGATTTGCCACTGTTCACCACTGCCTTTGTAAACCAGGTAGAACGCGAACTGGATAAATCCTGCGGAAAAATATCTTCCGAAGTATGGGATTGTTTCCAGCAATACAACTGGCCGGGTAATATCCGCGAACTGAAAAACGTGATCAGAAGGGCGTGTTTGCTCACACCTGAAATGGAAGATATTACCATGATCGCATTGCCGCTGGAAATGAAAGAATCATTCAATCAGCTGCCGGAAGAAGTACACATCTCCGGTGAACTGGCCATGATGTCTAACGACAACGATCTGAAAACCGTAGCCCTGCAGGCAGAATACAACAAGATTATAAATGTGCTGAAAGAAGTGAAGTATAATAAAACAAAAGCAGCGCAGGTACTCAACATCGACCGTAAAACCTTATACAACAAGTTAAGGTTGCTGAATATAAATTATTGAGAGCAGTGATTCATTTACCTGGTGACAATCGTCACCAGGTAAATATTTTGCAATTAGCTAACAGGTAGCGCAATCGTAAATACCGACCCCTTTCCCTGTTCACTATCTACATGTATCGTTCCTTTGTGATTTAATAAAATGTTTTGCGTGCTGGTTAACCCAAGACCGGTACCTTTTGCCTTGCTCGTATAGAAAGGATCAAACAACCGCGCCAGCTTCTCTTCCGGAATACCAGCGCCATTATCACGGATCATTAATTTTACCTTATCCTGATTGCGTTCAGTCGTTATCGTTAGTATTCCTTTTCCGGGTACCATTGCTTCAATAGCGTTGATGATAATATTCAGAAATGCAATCACTACTTTTTCTTCATCGGCATTGATCATCACATCCGGCGATACCAGGGTGCGTTCTACCTTGATTTCATTAAGTTGCAGCCGGTCCTGCGACAGCGCGAGTGCTTTTTCTATCAGTTCATTAATGCCTTGCGGCGCCATATGGAGTTCAATCATACGGGTGCTGTGCAGCAATTCCGTGATGAGTTGGTTAATACGGGTGCAGTTACGTTCTATGATATCGGTATATAGTAATGAGTCTTCGCTGGCTGCTACATCGTCTTCTTCCTTGAACTGGCTTACTGCCAGTAAAATATTCGTGAGCGGATTTCTTACTTCATGGGCAATGACCCTGGCAATACGTCCGGTGATCACAAATTTTTCCTGGTGTTGTTTTTCCTGTTCTTCTCTTTTCTTATCCGTAATATCCTGGATCACACAGAGGAATATCTGTGACGCCTCATCCAGCATTACGGCATTGATCAGTACCACCAGCTTTTTGTTATCAGCTGTTTTGAAGTCATATTCCCGGGTATTGGCGATACCGTTGTTGCAAATATTATCCAGGAAATTATCACTCTGGTCTTTGTAGATAAACAGGTCGCGTAGATTCAGTTGCAGGATATGATCCCGGTTGTAACGAAGTGTTTTCAACGCCGCCGGGTTGGCGTCGATGATATTTCTGTCGCAATCGGCGAGGACGATCAGGTCGTGCGCTTTTTCAAAAATGCCATAATATTTTTTCTCACTTTCTTCAATAGAGCGGCGGTGGTTGTATTCATCCAGTGCATACCGGATAGATCGTTCCAGCAGATCTGCGGTCATTTCCCCTTTCACCAGGTAATCGTACGCCCCTGCCTGCATTGCTTCCCGGTCAATATTGTAATCGCCTTTGCCGGTGAGCATAATCACCGGCGGCTGATGATGCCGCTCATGGAGCTGATGAAGGATATCGATACCCGTATTGGGTCCGAGGCGGTAGTCTACCAGGAATACATCATGCGTATTGTTTTCAATCGCAGCTATTCCCTTCTGATAGGTGGATGCCCATTTCAGAACATATTGTCCGGGAGATATATCATGCAGCAATTCTGTTACGAGAAAGAAGTCATCTTCGTCATCATCTATCATTAAAATGTGTATCGGGCGCTCACTCATCGCAAAAGATTGGAAGTTTGGGCAATTAAAGAAAACGTTTACAGCAATAAAGATGCTAGGCTTTTATCAATCGGCGGAGTGATCATTCATGGGCCTTTGTTTCATTGGCAGAATGATCACAAAGGTAGCACCTTTGTTCGGTACACCATGAGCCTCAATCAGACCGTTGTGGCTGTCTACGATTTTTTTGCAGATGGCCAGTCCGATCCCGGTACCAGAGTATTCACTGATACCATGCAGTCGTTGAAAGATCTGGAAGATGCGGTCGGCATAGGTTTGCTCAAAACCAATACCATTGTCTTCCAGGCTGATGCGGCAGTAGGTATCGTTCCAGCGGCTTTCTTTTGTAACGCCCAGTTCTTTTCCCCGTAGTAACTCGTGGTGAATATTGATTTCGAGACGTCTGTCCGGGCTCGCAAATTTTATAGAATTAGCCAACAGGTTCTGAAACAGCTGATGGAAAGAGGTGTCGCTGCCTTCTATGATGGGCAGCTGATCGTATTTGATCTGTACGTTTTTTTCTTCCAGCGTTACCTCGAGATCACTGATGACTTCCTGCAGCAACTTATTCATATCCACCGGGGTAATGCTCTCCGGTGTGATCCGGCCTGCCCTGGAGAAAATAAGCAGATCGTTGATCAGTACCCTCATCCGGGATACAGCAGACACCATGCGGTCTATGAGCTGCGTAGCATCTGGTGGCAACTGGTCTTTGTACTTCATCTGGAGCCGGTCACTGAAAGTAGAGATCTTACGTAATGGCTCCTGCAGGTCATGCGAGGCCACATAGGCAAACTGCTCCAGCTCCTGGTTGGTTTTATTCAACAGGGAAATATTCTGTTGCAGGTCGCGCTGATAGGACTTCATCCTGCTTTCTATATGTAGCTGTAACTTGAATTCCCGGGTTAACGTAATGTAGGAATAGATCCCTATCAAAATGGCTACCAGGGAAGAAATGAAGATCATGGGTACCCACATCACTGCAAAGAAATGGAACAGTTCCGATTTCTCCTGTACCAGGTTTTCTTCAATCCGGATCATATCCCGCACCTTGTCGTCGATGAGGTCCATCGACTTTTCGCCCTCTTTTACATTAGAGAGCTGCTTCAACTGGGTGACGGTTTCCGCGCCTAATTGTAATTGCTTGTATTTGATCGCCAGTAGCTCCCGAAGGGTATCGAGGTGCTTTTGCTGGGTAGGACTTTCGGCAGTTATTTTCCGTAACAGCAGGTATTCCCGCTCAATTCTGTTACTACGTACCTGCATGCTGGGATCGAGGAAGGTGCTGTCTTTGGTCAGCGCATATCCCCTGATGGCGGCTTCGGCTTCCTTCAGCTGCCGGGTAATCACCTCCAGCCGCTTGGAAACTTCTATAGCATGATTCAGTCTGCCGGCATTGTCCAGCAGGTTTTTGGCAACCAGGTACGAAAAGACCGATGCTGCCACGATCACCGTAAATGCAATAAAAAAACCGAGTCTTATCTTTTTGTGTACTGAAAAATGCATTTGTATATCTGGGAAGTTGTGTAAGCATTTCAAGTTACTATTTATGTATGAAATTTAGTACTTCAAAAGGCCCTTTTTTTCCGTTGAGGGCTTTCTGAGCAACATATTCCACAGAATGCCGGTTAATTCTACAAGCCTTCCGGAAGAGTTTCGCTACCCCTTACCGCAGAGATGGAAGATTTCTGTAGTTGTTTTCTGTAGCGGGTTTTAGGGAGATGGGTATTGCAGTAAATATCCCCTGTGTCAGTCGTGGAACGAACTTTGGATCACTAACCGTAGTTCTTTACTAATAAAAAATTGTGTGTTATGAATAATCCGGATAAAAATAGAGAGCCGATTCCTGAACCATCTCCCGATAAACAACAGCCAGGAAAAGAAAATCCAACACCGGTTCAACCACCTCCGGATAAGCCGGAAATTGAGCCTGTTCCGCAGGAGATACCAGATCGGGAAACACCCCATACCCCTGCTGATCCGCAGGCGGTTACGGAGAAAGAAGAAGCTTTTAAAAGACAATCACCTGATAAACATTAACCATTTTTTAATCTAAAAAAATCTGTTACAATGCCTATTACTAAATCAGCCAGCAACGGTACCGCAAAAAAAGCCGGCAGCGAAAAGATGATCAACTCCAAATTCCATGAACTCTTTATGGAGGAATTAAAGGACATCTACTGGGCAGAGAAAAACCTGGTAAAGGCCCTGCCTAAAATGCAGAAAGCTGCCACGTCGGAAGAGTTAAGCACCTGTATCGGAAATCACCTGGAAGAAACAAAAAATCATGTATCCAGACTGGAACAGGTATTTGAGTTACTCGGGAAAAAACCACAGGCAAAAAAATGCGAAGCCATGGAAGGGCTGATAGCGGAAGGGCAGGAAGTAGTAACAGATACTGATGCAGATACCGCCGTGAGAGACGCTGGTATTATCATTGCCTCCCAGAAAATTGAGCACTACGAAATATCCGCCTACGGCAGTTTACGTACACTCGCCAATGTAATGGGGCATTCTCAGGTAGCGAAATTACTGGAACAAACTTTAAAAGAAGAAAAGAATGCTGACAGCTTACTCACAGAAGTAGCTGAATCTACTGTTAACGAGGAAGCAGCAGCAGAATAGGTTAGCAATGATTTTGTATAATTGTTGAATGGAAAAACTGCAAAAAAGTCCCTGTGTGTACAGGGGCTTTTTTTAGTCAGATTAGCACTCCCAAAGCCATAAACAATGGTTGACATAGATCAGATCACAGACCCCGTGGCCATCGCCAGATCCGCGAAGCTTCGCTATGTAAAGGCCGATACACCCGGCTACGCCCGCAAACGAAAAGGCCCTGATTTTATTTACCTGGATCAGAACGGTAATCCTATTAAGGAGGAAGCAATACTGCATCGGATCCGCAGCCTGGTGCTACCACCCGCCTGGGAAGAGGTGTGGATCTGCGCCACACACGACGGTC
>Ga0116227_10012941_pt1 | contig 13356 bp, 11 predicted proteins | sample S1TSphgellanicum_FD_89693 | JGI IMG/M metagenome (GOLD analysis project Ga0116227, IMG submission 89693) | Host-associated microbial communities from peat moss isolated from Minnesota, USA - S1T2_Fb - Sphagnum magellanicum MG | ecosystem: Host-associated > Plants > Peat moss > Unclassified...
CGGCGCGGCGCTTGATCTCCTCCTGATTGCGGGCGAGCACGCGCAGCAGACCACTGCCGACGGTGCCGGTCCCGATGAGGGCGATGCGGATGGGGGTCATGGATTGAACGAACTCTCTGATCCGTCATCCCCGCGAAAGCGGGGACCCAGCGGCGTTGGTGATCGCGTGAAACAAGCAACGACACGGCGTTCCCGCCCCAGCCCGATGCCGCGGCAGGCTCCGGGTGGAAACGACGAAGAAGAAAGATCGCTGCATTCATGACCCCCATTCGCATCGCCCTCATCGGCACCGGCACCGTCGGCAGCGGGCTGCTGCGCGTGCTGACCCGCAATCAGGAAGAGATCAAGCGACGTGCCGGACGCGGCATCGTCGTCGCGCGCATCGGGGCGCGCGACGTGACCAAGGCGAAGCGGATCGTCGGCGACGACATCCCCGTCGACACCGACCTGCTCGCGGTCGCCACCGATCCCTCGATCGAGATCGTCGTCGAGCTGATCGGCGGCATCGACGAAGCGAAGCGCCTGATCCTCGCCGCCATCGACGCCGGCAAGCACGTCGTCACGGCCAACAAGGCCTTGCTCGCGCAACACGGCAACGCCATCTTCGCGGCGGCGCAGGCGCGTGGCGTGATGGTCGCGTTCGAGGGCGCCGTCGCGGGCGGCATTCCGATCATCAAGGCGCTTCGCGAAGGGCTCAGCGCCAACCGCGTGCAATGGATCGCGGGCATCATCAACGGCACCAGCAATTTCATTCTGTCGTCGATGCGCGACAGCGGCGCGACGTTCGCGGCCGCGCTCGCCGAGGCGCAGCGCCTCGGTTATGCCGAAGTCGATCCGACCTTCGACATCGAAGGCATCGATGCCGCGCACAAGCTGACCATCATGAGCGCCATCGCGTTCGGCATCCCGATGCAGTTCGAGCGTGCCTACACCGAGGGCATCTCGAAGCTGACGGCCGACGACATCCGCTACGCCGAGGAACTCGGCTATCGCATCAAGCTGCTCGGCATCTCGCGTCGCGTCGAAGCGACCGATGCCGACCGGAACGGCGCACCACGCGCCAGCGGCATCGAGCTGCGCGTGCATCCGACGCTGATCCCGGCCCGTCGCCTGCTGGCCAACGTCGAGGGCGTGATGAACGCCGTGCTGGTCAACGGCGATGCCGTCGGCCCGACCCTCTATTACGGTGCCGGTGCGGGCGCGGAGCCGACGGCGTCCGCGGTGGTGGCCGACCTGGTCGATGTCACGCGCCTGCACACCGCCGATCCCGAGCATCGCGTGCCGCATCTCGCGTTCCAGCCGGGGTCGCTGGATTCGGCGCTGTCCGCCACGCCGATCCTGCCGATGTCGGAAGTCAGGACTGCCTACTATCTGCGGTTGCGCGTCGCCGACAAGCCCGGCGTGCTCGCGGACATCACGCGCATCCTCGCCGACGGCGGCATCTCGATCGGCGCGGTGCTGCAGAAGGAACCGGCCGAGGGCACGCACGCGACCGACATCATCATGCTGACCCACGGCACTCTCGAGAAGCACGTCGACGCCGCGATCGCGCGCATCGAAGCCCTTGACGCCGCGCTGTCGGACGTGACGCGCATCCGGGTCGAAGATCTCGCCTGAGCGCGATGGACCTCATGCGATCGATCGGCTGATGGATGCGGGGATGAACGCGGCGATGCACTCACCGATGAACGGGCGATGAACTACGTCTCGACCCGCGGCGGCCCCTTCAGGGCCGACGGCCGCGACGCCGGCTTCCTCGACATCCTGCTCGAAGGCCTCGCCCCCGACGGCGGGCTCGCGATGCCCGAGCGCTATCCGCACATCGCGCCAGACACGCTCGCGTCGTGGCGCTATCTGTCGTACGCCGAGCTCGCGTTCGAGGTCGTGCGTCTGTTCGCGACCGACATCCCCGACGCCGACTTGCGCGCCATCGTGATGAAGACCTACACGCGCGAAGCGTTCGGTGGTCACGCCATCGTGCCGCTGACCTCGCTCGCGAAGGTCGCGCCGGGCCTGCAGTTGCTCGGCCTGTCGAACGGGCCGACGCTCGCGTTCAAGGACATCGCGATGCAGCTGCTCGGCAACCTGTTCGAGTACGCGCTCGCGAAGACGGGCCGGCCGCTCAACATCGTCGGCGCGACCTCGGGCGACACCGGCAGCGCGGCCGAATACGCGATGCGCGGCAAGCGCGGCGTCAAGGTCTTCATGCTGTCACCGGCTGGTCGCATGAGCGCGTTCCAGACCGCGCAGATGTTCTCGCTCGACGATCCCAACATCCACAACCTCGCGATCGATGGCGTCTTCGACGACTGCCAGGACATCGTCAAGGCGATCGGCAACGACGCCGCTTTCAAGCGCGCGCATGCGATCGGCACGGTCAACTCGATCAACTGGGCGCGCGTGGTCGCGCAGGTGGTCTATTACTTCCGCGGCTACTTCCTCGCCACCGAGAGCAACGACGAGCGCGTCTCGTTCACGGTGCCGTCCGGCAACTTCGGCAACATCTGCGCGGGGCACATCGCGCGGATGATGGGTCTCCCGATCGAGCGGCTCGTGTGCGCGACCAACGCCAACGACGTGCTCGACGAGTTCTTCCGCACCGGCGTCTATCGCGTGCGCAGCGCGGCCGAGACGCAGGCGACCAGCAGTCCGAGCATGGACATCAGCAAGGCGTCCAACTTCGAGCGCTTCGTGTTCGACCTCGTCGGTCGCGATGCCGACTCGTTGAAGGCGCTGTGGACGCAGGTCGAGACGGAAGGTCGCTTCGACATCGCTGGAACGCCGCTGTTCGCGCGGGCCTCCGAGACCTATGGCTTCGCATCGGGTCGTGCCTCGCACGACGAATGCATCGCGACGATCCGCGACGTCGATGCACAGGCGGGCCTCGTGATCGATCCGCACACGGCCGTGGCCGTCAAGGTCGCGCGGGAACATCTGCGGCCCGGTGTGCCGATGATCGTGCTCGAGACCGCGAAGCCGGCCAAGTTCGCCGAGACGATCCGCGAGGCCCTCGGACGCGATGCCGAAGTGCCTGCGCGCTTCGCGGACCTGCTCGACCGGCCGCAACGGTCGGTCGCGCTGCCAGCCGAGGTCGATGCGGTCGAGCGGTTCATCGTGGACCACACCTAGGCGCGAACGGGCGCGCCGTTCGCCCGAGGTTCAAGGGTCGATGCCGGCCGCGGCTTCATCCCGAACATCGCACGCAGAAAGCCGTTCCGCCGGATCAGGCATTCGTGCAACAGTGCGCAGCCCGAGAGCGTGACCATGAGCACGATCAGCGGCTCGACGACGCTGCCGACGTGAAGCGGAACCAGCACGAATGCGACGGCGACGATGATGCTCTGGTGCAGCACGTACCACGGTAGCACCGCTTCGCTCGCATACGGCAGCCACCGCCACGGCCGATCGAGCAGCGTCGCGGACCAGCCGAGGACGGTGGCGATCCACAGCCACGTATTGATGCCGGAGATCAGTCGGACCGCCGCCAGCGACCATCCGTCCGCGTCGTCCGGCAACAGTCCGCGGATGCAGATCATGTACGCGATCCACACGAAGACCGCGAGGCCGAGCGTGCGGCGACGCATCGCTCTCAGCTCGGCCCAGAACGCCGCGTCGGTCGCGATCCACCAGCCGAACAGGAAGTAGCTGAAGAAGAGGGCGTGCTGGTACCAGTCGTCGACCAGCGCATCGGTGGGCGGATAGGCGTCACCGACCGTCATCAGCGCGATCGCCTTCGGCAGTGCCGGCACCAGCAGCAGCCAGCCGCCACGCAGTCCGGTCACCGCGCGTCGCAGGGCACGGCCGACACGGGATTCGAGCAGCGGCCGCAACGTGACGACGATGACGCTGTAGACCCAGACATAGGCGAGATACCAGAGGTGGTTCCAGGTCACGCCGAACTGCCATCCGTCGAACGAGTCCTTCGGCCACGGCTGGAAGCGGTCGTAGCGCAGCAGGAAGTCGCCGAAGCTGCCTTCGACGTGATGGTTCATGATGCCCTGGCAATAGGGCTGGATCGGCACGATCACCAGCATCCCGAACACCAGCGGCACGAGGATGCGGCGACTGCGGTTGCCGATCAGCGGCCAGCCCGACCGGTCGCGTTGGAGGAAGTTGAGCGCGAGTCCCGAGATCAGGAACAGCAGGGCCATGCGCCAGCGATTGATCAGCAGCATGGGGATCTGCAGCCCTTCGCTCCGGTAACCGCTCTTGACGTGCCACGGCCATTCGGCCACGTACAGCATGGACACGTGATAGAGGATCAGGGAGCCGAACAACAGCACGCGCAAGGCGTCGATGTCGTGGCGTCGTGTGGGTGTCATGAGCCGTTCCCGAACGAGTCGATGTGCGGAATCGTGCGCGACCGGCCGGTCGATCTCCAGCGCCTTGTGTCGAGTCGAGCGGCGCCGGGGACGAAGCGCGGAACGGGAGGACGAGCAGGGCCGGATCGACGCGTCATTCGAGAGAGATCGGGCCATGACTGCCGCTAGAATCGATCGATCATGGTGACCAACTCGGCGACCCATCCGACCCGGCTCGATCGCTATCTGCGTCATCGACATCGATGGGAAGCGACGCTCTGGATCGCGTTCTTCGTGGTCGAGGCGGTGTTCAACGGCTTCGTCGTGAGACTGGAACTCGTGCGGGCCCACGTCGATGCGGCGGCCTGGGAACCCTTCGTCTGGGAGTTCAGCAGCATCGCCCTGCTGCTCGCGCTCATCCCTCCGCTCGCCGCTTTCCTCAGACGTCATCCGTTGGCCTTCGCGACCTGGAGGCGCGCGCTTCCGCTGCATCTGCTGGCCAGCGTCTGCTACTCGCTGACCCATGTCGTCGGGATGGTCCTGATCCGCAAGCTCGTCTACGCACTGGCGGGCGGCGAGTACGACTTCGGATACTGGCCGCGTGAACTCGTCTATGAATACCTGAAGGACGTGCGTGCCTATTTCCTGTGTGTCGGCGTGATCGTCGGCTATCGGTTCGTCCTGTTGCGGCTTCAGGGCGAAGCGAGCCTGCTCGCCGCACCGGACATCGGGCCGCCGGTCGAGCCGATCGAGCGACCCGATCGCTTCCTGGTCCGCAAGCTGGGCAAGGAATTCCTGGTCGCGGCCGACGACATCGAATGGCTCGAAGCCGAAGGCAACTACGTCAACCTGCACGTCAAGGGTCGGCACTATCCGTTGCGTTCGACGATGACGGCGCTCGAACCGCGGCTCGATCCGCTGCGTTTCCTGCGCGTGCATCGCAGCTATATCGTCAACCTCGACCACCTCGCCGAGATCGAACCGCTCGAGACCGGCGACGCGCGACTCAGGCTGCGCGATGGAACGATCGTGCCGTGCAGCCGACGCTATCGCGCCGCGTTGCGTGCGCGCGGCGGGCAGGAGATCGCGCTGGCTTCGTGATGCGACCGCTTCACAGCGGCGTCAGCAAGGCTTCCCTGGCGAAATGTCGTCGGGCGTTCTCGATGAACAGCGTGAACGAAGCGTGCACCGCTTCGGGCGATCGTCCGCCCACGTGCGGCGTCAGCACGACGTTGTCGAGGTCCAGCAGCGCGGCCGGTGGTCGCGGCTCGCCTTCGTAGACATCGAGGCCCGCACCGGCGATCGCATCGGTCCGCAGCGCGGACGCCAGCGCCGCCGTATCGACCAGCGATCCGCGCGCGATGTTGACGAGATAGCCGTGCGGGCCGAGCGCCTGCAGCACGTCGGCATCGACCAGATGCTTCGTCGCGGCGCCGCCCGGCGCCGCGATCACGAGATAGTCGCTCCACGTCGCGAGGGCGTGGACCGAGTCGAAGTAGCGATAGCCGACATCCGCGACGCGATGACGGTTGTGATAGGCGATCGTGCAATCGAACGCTTCGCCGCGTCGCGCGATCTTCCGGCCGATCCGTCCGAGGCCGACGATGCCGAGGCGCTTGCCCGAGACGTTGTCCTGATAGGGCAGGTCGTCGCGCCACAGGCCGTCGCGGGTCGCGCGATCGAGGCATGGGATGCGGCGCACGATCGCGAGCAGGAGGGCCCATGCATGATCGGCGACGCAGTCCTCGTTGGTCCCGGTGCCCGTGGTCACCGCGATGCCGCGCTCGCGGGCCTCGGGCAGCGCGACGTTCTCGTAGCCGGCGCCGAGGACGCAGATCAGTTCGAGGGCGGGCAGTCGCGCGATCGTCGCCGCGTCGATGCCGACCGCGCCGTTGGTCAGCACGCAGCGCACGCGAACAGCGTGTTCGACGGGCAACGCTTCGAGCGATGCAGCATCGCTCGCTTCGATCAGCTCGAAGTGCTGCGCGATCCGCGTTCGCTGCACGTCGCCGACCGTGACCAGCACCAGCAGCGGCACGCCGGGATCGGCCGCCATTGTCGCGGGACTCACTGCGCGGGACTCACTGCTCCGGACTCACTGCGCGGTCATTACGAGACCGCCTTCAGCCGTCCGTAGTTGTCTTCGAGCCTGACGATGTCGTCCTCGCCGAGATAGCTGCCCGACTGCACCTCGATCATCTCGAGGTCGATGACGCCCGGGTTCTCGAGCCGATGCACGGTGCCGAGCGGGATGTAGGTCGACTGGTTCTCGGACAGCATGATGATCTCTTCGCCGCGCGTGACCTTGGCCGTGCCCGAGACGACGATCCAGTGTTCGGCGCGATGATGATGCATCTGCAACGACAGGCTCGCACCCGGCTTGACGACGATGCGCTTGACCTGGAAGCGCGAGCCGTTGTCGATCGAATCGTAGTAACCCCACGGTCGATGGACCTTGCGATGATTGTCCGCATGCGGCCGCGACTCGGCCTTGAGGCGCGCGACGATCTTCTTGATGTCCTGGGTCTTGTCCTTCCGCGCGACCAGCAGCGCGTCGGGCGTGTCGACGATGATCATGTCGTCGAGGCCGAGGCAGGCGACCAGGCGGTTCTCGGTGATGACGAGCGTGTCGCGCGTGTCTTCGAGCAGCGTGTCGCCGGTCGTCGAGTTGCCGTTGGCATCCTTGACCGACGCGGCCCACACGGCGTCCCATGCACCCACGTCGGACCAGCCCGCGACCAGCGGCACCACGACGCCGTCGATGCCGAGCTCCGGAGCTCCCGCCAGCTTCTCCATCACGGCATAGTCGATCGAGTCCGAAGGGCACGACAGGAAAGCCTCGCGGCCCACGCGGACGAAGTCGCGGTCGGTCGAGCCGCTCCTGAACGCCTTGTCGCACGCCTCGAACATCTTCGGCGCGAAGTGCTTCACGGCCTTCAGCCAGACGCTCGCGCGCATCATGAAGAGGCCGCTGTTCCACAGATGACGGCCGCCTTCGAGATAACGTTGCGCGACCTCGACCGGCGGCTTCTCGACGAAGGCCACCAGCGGCTGCGCGCCGCCGACGCCGTCGGCGCCGTTGACGGCCGCGGCGATCTGCAGATAGCCGTAGCCGATCTCGGGACGATCGGGGACGATGCCGAACGTGACCATCGCGCCCGCCAGCGCCGGACCGGTCGCGGCATCGATGGCGGCGTGGAACGCGGCGAGGTCGAGCATCAGGTGATCGGCCGGCATCACGAGCATCAGCGCGTCGTCGCCATTCGACGTCGACAACAGCGCGGCGATGGTGGTCGCCGGTGCCGTGTTGCGTCCGAACGGTTCGAGCAGGATGCGTCCGCCCGTGGCGCGCATCTGCTCGGCCGACAGAAAACGATATTCCTCGTTGCACACCACGATCGGACCCGGGGCCACCGTCAGGTCGGCGCTCTTGTAGCCCGCGAGGCGCGACGCGGTCGCCTGCAACATCGTCTCGCCGCCGGTGAAGGACAGCAACTGCTTCGGGTACTTCTCGCGCGACATCGGCCACAGTCGTGTGCCGGAGCCGCCGGAAAGGATCACGGGTTGAAGGATCATGGTGCGAACTCCTGGGTGGGCACGGGTCGTCGACGCGACCGCCGGGCAGGGCCTTAGCGGCCCGAGGCGAACTGCAAGGATCGCGCCAAGCCTCGGTGCGAGCCCGCATCGAATACGGGTTTTTACCGATCTGCGGTCATTCTAGCGTCTGTATCGCGCAAGTCCCGAGCCGAGCCTGCAGAAGCCCGGCGCCAGCGCGACGACCGGGCACGTGCCGGCCGGCGTCGCCGGATGCGCAAGTCGGTCATAAAGTGACGAGGACCGTGCGGAAGAGCGTGACAGAGCCTGAGTGCGTGCGGCGTGAAGGCAGCGAACAGCGCCGGCTAGAATGCCGTCCATGACCGCATCGACCGCCGCCGAATCGAGCGCCGCTCCGCAGGCCACCGACCCGCGTGTCGCGTCGACCGCCGCGCGGCCCGCGTTGCGATCGGTCGCCGAAGCGCTCGGCCAGTTGCTGGCCGGTGTGGTGCCATCGACGCGCACCGAGGTCGTCGATACGGCCGCCGCGCGCGGCCGCGTCCTCGCGGAGGCGCTGGTCTCGGGCCTCGATGTTCCCGCCGCCGACAACGCGCAGATGGACGGCTATGCCGTGCGTGCCATGGACCTCGCGTCCGCCAGCGCCGAGGGTCCGATCTCCTTGCCGGTCACGCAGCGGGTGCCGGCCGGCCACGTCGCCGAAGCCCTGAGGCCGGCCAGCGCTGCGCGCATCTTCACGGGCGCATGGATGCCCGAAGGCGCCGACGCGGTCGTGATGCAGGAGGACGCGCAGTTCGAACCTTCGACCGGCCACGTCGTGTTCCGCGCGCCGGTCGCGGAGGGCGCCTGGATCCGTCGACGCGGCGAGGACATCCGCGACGGACAAACGGTCCTCGTCGGCGGCACCCGGCTGCACGCACAGCATCTCGGCCTGGCCGCGTCGATCGGCGTCGCGCGCGTGACGGTGACCGCTCGGCCGCGCGTCGCGATCTTCTCGACCGGCGACGAGCTCGCGATGCCGGGCGAGGTCGCGGTGCAGGACCTGAAACCCGGTGCGCTGTTCAACTCCAATCGGTATACGTTGCGGGGACTGATCGAGGCTTGCGGAGGCGAGGTGATCGACCTCGGCATCGTGCCCGACACGCTCGCGGACACGCGCGAGGCGCTGGTGCGCGCGGCCAGCGGCGCCGACGTTATCGTCACGTCGGGCGGGGTGTCGGTCGGCGAAGAAGACCACATGCGGCCCGCGGTCGAAGCCGAGGGCAGCATCGACTTCTGGCAGATCGCGATCAAGCCGGGCAAGCCGTTGGCGTTCGGCCATGTCCGTGGGCATGACCGAGGTCGCGTGCGCGATGCATGGTTCGTGGGTCTGCCGGGCAATCCGGTCTCGAGCTTCGTGACCTTCCTGATCTTCGTGCGGCCTCTGCTGCTGCGGCTGCAAGGCATCGTCGATGTCGCGCCGCCGTGTTTCGCGTTGCGTGCCGACTTCGACTGGCCGAAGCCCGATCGCCGCCAGGAGTTCCTGCGCGTGCGCGTCAACGCGGCCGGCGGCCTCGACCTGTTTCCCGCGCAGGGCTCGGGCGTGCTGACCTCGACGGTGTGGGCCGACGGCCTCGTCGACAATCCCGCCGGCAACGCGATCGCGCAGGGCGATGTCGTGCGCTATCTGCCGTTCTCGGGACTGATGCAGTGATGCGGTCAGTCTCGTTCACGCTGCCGTGTGCGCGATGCGCGTGACCATCCTCTATTTCGCGAGCCTGCGCGAAGCCGTCGGCATCGATCGCGAGTCGTGCGATCTGCCCGCCGACATCGACAGCACGTCGCGCCTGCGCGCATGGCTGCGGGCGCGCGGCGGGGCGTGGGCGACCGCGCTCGCCGAAGGCCGCAACGTGCGCGCGGCCGTCGATCGACGGATGACGAAGGTCGATGCCTCGTTCGCGGACGGCGCCGAGGTCGCGTTCTTCCCGCCGGTCACCGGAGGCTGACGATGGCCATCGTCGTCAGGGTGCAGACCGCGGACTTCGACGCCGCCGCCGAGCTCGCCGCGTTGCGCATTGGCAAGCCCGCGGTGGGCGCGATCGCGAGCTTCGTCGGCCTCGTGCGCGACCACAACCGCGTCGGCGAACGAGAGGCGGCCGCCGAGATGCGTGCAGATACACGCATCGACGCGCACATCGACACAGGCATCGCTGTCTGCGTCGACGCCCGTGTCGACACCCTGACGCTCGAACACTATCCCGGCATGACCGAGCACTCGCTCGAACGCATCTGCGTCGACGCGTGCGCGCGCTGGCGGCTGATCGACGCTTTGGTGATCCATCGCTACGGCACGCTGCGACCGACCGATCAGATCGTGCTGGTCGCGACCAGCTCGGCCCATCGTGCCGATGCGTTCGACGCCTGTCGCTACGTGATGGACTATCTGAAGACCGATGCGCCGTTCTGGAAGAAGGAGTCGGGTCCTGCCGGCGAGCGCTGGGTCGAGGCGCTCGCCAGCGATCACGAGGCGGCCGCGCGCTGGTCGCCCGACGCGGCCGGGGTCGACGCGATGAAGCGCACGGCATGAAGCGCGCCGATCCGTCGAAATCGAACCGCATGCCCGCGCACGCATGACGCTGCACGCATGTCCCGCACGCATGTCCCGCACGCATGATCCATCCCGCATGATCCACCCCGCATGAGCATGGTCAACGGGCTCGGCTTCCTCGCGCTGTTCGCAGGCTCGCTGGTCGGCGCGACATTGCGCTGGCTGGCGCAGATCGTGCTCAATCCGATCCTGCCCACGCTGCCGCTCGGTACGCTGCTCGTCAATGTCGTCGGCGGCTTCGGCATCGGTATCGCGATCGCGTTGTTCCAGTCGCATCAGGGATGGCCGCAATACTGGCGCGTGTTCGTGGTGCCGGGCCTGCTCGGTGGGCTGTCGACGTTCTCGTCGTTCAGCGGCGAGTCGATGCTGCTGCTGCAGGAAGGACGACCCGGCTGGGCCTTCGCCCACGCGGCGGCGCACGTGCTCGGCGCACTGGCCGCGTGCTTCGTCGGCTATGCGCTGGTGCAGAAGCTGTCGTAGGACCCAATCAGGCCGTCAAGAGTCTTTACGAAACCCGATGACCGAAACCTTCCGCTCCGAACCTTTCCGTTATCGATGGGCCGCGCGCGGCGACGTCAACGGCTTCTTCGCGCTGTCGATCGACAACCTCGCGCTGCTGGTCTCGATGAGCGGAATCCTGATCGGCGTGTTCGGCATGCCCGCCGAGATCGTGCTCGGCCGCATGGTGCCGGGCACCGCGTTCGGCGTGCTGATCGGCGATGCCATCTACACGTGGCTCGCGTTCCGCCTCGCGAAGAAGGAACGTCGTCAGGACGTGACCGCGATGCCGCTCGGCATCGACACGCCGTCGATGTTCGCGCTGTCGTTCGGCGTCGTCGGTCCGGCGTTCGTCATCACCAAGGACGGCATGAAGGCGTGGGAGATCGGCATGGCCGTGCTGGTGTTGATGGGCGTGGCCAAGCTGATCGCGTCGTTCTTCGGCGACGCTATCCGGCGCGTGCTGCCCAAGACCGCGCTGCTCGGCGCGATCAGCGCGGTGGGCGTCGCGCTGATCATGTTCTTTCCGTTCGGCAAGATCATGGCCGAGCCGGTCGGCGGCTTCGTCGCGCTCGGCGTGATCCTGCTGACGCTGGTGGCCGGCATCAGGCTGCCCGGCAACGTGCCGGCCGTGGTCGCCTCGGTGGTGCTCGGCCTCGCGGCCTATCTGATCGCGCGCGCGTTCGGCTATCAACCGCCGACGATGCCGGTCAGCGGCGGCAGCCTCGGTCTCCATGTGCCGTGGCCGACCACGGCGTTCGTCGAAGGGCTCGACCTTGCCTGGCAGTTCATTCCGCTCGCGATCCCCGCGGCCTTTCTCACGGTGGTGGGCGGCATCGACGTGACCGAGTCCGCGGCGCTCGCCGGCGATCGCTACTCGACGCGCACGGTGCTGCTGGTCGAAGGCATCGCGACGCTGGGTGCGGCGCTCGCCGGCGGCGTCGTGCAGAACACGCCGTATATCGGGCATCCGGCCTACAAGCGCATGGGCAGCCGCGCGGCCTACACGCTTGCGACCGGTCTCTTCATCGCGATCGGCGCGGCGACCGGACTGATCGGCGTGCTGATCTCGGCGTTGCCCGAGTCGGTGGTCGTGCCGATCCTGGTCTACGTCGGACTCGAGATGAGCGCGCAGGCCGTGCACGAGACCGAAGCCAAGCACGTCAAGGCCATCGCGCTCGCGTTGATCCCGGTCATCGCCAACCTCGTCAACATCGAGATGGGTGGCGTGCTCGGCGCGGCGCACGTCGACGTGCTGGCGCTGCCGGCCGACACGCAACGCAATCTCACGGTGCTGACGATGCTCGGCAACGGCTTCATCGTGACCGCGATGATCTGGGCGACGTGGCTGGTGTGGGTCATCGATCGAAGGATGATCGCGGCCGCGTGGCTGTGCGTGATCTCGGCCGCGATGACCGCGGTCGGGCTGATCCACTCGCCGTATGCGGACGGACGTCTGTTCATCCCCGGTTCCGCGACGCCGCCCATCGTCTATGCGCTGGTCGCGGGCTATCTGCTGCTCGGCGCGTTGTGCCTGTCGTTGTCGCGCTCGCCGCATCGTATCGAGCAGGAGCACGCGGCCGTCGCGACCTAGTTCGTCGCCGCGTCCGGCAGCACCGCGTCGAGGCCATGGCGCGCGAGCAGCGCCGCGAAACGTGGATCGGGTCGCAACGCGTCGAGCGACGGATCGACCAGCACCGCGATGAAGTTGGGATCGCGCTCGCTCGCCGCGGCCTCGAGCGCCGCGAAGGCGGCGTCGAAGCGCGCGAGCCTGACGTCGATCAGCGCGAGCTGATAGGGCGACAGATAGCGATCGGCGAATGCGCGCACCAGGGCTTCCCGTTCGGCCTCGGCCGCCGCGTGGTCGCCCGCCAGCGCATGGGCCTGCGCGATGCCGGCGGCGCCGATCGAGATGTCGGGCGACAACGTCCGCGCGATGCCGTATTGCGTGAGCGCGGCGTCGGTCTCGCCGCGCAGCAGATGCAGCGCGCCGCGCAGGCTGTGCGCGAGCAGGTGGCGCGGCTGATCGTCGAGCATCGCTTCGAGCATCGCTTCGGCCTGCACGTAGTCGCGGCGATAGAACGCGAGCAGCGCATGCGTCGAGCGCTGATTGAAGTCGAGCGGATCGAGTTCGCGCGCGAGCTTCAGTTCGGCCTCGGCCTCGTCGAAGCGGCCGCTGAACATCAGGCCGAACGCGTAGTTGAAGTGCACGTACAACGATCCCGGCGCGAGCGTGATGGCCGCGAGATAGCCGGCCTGCGCCGCGGGCCAGTCGTGATCGAAGCGCTGCTGGATGGCGGCCAGGAGGCTCGCCGCATCGCCGTGTCGCGGATCGAGGGCCAGCGCTTCGAGCGCGGCCTTGCGAGCCTCGGCGATGCCGTCGGCCGGCGCGATCTGGGTCATACCAAGAAGGTATGA
>Ga0116227_10012942_pt1 | contig 13355 bp, 8 predicted proteins | sample S1TSphgellanicum_FD_89693 | JGI IMG/M metagenome (GOLD analysis project Ga0116227, IMG submission 89693) | Host-associated microbial communities from peat moss isolated from Minnesota, USA - S1T2_Fb - Sphagnum magellanicum MG | ecosystem: Host-associated > Plants > Peat moss > Unclassified...
TGGCCTCTAATAAACCCGCTTTTTGCAGTATCGACAAATACTCTGACACGGTAGACTGCGTTAAGCCAGCCTTTTGCTGTATTTGCCCAACGCATACCCCAATCGTTTCAAAATCGGCATGCTCCTGTCTGGCAAAATGATTTTCGGGTGCTTTTAGCCACTGTAAAATCTGCAACCTGGTTTTATTGGAAAGTGCTTTGAATATCTCTAACTGATTCATAACACAAAGATATATCGACTTTTCCCGATATTCCTATAAATCTAGAATAGATTACATTAGCCTGATAACTACAAATATGAATTGGATAATTTCATCCTGTTCATGGCAAAGTAAAAACCTATGGCTGTAATCAGCAATGCCCCAACGGTACCCCACCAAAGCACGTCAAAACCATAAGCAGCGGCAATCCGGGTACCTAAAAAAGGAGAAAAGATATGCGCGAAGGAGAATGACAAGGCATTAATCCCCATATACACGCCTCTCTTCTTTACGGACGAGCGCTGGAGGGTAATGGTAGCCATAAAAGGCATGGCCAGGATCTCCGCAATACATAAGACAAATATGGAGACATACAATACCCATACCCCATGCGCCAGGTTTAAAATCAAGAAAGACAATCCACAAAGTATAGCACCCCAGACAATAATGGTTCTTGAGGTAAAACGTTTTTCGGCAAGGTGTACCAGAAGCATTTCTAACCCAAAAACAACCAATCCACTGAAAGCCAAGATGATTCCAATTTTAGCCTCGGTTAATTGGTATACTTCGCGGTAATACATCGGTAGCGTACTCAAAAGCTGCAAAAAACAAATGGCGAAAACACAGCAGAAAAAACTGAACACCATAAATGGCCCATCGCGATAAGGTGATCGGTCAGCATTGGCTTCAGTGGGTAAAGCTGCAGCCTCCTTTTGAACCTGTTGATGCCCTTTCCTATTTCTGAAATACAGAAAAAATAACACCGCTGAGAAAAATGCACCTATGGCATTGCCATAAAATAAAAAGGTATAAGATATTGCTGCCAGGAAACCACCCAATGCCGGACCGATGGAAAATCCAAGGTTCATGGCCATTCGGTTCAGTGAAAACGAACGGATGATGTTGTCCGGTTTTGAATAAAAAGCAATGGAGACCGAGTTGGCAGGTCTGAAAGTTTCTGCAATGATGCTGAGCATAAAAACACCAATAGCCAGGGTAAATACACGATCAAGTTGTGGCAATAGTAAAAACATGGGTACAGTTAAAATCAAACTGACCAGCTGTACCTTAAAATGGCCAACCTTATCGGTTAACCAACCGCCAAGAAAAGATCCTGAAACGGCACCAATGCCGAAACAGCTCAATACCGTACCCGCATCCTCCAACGAAAAATGGAGATGATTGATCATATAGACACCCAAAAAAGGAATAACCATTGCCCCACTTCGGTTAATTAACATCACCATGGCCAGCATCCATGCTGGGGTAGACAAACCTTTATAGGCATCTAAGTATAATCTAAAAAAATCTTTCATTTATGCTTCTCTTGCTTAATGCAACATTGTATGCTGCCTTGATGAAGTCCATTTCTGAAGATAAAATTCATCAAGCGGACTTTAGGATCAAAATAACCAAGCGCAAAGGACGGGAAATTTATCTGCTTTTTGAGCCTATTTTTACCAGTTTTATTCACGATATCATCGGCATGCGGATAACACAAACGTGTAATTTTATGCTATGAAAGTCCATATTAACTTCATATCACGTCCATATTTTATCGCAAAAACTTGGATTTATAATTCATTTAAAATAAATCAAAAATTGAGTAATTAGAAGTAAAGACAGCTGTCGGACGCCAACTTTAAACGAAGCAGTTCAAGAATGCAAAACCGTCATTTAGTCAGCAGACATTACATTTAACCGACAAAATTTCCGACTCGAAACAAAAAACCAATATGGCATTTGCTTTGTTTACAAAGAGATATGAACTTCAACAACTTCACTATAAAAGCCCAGGAAGCGATTCAACAGGCTTCTGAAATAGCTCAAGGCAATCAGCAACAAGCTATTGAAACAGCACACATCCTAAAGGGTCTGCTTACCGTTGATGAAAATGTAGTTTCTTATGTTTTGAAGAAACTCAATGTAAATATTAACGTGCTCAACCAGCAATTGGATGCGCAAATTAGAAAGTTTCCTAAAGTAAGCGGCAGCAGCCCTTATTTAACTTCAGGTAGCAATTCAGCATTACAGAAAGCACAGTCCTATTTGAAAGAATTTAAAGACGAATTTGTATCCGTAGAACACGTACTATTGGGACTACTGTCTGTCAATGACAATACAGCTAAACTTTTAAAAGATCAGGGCGTTACAGAAAAAGACCTTAAAAAAGCGATTGTAGCCTTAAGAGGTGACAATCATGTAACCGATCAAAATGCAGAAGCATCTTATAATGCCTTGAATAAATATGCCCGCAATTTAAATGAGTACGCCGAATCTGGCAAGCTCGATCCGGTAATTGGTCGTGATGATGAAATCAGGCGGGTGATCCAGATTTTATCGCGACGAACTAAGAATAACCCGATATTAATTGGTGAACCTGGCGTTGGTAAAACCGCTATTGCAGAAGGTATCGCACACCGGATCATTAAAGGTGATGTTCCGACCAATTTGAAAACTAAAACCGTCTATTCTTTAGATATGGGTGCCCTGATTGCAGGTGCAAAATACAAAGGCGAATTTGAAGAACGTTTAAAAGCCGTAGTTAAAGAGGTTACGCAAAGCGACGGAGACATCATCCTGTTTATTGACGAGATCCATACCCTAGTAGGCGCCGGCGGTGGCGAAGGTGCAATGGACGCAGCCAATATTTTAAAACCTGCGCTTGCCCGCGGAGAGTTGCGCGCTATTGGTGCAACAACATTAGATGAGTATCAAAAATACTTGGAAAAAGATAAGGCCCTGGAGCGCCGTTTCCAGAAAGTGATGATCGGTGAACCGGATACTCAGGATGCAATTTCCATTTTAAGGGGCTTGAAAGAGCGTTATGAAACCCACCATAAAGTGCGGATTAAAGACGAAGCCATCATTGCCGCTGTAGAATTGTCGCAGCGTTATATTGCGGACCGTTTCTTACCAGACAAAGCCATTGATTTAATGGATGAAGCGGCAGCCAAACTGCGTTTGGAAATGGACAGCGTACCCGAAAAGGTAGATGAGCTGAACCGCAAAATTATGCAACTGGAGATTGAAAGAGAAGCCATCAAACGGGAAGGTGATCCTAAGAAAGTAAAATCGCTGGCTGAAGAAATCGCCAATATGTCGGCCGAACGTGATGAAATCAAAGCAAAATGGCAAGGCGAAAAGGATTTGGTAGACAACATCAACAATGAGCTGGAACAGGTTGAAAATTACAAATTGGAAGCCGACCAGGCTGAGCGTGCTGGTGATTATGGCAAAGTAGCTGAAATCCGTTATGGAAAGATCAAAGAAGCTCAGGATAAGGTTGTCTTGTTGAAAACCCAGCTGGAAAGCCTTCAAAGTGAAAGCAGAATGCTAAAAGAGGAAGTCACTGCAGATGACATTGCAGGTGTAGTAGGCAGATGGACTGGCATTCCAGTCACCAAACTCGTAGCTAGCGAAAGAGAAAAACTATTGAACCTCGAAGCTGAGTTGCACAAACGTGTGGCTGGACAAGATGAGGCGATAGAAGCTATTTCTGACGCCATCAGACGGTCGAGGGCTGGCCTACAGGACAAACGCAAACCTATCGGGTCATTCATCTTTTTAGGAACAACTGGCGTAGGTAAAACTGAACTGGCCAAAGCACTTGCAGAATTCCTGTTCAATGACGAAAATGCCATGACCAGGATTGACATGAGTGAGTACCAGGAACGACATGCAGTATCCCGCTTGATCGGAGCGCCTCCGGGATACGTCGGTTATGATGAAGGCGGACAACTGACCGAAGCGGTTAGAAGAAGACCTTACTCGGTAGTCTTATTGGATGAAATTGAAAAAGCACATCCAGACGTGTTTAACATTTTGTTACAGGTATTAGACGATGGCCGTTTAACAGACAATAAAGGTCGAGTGGTGAATTTTAAAAATACCATCATCATCATGACTTCCAATATTGGTTCGCACCTGATCCAGGATAACTTTAAATCACTGAACGATGAAAATCGCGATGAAGTGATTGCAAAAACCAAAAATGAATTGTTTGAACTGTTGAAACAAACCATCAGACCTGAGTTTTTGAACCGCATTGATGAGCTGATCATGTTTACCCCATTAAACCGGAATGAGCTGAGAAACATCGTAAACTTGCAATTTAAACATGTACAGGAAACGCTTGCCGAAATGGGTATCGAGATCGAAGCTACAGATGAAGCATTAGATTGGTTGTCAGAACTCGGTTACGACCCTCAATTTGGAGCAAGACCCTTAAAACGGGTGATTCAAAAGCGCATTTTAAATGAATTGTCTAAAGAAATCCTGGCAGGGAAAATAGATAAAGACAGTAAAATTAAGCTAGATATGTTTGATCACAATTTTGTATTCCTGAACAACAAATAAGGTATCTCCTTTTCAAGGACTTTTTTCTTTTAAACAAAATAGCCTGAACATCAATAGATGATCGGGCTATTTTTGTTTAAGCTTTTGTCATATTTGATAAATAAAATGAGTTAGGAAGAACAATTCCAGGCAAGAAATGTTAATGGAGTATTAAAGAATTCCCAAATCCATTATGAAAATTGCATATATATCCAGTTATCCACCCCGTGAGTGCGGCATCGCAACATTTAATCACAACCTTTTACGCGCAATTGGTTATGATAAAAATGCGATTTCAGAAGACAGCTATGTGGTAGCAATGAACGATTCTGAAAACTTAGATGCCTATGAATACCCTGCCGAAGTAAAATATAAGATCAGGCAGGAGAACCAGAAAGACTACATCCGCGCAGCCGATTACATCAATACAAGCCTCGTGGATGCTTGTATTATGGAACATGAATTTGGCATTTATGGGGGAGAAAGCGGCGTTTACATCCTACCCTTAATTGCCCGTCTGCAAAAGCCTTTGGTCACCATTCTGCATACGATACTCAAAGACCCAAGTTATACGCAGCTCACCATTATTCGCGAAATCGCGAAATATTCGTCGAGGATTGTGGTAATGAGCCACCGTGCAGTAGGCTTCCTGACCAGCATTTACGGCATTCCTTTTAACAAAATCCAATTGATCGAGCATGGCGTGCCAGATCTGGAAGCAAAAGTAAACAACCCAGTGAAAGCTTCACTCCCGTTTAAGGGCAAAAAAGTTTTGTTTACTTTTGGTTTGATCAGCAGAAATAAAGGATTAGAAACGGTGATTGAAGCTTTGCCAAATATCGTTGCTAAAAATCCGAATGTCATGTACGTGGTGCTGGGAACCACACACCCAGGTGTACTTAAAAATTCCGGCGAAGAATATCGCGACAGCCTAAAGAAACTGGCGAAACAACTCGGAGTGGCCGACAACCTGACTTTCATCAACAAATTTGTTTCTGAAGAACAATTGTTTGATTATCTGACCGCATGCGACATGTACATTACCCCGTATTTAAATGAAGCACAAATCACCAGTGGCACACTTTCTTATGCCGTTGGTGCCGGTGCAGCGGTGATCTCTACCCCATATTGGCATGCCCAGGAACTACTTGCCGATAATAGAGGCCGTTTATTTGACTTTAAAGACTCAGACGCACTTGCAGGAATCGTCAACGAGTTATTCGAAGACCAAGAAAAACTGAAATTACTCCAGGCAAATGCCTATGAATATGGCCTGCACTTACGCTGGCCAAGTACAGGTCAGGTTTTTGTTGATGTACTGGATGAAGCCATCTATAAATCGCTTGCAGAAAAAGATCCCAGCAATAAACAGATTATTGACCCGGATACCATGCCGTCATTTAGCCTCGCACACATTCAAAGGTTAACAGACGATACAGGAATAGTACAACATGCGAAATACGGGATTCCTAACCTTAAAGAAGGCTATTGTGTAGACGACAATGCACGCGCATTGATTTTAGCCATATTAGCTTATCAACAAACCAAAAGTAAAGTTGCGCTTGAACTCTTGCCGGTATACCTCAGCTATATTCAATACATGCAATGTGAAGACGGTAACTTTAGAAACTTTTTGAGCTTTACCAGAGATTATCTTGACGAGGTAGGCTCAGAAGACTCGTTTGGCCGAACAATCTGGTCTTTAGGATACCTGATCAACAATGCACCAAACAACTCTTACAAAGAATTTGGCCGGGAATTGTTTAAAAAATCCGTTCCACATTTTAAAGCACTGAAACACCTGCGCGGAATTGGAAATACCATGATCGGAATTTCGAGCTATTTAAAGGCACATCCAAATGATGAGCACATCATAGATCAATTCAATCAATTGGCAGAGCCGCTCAAGGCCGCTTACCGCAATAACAAACAAGGTCACTGGCATTGGTTTGAAGATAAGATGACTTATGACAATGCAATACTGCCATTGGCATTGTTATGCCACTACCAGTGTTGCAAAGATCGGGAATCTTTAGCCATTGCTTTGGAAAGCATGCAGTACCTAAGCCAAAAAACGCTCATTCACGGCTATCTAAATCCCGTTGGAAACGATGGTTGGCTGTACAGAGAGGGGGCTGACATGGCTTTATACGATCAGCAAGCCATTGAAACCATGGCCATGGTACTGATGTATTTCAAAGCTTATGAAATTACACACGACCTGACCTACATCAAACAAATGTATACCTGCTACCAGTGGTTTTTGGGAGAGAACAGCTTAAAATTACCTCTGTTTGACCACGAGACCAAGGGTTGTGGAGACGGCCTGCAGCCAACAGGCGTAAACCGTAATCAGGGAGCCGAAAGCACTATTGCGTATTGGGTATCTCATTTGATGGTGCTCAAAGGCCTCGAGTTTGAGTATGAGTATGGGCAAAACAATGACTTGATTGCAGTAGAGAAGGAGATTCTAAATTAACGGCTTACAGGGCAGCAAAGTTAAGATTGCTGCCCTTTATATTATAATTTATCAATTCCCCTCATGTTCTGGCACAAAAGCACAACAGGGACTTTTCAATTTATTCAATAACAAATCAATTTTAACCGTTGCGAACGAAGAGCAATAATCGGATAAACCGTAAGGTATAATCAGTTCACCATTATGGATAATTGATCCGCATGAATACAATACATTGGGTACATACCCTTCTCTTTCATCAGTATTTGGAATTACCAAAGGCTCGTTTAAGCGGCCGATCTCGATAGATGGATCATCCAGTTTAAATAAACTGGCCCCCAGACAATAGCGGCGCATCGGACCTACACCATGGGTAATCACCAGCCAGCCATGCTCAGTTTCTATAGGTGAGCCACAGTTACCAATCTGAATAAATTCCCACGGAAACTTAGGCGATTGTAGTTTAACAGGATTATCCCATACCGTCAATTTATCCGAATACATCAGGTAATTGTTCCAGCCGTCTATCCGAGACATCATGACATATTTTCCATTTATTTTTCTCGGAAAAAGTGCGAGATTCTTATTTTGAGCGCCAACGCCGTGAAGCGGACTGATTTTAAAATCATAGAAATCGGTCGTTTGCAACAGCTTGGGCATAATCATGGCACCATCAAAAGCAGTATAAGTAGCATAATACACAATACTTCCGTCCTCTTTTACAAAACGCACAAATCTGGCATCCTCAATGCCTTTGCGTTCAAATTCAGATATCGGGAAAATAACACGGTCAGAAATATCAGTATCTCTTGAAAAACTGATCTCATGATAAGTATCAGACAACCAAAGTACCTTATCATACTCCAATTTTTTAAGGTCATCTTGTGCGTGCCCCCTGCTGTCTAAAATAATTTTCCGCAAGGTAGCATAATCAAACTTATCCTGAAGTTTAACACCCAATTCATCGATTACTTCAACGTCGATTTTTGAATCTACCGCTTTTTTGAAAAACAGTTTCTTATTATAAATGGCATTTTTAACAATCTCCGCTTCATCAATATAATTTCCTACAGGAATGACCGTAATGTCGTGGTTACGGTCAATGAGTGCCCGCCTGAAAACCACAGAAGAACTATGCCCCTCTCCTACAGCCCGGAAACTTACAATCACCCGTAGTTCGCCATCTACCAGATCCGACTGATCTGGATCAGCAACTATAGAAGGATTGAAAAATGCAGCAGATTCAATAGAATATTCATGGGTAAAATAAGAACCGAGCAATAGCTTCTGGTACTTATCTAAAGTCTCTAAATCATATCCGGCAGTCTCGATGCAACCTTTTATTTTCTTACAGTGCCGCGTCAATATCTTAGTTATATTTCGATGTCTCTTGGAGTATTCCTGAAGTAAAGGAGAAATCAAGCCGAAGACTTCTTTATCTGACAAAGACATGACATGTTTGACAACTTCTACTGCACGGTCTTCTCCATTAAAAAAAAACCGGGCGATAACACGCTTCGGATCAGGGTATACTTTAATCGGTTTTCGATCTATTAATAGTCTCATGTGGTATATAACGTTTAAGGTGGCCTGAAAGATTTAATGAATGTATAGTTTTTTTTGGAAAACAATTTTCTCCTGTTGCGCCTGACCTAAAAAAAATACAAAAACAGATGACAAACTGTACAATAAACAAACTGACATTATTACAAAAAAAGTCAAATTGACTTATATTTTAAAGATTAATTAATCTTAAACATATTGTTAATTGTCATTACAAAATAATAAATATTCTGATTCGATTATTTATACCGCTATCAATTAGCACTTTACAAAAAAGCGCCTCCAGGCTACCCATTCAAAATATTCCTTTGGCACAAGCATTGACTATAGAACGTAAATGGTCAGAATATAAAAACAAACAAAACGACCAGATTATAAATTAATACATAAAAAAATGAAAAAGTTATTATTATCATTCGTTGCAGTTTCTGCATTAGCATTTAGCACTCAAGCACAAACTGAAAAAGGAAAATTTATGCTAGGTGGTAACGCAAGTTTTAACACGAGCAAAGTTGATGGTGCCAAAAAATCTGATTTAAGTTTCAAAGTGATTCCTAGCGTAGGTTACTTTGTAAGCGATAACTTTGCTATCGGTACTGGTGTTGGTTACAGATATGATAAAGCAGTTAGTGCAAAAATCTTAAACCAGGCTTTTGAAGTTGCTCCTTTTGGACGCTATTATGTTGGTTTATCTGACCAATTCAAGTTTTTCGGACAATTATCTGTACCAATGGCTTTTGGAAACGATAAAGCTTTAGATTTAGATGGTAAATCAGGCGACAAAATTGCTTCAACTACTAAAATTGGTGCTTATGTTTCTCCAGGTTTTGCATTCTTCCCAACTAAAAGAATCGGTATTGAATTCTCTGTTAACGGATTAGGTTACAACAACTACCAAGTAAAAAACGAAGTTACTGGCAACAAAGTAAAAACCAATTCATTTGGTTTAGAAGCTAATGCTGCTGACATCAACTTAGGCGTACAGTTCCACTTCTAAGATCTCTACATAATAAATGCGAAAAAAGCCCGCTGCAAATATTTGCAGCGGGCTTTTTTAGGATTAAACAGCTATTGTAGATTACTTTTTCTGCTCAATTTCACGATCCATCTCAACAACATCCACCTGATCTGAAGCAGTCACGTCACCAATCAGATATTTGTTAAAATGATCTGCCAGTTTCCAGAAAGTATATTCCGTTAAATCACCAAAGCTATGACGTTGCCCGGGAACAAGCACCAATTCAAAACGCTTCCCGGCGCGCATCAACGCATTAGCAACCCGGATGGTATTCGCAGGATGCACATTGTTATCCACATCTCCAGTCATCAATAACAGATGACCTTTTAGGTTTTTGGCCAAATCTGGATTTTTATCGATGCTGTAGGTAAAAGTGGTATCGCCTTTGGCCGAGACCACCTCTTTTACCCCGTGGTGCTTTTCACTCCACCAACGGTTGTAAATGCTATTGTCATGGTTTCCTGCATTGGAAACAGCCACTTTAAAGAAATCCGGGTAAACCAGCATCGCAGCGGTAGACATGAATCCACCTCCAGAATGCCCGGTAATTCCTACCCGATTGGCATCAATAAAGGCATAGCGGTCAGCCAATTGCTCTACCGCAGCTTTCTTATCTGCCAATCCGTAATCGCGCAAATTGCCATAACCAAAAGTATGATACCATTTAGACCTAGCCGGGTTACCACCGCGGTTACCTACAGTAACGACGATGTAACCGAATTGGGCCAATCTATCCGTTCGATCCATGGATTTAGAAAAAGACTTAAAAACAGCCTCCGTCTGCGGACCTGGGTATACATATTCGATTACCGGGTATTTCTTATTGGGATCAAAATCAAAAGGTTTATACATTACGCCATAGATATCGGTTAGGCCGTCATCAGCTTTAACTTTAAAAGGCTCAGGAAATTTGTAGCCCGCAGCCATGAGCATGGAAAGATCTGCAGTTTCGAGATTCATCAGCACACGACCATTATTGTCCATCAACACCGATTTTGGCACCGTATTTACCCTGGAGAAATTGTCTACAAAGTATTTTGCATCATCATTCATGCTAATGCCATGATCAAAATCGCCTGGATTTAGCAATTGTATTCCTGTGCCATCAAAATTTATCCGATACAGATGCAAATAATAAGGATCTTCTTTAGCCTCTCTGCCGTTGGCTGTAAAATAAAGCACCCTGTTTTTTTCATCAATATTGACAATCTCTTCACAGTGAAAAGCACCTTTAGTAATTTGGTTTTTCAACTTACCGGCAGCATCAAATAAGTAAAAATGTGCCCAACCATCGCGCTCAGACCAATGGATCATTTCCTTACCATCATTAACCAGACCTGGCCTGCTCACCTCTACATAGGTATTGAAACGTTCATCGATTAATGGCATAACAGTCCCACTATGGATGTCAATGGTACAAACATCGATACGTTTCAAATCGCGGCTGGTTCTTTGAAAATAAATTTTGCTATTATTACCCAGCCAAACAGAAGGCCTGAATTCATTATCACGATCTTTATTCAGTATCGGCGCAGCCCAAACCGATACCGTCTGGTCTTTAAACGCTGTAGTATTTAACTTTTTATACGTTTTTGCCACAAAATCAAACAAAAGAATTTCGGTGATTGGTGATTCCTTTTCACCAGGCATCTGGTATTTATAAGTTTCCAGCGTAGGTCGACCTGCAGCCACATTGTTGATTACCCAAAGGTCTTTAACCTGACGAGAATCTGTTCGGTTCAGTACAAAATGTTTCGAGTCTGGCGACCACATGACATAGGCTGCGCGTCTTTTCTTGTTATTTTTCTCATTTTCTTCATTGTTCTCACCATCGCCATTGGCACCATAAGGATAAAATTTAACGCCATCTTTGGTGAGTTGATGCTCTACGATGGTACTGTCTTCTTCATTTTTAACCGCCTTTTGATAATTGGCCTTGTCCATCCAGTACAGATTAAAATTTCTGCTGAAAACAATCGCCGATGAATCTGGTGCAACTGATCCCCAGGAGGGTTTAGCCTTAGGCTTGGTATAATTGGCTACTTCGGTCAGTTTGGCATTTGCAATTTCATAATTGAAATAGAAAACTTTCTTCTGCATGGAATCTGCGGCTTTCTTGTCCTTCCGGTCTTTTTTTAACTCATCAATGGTACTTTTAATTTCGAAAGTAACGTGCTTTTCATCTGCAGAGAACTTCAGACTTTCTAAAGGCAAATGCTGTGCATCAAAAGGATCACGGATGATATTAGTTACCTCTGCTGCCAGTCTGGCCTTGTCAAACAGTTTCTTTTTAGTTTTTGCGGCCGGATCTACCAAATACCATTCTTTGCCCTGCGGAGTTTCATATTCATACCAAAAACGATTGCTCAGTTTAAGCCAATGCGGATCAACAGCCGTAGAATAGACCAGTTTACGCAATTTAGCGGGAGAAAAACGAGCAGCCAACTGATAATTGGCTCTAGCTGCCGATTGTACGGTTTCGGTAATGGTAAAAGTTTTTGTTTGAGAAAGGCCTTTTTGCGGAAGGCATACCGCGAGTACAGACGCTGTAGAGAGCGTAAATAAAGACAAGTAAAATTTGTTCATTATAAAGTATAAGTTATTCGGTCAAAAATATTCATTAATCCCAGCGATACAGAAAATTTCCATGTAATAAATACGATAGTTAGGTGGAAATAAGATTGATTTTATAGTTTTGTATGAAATACTTTAGCTATGAAAAAACAACTTTTACCCTGGATTGCTGCGGCAGTTATTTTAGCTGCCGGATGTCAATCCAAATCTCAGGCAAATACAGCGAACCCTGCCGATCAGACAGAAAGTAAGGCTACTGAAGCTAACACCACTGCTGATCAACCTGGTCCGGCTTCTAAAATTGACGTATCTAAAATAAAGGTGGCAGATGCAAAAACCATTCTGGCCCGTAAGCAGGTGCCTATATTATGTTACCACCAGATCCGCAACTGGAAACCGACAGACGGTAAAGTTGGCAAGGACTATATCGTAGAAGTCCAGAATTTCAAAGATCAGGTAAAAATGCTTGCCGATAGTGGCTATCATTCCATTTTACCAGATCAATTGTACGCCTATTTAAATACAGGAGCTGCGTTACCTAGTAAACCGATCATGTTTACATTTGACGACACTGACATGGATCAATTCACCGTAGCCGCTCCAACTTTAAAAAAATATGGTTTTAAGGCCGTTTATTTCATCATGACTGTTTCTATAGGTAAAAAAGGAAAGTTTGTAGATTACATGACTAAAGAGCAGATCAAACAATTATCTGACGAAGGCAATGTAATTGGTAGCCATACTTACGACCATAAAAACTTTAAAAAGTACCAGGGAAAAGACTGGGAAGAGCAATTGGACAAACCAACCAAGAAACTGGAAGAGATTACGGGTAAGAAAATGACCGAATTTGCCTATCCATTTGGTTTGTGGAATGCTGAAGGCATCCCGCAACTTAAAAAAAGAGGCTTCAGAATGGCCTTTGCCCTGGCTGATAAACGTGACCAGAACGATCCTTTGTTTACGGTAAGAAGAATCATTGCAAGTGGTTACTGGAGTCCAAAAACCTTACACACCAGCATTGTAAGAAGTTTTTAATTATCCTATACTGCATAAATGAAACGGATTTTTATAGTCGGTGCAGGCTTGCTTTTGTATTTAGCAGCCTGTACTGCCAGTAGTCAGGAAGAACATCAAACTGAACTCAGTGGAAAAAAACTGGAAACTGCACCAGTAACAATTCACAGCGACACCCTAGAAAAAAA
>Ga0116227_10012944_pt1 | contig 13352 bp, 10 predicted proteins | sample S1TSphgellanicum_FD_89693 | JGI IMG/M metagenome (GOLD analysis project Ga0116227, IMG submission 89693) | Host-associated microbial communities from peat moss isolated from Minnesota, USA - S1T2_Fb - Sphagnum magellanicum MG | ecosystem: Host-associated > Plants > Peat moss > Unclassified...
ATCGCACCGCCTCAAGCGGACGAAGAAATCGAAGACCAACTCGCGCTCGAGCAGCGCATGTACGAGGAGAGCCTCAAAGTCCTCGACGAGGGCCAGGTTCTCGTCGGCGTCATCGTCGCTAAATATCAGGACGAGTTGCTCGTCGACATCGGGGGCAAGTCCGAGGGCTTCTTGAGCTTCCGCGAGCTTTCGCTCGCGATCGACCCGAAGGAACAGAAGGTCGGCGACAAGCTCGAAGTCATGATCCACCGCATCGACGAGGAAGGCACGCTGTTCCTCAGCGAGCGCCGCGCGCGCGCCTTGAAGACCTGGGAGAAGGTCATCGCCGCGCACGATAACGATGAAGTGATCGAAGCGACCGTCACGCAGGTCGTCAAGGGCGGCGTTCTCGTCGACCTCGGCATGCGCGGCTTCGTCCCCGCCTCGCAGATCCGCCGCCAACCGGTCGGCAATCTGGAAGAGCTGGTCGGCAAGCACTTGCGGCTCAAGGTCATCGACCTCGACCACAAGCGCCACCGCGTCGTGCTCTCGCAGCGCCTGGTCCTCGAGGAAGAACTCAACGCCAAGAAGTCCGAGTTGCTGGGCACGCTCGCGGTCGGACAGATTCGCGAAGGCGTCGTCGTCCGGCTCGCGGAGTTCGGCGCGTTCGTCGACCTCGGCGGCATCGACGGCCTGATCCACAACAGCGAACTCTCGTACGCGCGGATCAAGCATCCGTCGGAGGTCGTGAAGATCGGCGACATCGTCCAGGTCGAAGTTATGAAGTTCGACCCCGACGCCAAGAAGGTCTCGCTCTCGCTCAAGCACGCGCTGCCCGACCCGTGGGTCGAGCACGCCGACAAGTTGACCGAGGGTCAGCGCCTGATCGCGCAAGTCGTGAAGGTCACCCCGAACTACTTGCTGGTCGAAATCATCCCCGGGGTGCTCGCGATGGTGCCCAAGGGCGAATTCGACCCGCAGCAGCAGTATAGCCCCGGCCAAGAGGATGTGGTCACGCTGCTCACGATCAACCACTCGACGCGCCGGATCACCGGCTCGATCAAGCACGTGGCGGACATTCCGCCCGAGGAGATCGCCGAGTATACGGTCGACGGCGACGTCGGTACGGTCGGCGACGCGCTCGAAGCCGTCCTCGAGTAAATTCGCGGGTTCACCCGAGAACCTTGAAGGCCGGTCGCACGTCGATCGGCCTTTCACTTTGCCTCCTCCGCCTCCCGAATGAGCGGGCATGGCACCGCGCGAAGGGTCCCCCCTTATAGATCATGCGCTTGAGGGTCGGGCTTACGGGCGGCATCGGGTCGGGGAAGTCGGAGGTCGCGAAGATCTTCGCTGAGTTCGGCGCGCTCGTCATCGACGCCGACGCGCTGGCGCGCGAGGCAGTCGCCCCGGGAACGCCGGGCTTCGAGAAGGTCGCGACCCGCTGGCCCGAGGTCGTCACGCCGGCGGGCGAGCTCGACCGGCTCGCGCTCGGCGCCATCGTCTTCCGTGACGGTGGCGCACGCGACGAATTGAACGCAATCGTCCACCCCGAGGTGCGGCGCCTCGGCGCCGAACGCGAAGCCACGGCCGGCGCCGGGCAGATCGTCGTCCACGACGTGCCGCTGCTCTTCGAAGGCCGCTTCTATCAGTCGTGCGACGCCAACGTCCTCGTCGTAGCGGATCCTGACACGCGGGTCGGCCGCGTCGTCGCGCGCAGCGGTCTGGAGCCGGACGAAGTCCGGCGCCGGATGGCCGCTCAAATCAATCCCGAGCGGGCGCGCGAACTGGCCGACTACGTCATCGACAACGACGCGACCATCGCCGCGCTACGCGACGCCGTCCGCGAGGTCTATAGTGATCTCGAGAGCCGCCTGCCGGCTGTCTCCGGGCGGCGAAACGCGGCGCCGATTCCCGAGTAGCACGTGGCGTCCGGAGGACTTCGATGGATTCAACTTCCTTCGCAACCGCCTATGCGCTCAGCACGAGCATCGGCCTGCGCCCGTTCTTGACGCTGGCCCTGGTGTCGCTAGCGATGCACTTCGGCTACCTGCATCCCGCGCCGGCCTTTGCCTACCTCGGCAACGACGGAGCGACGTGGGTGCTCGCGGCCCTCGCGGCCGTCGAGTTCATCAGTGACAAGGTTCCGGTTATCGACCACGGCCTGCACGTCATCCATTTCGCCACGAAGCCCCTCGCCGCGGCCCTGCTGGTCGGCAGCCTGGTTCCCGATGGATCGCTCGACGGTGGAACCTACGCGTTGATGGCCCTTGGCGCGCTCAACGCCCTCGGCGTGCACGGCGGCGTGACCGCGGTGCGCGCCGCCTCGACCACGATGACGCTCGGAACCGCGAACCCGTTCGTCAGCGTGCTGGAAGACGTCGCGGCCGTCATGGGAACGGCGCTGGCTCTGCTGCTGCCGTGGGTGGCAGCGGTCCTCGCGGCGGTCCTTACGGCGGTGTTGGTGCTGGTCGTGCGGCAGCTGTATCTCGCGGTACGGCGCCGCAACTCGAGCGGCGGGGTCGCGAACGCGTCCTTCTAGTCGCGTCCTAGTCGCGCCGGGCGAAGGGGAAGGCCCGGGGCTGTACGAGGACGATCGTGCGGTGCGAAACGCGCAAGAGGCCAACGTCCGCGAGGACGCTGAGCTCCTTCGTGAGCGTCTCGCGGCTGGTGCCGATCATGTCGGCCAGATCCTTATGCGTGAGGCTGAGCCCGATGCGCAAGGTGCCGTCCGGCTCGCGCACGCCGTGGTGCGCGGCGAGCCGGCCGAGCGCATCGACGAGCCGCCCGGGGACGCTCTTGCCCGCGAGTTCGGTCAGTTCACGTTCCAGCGCCGCCAGCCGCAGCGTGACGCCGCGCGCGAAGGCCGCGGCCAGCACGCCGTCTTCGCGCAAGCGGCGCTCGAAGCGGCTCGCTTCGATGCGGCAGATCTCCCCGGGGTCCAGCGCGATCGCGCTGGTCGTGCGGGCCACACCGGCGCTCATCCAGGTCAACTCGCCGAAGATGTCGCCGGGGTTGCGTATGCCGACGATCGATTCCAGGCCGCCGGCGGTCGTGCGCACGATCTTCACCCGTCCGCTCTCGACGACGTAGACCCCGTCCGCGGCATCGCCCGGCGTGTAGATCAAATCCCCGCGCACGACGCTCGTGCGTTTCGCGTCGGCCAGAAGCGCGGCGCGATGCGGCGCGTCGAGTTCGTTGACGTTCACGGGCGAGGCCGGTTCAACCGCGGCCGCCGCGCAGGGCGCGGCCTGGGCGTTTCCCCGTCGACGCGCCGGCACGCACGACGGCGCTGCCGTTGACCCAGACGGAGTCGACGCCTTCGGGGTAGGCATACGGGTGCTCGTAGGTGGCGGTGTCGACGATGCGCACGGGATCGAAAAGCACGAGGTCGGCGAAATTTCCGGTCGCGATCGAGCCCCGGCCGGTCAAGCCGAACTGTGCGGCGGCCAGCGACGTCATGCGCCGGATGGCCTCGGCGAGCTCGAGGGTGTGCCGGCCGCGCACGAAGCGGCCGAACACGCGCGGAAAACAGCCGAACGTGCGCGGGTGCGGCATACCTTGTGCGGTCGGGCCGTCGACGGCACGGGCCGAAGCGTCGCTGCCGATCGACACGAATTCGGCCGACAAGACCGTCGCCACGTCGTCTTCGTCCATCGCGAAGAAGATCGCGCCGACGTCGAGCCCCTCTTCGATTAACAGCCGGATCGCGGCGCGCGGCGGCGATAGGCGCCAAGCCGCGGCAATCTCGTCGAGGCGCATACCGGCCAGCGATGCGTTGCGCTCGGTCGCGACGGTCGAGATTTGGATGTCGTGCCATTCGCTCGGCTCGCGATCCAGTCGCAGGCGAAGCGCGAGCGCGGTCGCCGTTTCGGGATCGCGCAGCCGTTCGAGTGTGGCCTCCCGGCCGTCCAGCGTCGCATCCTCCGGCAAGATCGTGTCGAGTCCCGTCCACATCGCGACGTACGGGTAGACGTCGGCGTGCACGGAGATGCCTCGTGCCCGGGCGTTCGCGATCGCGGCCAACGAACGGTGGACCTTGCCCCAATTTTTCTTGTAGGCGGCCTTGTGGTGCGAGATTTGCACGGCAACTTCGGCTGCGCGGCCGATCTCGATCGCCTCGTCGACGGCTTCGAGGAGCTCGCCGGCTTCGCTGCGGATGTGGGAGACGTAGCGCGGCATGCCGGCCTCGCGTGCGGCGAGCGCGCACGCGACCAGTTCGTCGTGGTCCGCATATCGCGAGGGGATGTAGATCAGCCCGCTCGAGACCCCGAGCGCGCCCTGTTCGATTGCCTCACGCACGAGCCGGGTCTCCGCGCGCAATTCTTCGGGCTCGAGCCGTCCGGCGCGTTCGCCGCGAACCGCGCGCCGTGTCGAGCCGAGGCCGACGAGGGTCGCGACGTTGAGCGCGACGCCGCTGCGCTCGACGCCGGCGAAAAAGTCGTCGAGATCGCGCCACGGCGAACCGGAGCCGGGCGTAGCCGCCGGCACCACCGATGAGCCGCAGTTGCCCGCGATCTCGGTCGTCACGCCTTGGCGAATCTTGCCTTCACAGCGCCCGTCGGCCAGCCACAGCTCGTCGGAATGCGAGTGAACGTCGATGAAACCGGGCGCGAGCGCGAGGCCCGTGCCGTCGATGCGCGCGAACGCCTCACGTTCGGCCAGGTCACCCAGCAGCGCGATCCGGTCGCCCACGATTCCCAAGTCGGTCGCAAATGCGGGACCTCCCGAGCCGTCGTAGATTCGCGCTCCCGCGATGATGGTGTCGATCATTGCAATGCCCCGATGCGTTTTGAACCGGGGCAAAGCCTCCGATCCCCCTTTTTAACGATGGCATTATGCCACGATCTCCTTTAAAAAAGGAGACATCGCCTCCGACTCCCTCGCTGAAGAAGGGGCGACGCAACATCCCGCTCCCGCTAAGCCGCAGTGGGACACGGCCCGATTCCCCGCAGAATGCGGGGATCCCATCGCTAAGCCGGGGGAGACCGTTTCCCTCGGGTCCTCCGGAAAGCGGGTGACACAGATGTCCGGATACCGGGAAGCTCCGACGCATTCTCCGTTCCCCATTGCGGCCGCGGTATCGTGGCTATGCGCGAGCCGCGATCGATTTGCGTCCGCGAATGCGGTGCAAACCAGCGCGACCGCGGCTCGCAAATTCATCCACGCGGTGGTTCTTTGCGAGAATGCTCTAACGCGCACATTGGCGTTCGCGCGACTTTCGATGTATACTGTGCTATACGAATCAACCGGATGTGCGCCGTTGTTAGCCGTTAGTTGCAACGACCACAAACGATAAGCGTACATTGCTTCCAGCAACTCGCGAGCCGGCGCGTTGCGGCCAATTGTTAAGTTCTAACAATTCATCGCTTCCGATCGCGAGAAGCGAAAGTTAACGTTCCTCGCTCGAACACTTCATGTATCCTATGTCGAAACGCCGTGGCGGTACTCGTCACTACGTACAAGTTTGAGGACGGTTGAGGTGGGTACGAGCGATATAAGGGTTTTCCCTCATTCCATCGGGTTTTCGCCTAGCGCGAAAGGGTCTTTTATATGGCAGACCAGTCATCGAAGTCACCGCAGAAAGACAAAGCCGCGGGCGGCGAGATGTCCGTTCGCGAGGCCGGCAAAAAAGGCGGCGATACGGTCCGCGAGCGCTACGGCTCCGGTTTCTACGAAACCATCGGCCGAAAGGGTGGCCAGGCCACGCGCGAGCGTCACGGCGCCCAGTTCTACGAGACGATCGGGCAAAAAGGCGGCCGCGTCGTCAAGGACAAGTACGGTTCCGATTTCTACGAAGAGATCGGTCACAAGGGCGGCCAAAAAGTAAAACAGTTGATCGCTGAAGCAAAAAAGAATCTCGAAGAGACGGCGCGCACCGAAAAGGAAGAGCCCAAGGCCTGACGCCGGCGGTGCATCACTTGAAGCGAATCTGACCGGCGACGTCGTTCATCGCGACGTTGCCGGTCCGGACGTCGAAGGTGAGGCTGCCGACCTGGAGCGGATGTTCGGAGCCGGAGTAGATCGTCACGTGGTGCGAGAGGGTCAGGCGTTGCGCCGCGTCCTCCCACTGGGCGGCCGTGGTATCGAACCAGCGTGCGGGCTTCGCGTTCACGGTCTTGACGTGAAGCGGACCCACGATCGAAAAATCGCGCGTGATCGTATTGACGCTCATGTGTGCCGCGCGAACGTGCAAGTACGGCTTGCCGCCGCGGAAGATCGTCCCGTCGTGGACGTTCTGAAGCTCGAGCACCGTTTGGTCGGCATTGCTGACCAGACGATCGTACGAAGCAGTCCAGGAGCGCGTCTTGATGCGCTGGCCCGAAACGGTACCGTTGCGAAAGACGATGTCCGTCGAGCCTCGGCCGGCCGGCAGCTCGTTGAGTCCGGCGCGAAAGATGCCCCATCCGGTGTACGCCAGCAGTGCGACTGCCGCTCCGGCGCCGAGTCTGCGCCATCGCAGTCCGCTCACGTTTTGCGTCGCCGTCCCCAGGCGAAAACGCCCGCGTAGACGAGCGCGGCGAGCCCGGCGATCGCATTGCCGCCGAGGGAGTCGTAGAGCGTGGTGACGCCTGGCCCGATGTCGCCCGTCACCACGGCGCGTTCGTTCAGTCCGCTGGCGCTCGTGTAGCGGCCGTTCGGGGCGACGATCCCGCTGATTCCGGTGGAGGCCGCCCGCAGGACCCAACGCCCGGTCTCGAGGGCCCGCATCTGCGCGATCTGCGCGTGCTGGTACGGGCCCGCGGTCGTACCGAACCAGGCGTCGTCGGTGGCGATCAAGATCGCGCGCGCACCGGCCCGCACGCTATCGCCGACCAGATCGGTGAAGGCGGATTCCCAACAGACGATGGGCGCGTAGCGCAGACCGTCGACGGCGATCACGCCGTTCGCCGTGCCCTCTCCAAAGTCGGAGATCTTCTGCGTCCAGGGAATCCAGCGAAAGAGCGGCGCCCACGGGACGTGTTCGGCGAACGGCACGAGCTGTCGCTTGCGGTAGATCGCGTCGAGCCCGCCGTCGGCCCGAAAGAAATACAGCACGTTGAACTCGCCGCCCGGACCGTAGGAGAGCGTCCCCACGACGAGTTCGCTATGCGCCCGGCGCGCGAGGGCCGCCAAGCGCGCTTGCACGTCGGCCCGTTGGTTCATTGCCGTAGGAATCACCGTCTCGGGCCACAGGATCAGCGAGGGATGGGTCGCAGCCGCGCGCAGCGTGAGCTCGGTATACCGCTCCATTGCTTCATCCGTCCCGCCGGGCTCGAATTTGTCGGTCTGCGCGACGTCGCCTTGAATCGCCGCGACGCGGACGTCCGGCGCATCGACCGTCCGCGCGGGCCAGAACGCCCACGCGAGCGCGACCAAGAGCACGACGCCGAATGCGCCCGCGCCGGCGTCGACGCCGCTGCCGCGCACGGCTCGCATGCGAATCGCGTACGCGGCGTACCCGGCGAGCGCGCACACCAAGAACGTGATGCCGTACGATCCCGCGAACGCGGCGACGGGCGCGAGCGGCGAGGTCACCTGCGTGTACCCGAGGCTTCCGAAGGGCACGGCGATTTCGCCGAGACCTTCGCCGCGTAGCCACTCGCCCAGCGTGAAGGCGGCGGCGCCGGCGAGCGGGACGAGCGCGCGCGAAACGCGGTCGCGGCGAGCGAGCGCTTGCGCGGCGAATGCAACGAGGGCACCAACCAGCGCGAAGCCGAAAAAAGCGTCGCCGATCGCCGGACCGAGCGCGAGCAGAAAGCCGAAGGGAGCGATCAGCACGCCGGCCGACTCCGCGAACCACCAATACGTGATGCCGAAGAACGCGGTCCCGGCAATCCAACCGAGCCAGAAGGCGCGCATCGGCGAAACCCCAAACCACGCCCAAAATAACGCTACCGCGCCGAGCGGAGCCAGTACGGCCGCGTTCGTCTTGGGAAAGGCGTACGCCATCAGCACGGCTCCCAGCGTCGCAGCGATGAATGGAACAAGCGAGGAAACCATGCTCCGTCGGGTCGCATCCGTCACGTTCGTCGCTGCCGTCGCACTCGTCGCCGGTTGCGGCCACCAAGTGACCCCCAATCCTCTCAACAATGACCTTTCTGGAGACATTCTCGTTCGCTTGCGCACGCAGGGGACTCTGGACTTTAACGACTTTACCTACATGATCGCGATCGATACGTGCGGCACGGGGGTGCCGTACCCGCAGGCCGCATTCACCGGCTACAAGAGCTACTCGTATGCGTTCCTGATCGGTTCGGGCTTCAACACGGCGCTGCCCGAACTATTCGAGTACTACGTCAACCCCAATTCGTCGGGCAGCATCACCTATCTTTTGGTCAACAACCTCGACCCCTCGACGATCCAGTTCGAGCCAAACGACAACGGGCAGGGGAACGAGCTGGAGCTCGTCTTCGAGCGGGCGCTCCTCGCAAATCCCCTCCAGATCGCGCAACCGTGCCCGAACGCGACCGGCCAGCCCACGCCGGGACCGTCTGCGAGTCCCTTTCAAGGCCTGACGACGTGGACGTTCAACATGATCACGTTCCAGAATCGCGTGCCGCAAGACTCTCTCGGGAACGGCGGCGCCACGGACGTCACGTTCCCCGGCATCGTCGTCGACACGACGACGACGAACACACAGACGTACTACAAGCCCGGCGGCGTCACCGTGCCGAACAACCCCGCCGCGCAGTTGATCTTCGGCGAAGTCGATAATTACCTGTAGGGGCCGGCTGCAGCGCCGGCGCGGAGCGTCGTTCGCGGCGCCTAATCCCGCGGCGCCGGGGCCGGGCAGCCTGGCCTTCATCCGCGGAAAGCGGGTTAGCTACTTCGTCAGCTAGCGGATGAAGTTTAACGCGATGTGCACGCGACCCGGTCGCCGAGCGCTCAATACGTTAGGCCTTGCGGTATGACGCTGCTGGGCTGACCGCCGCCGATGCCGAAACCGGCGCCTTGGCCCGGGAACGCGAGGATCACGACGTTGAAGGTGAACTGCTTGAGGTCTTCGTTGTAGGCGAGCTGCAGGTTATAGCAGTCGTCGATGGTGCGCACGAGGAAGATGCTCTTGTCCTCGAGCTGGCCCTTGTCTTTCCAATTGACGTTGGTCGCCAGCTCTAGCGACGTCTCGTGACCGAACGGCGTGATCGCCTGTACGTTGGTCAGACCGAACCCGTTGCCGGGTCCCGGCGTCCAGTACCCCCCGATCACCACGTACGATTTGAGCGAGGGTTGAAGGTTCAGCTGGTAGTTGATCGGCTGGGCCTGCTCGTCGAAATCGGTGCCGGTGGAAAGCGAGAGCGAGTAAACGTTCTGGTTGTAGAAGCGGATCACGTCTTGCAAGCCGTGGGAGCCGGATTGCAGGTTGTCGAGCAGTTGGAAGGGGACGTTGGCGGGGCCGATCGGGTGCTGTTCGTTGTAGGTGACCGAGTTGACGAAGTGGTTGCCGAGCGGCGTCGAGAGCGACGCGTTCTGAATGTCGAACGCCTTTTCGTCGCCGGTCGAATAGTAGTCTTGCGTGATGTTGTAGTTGGCTGAGAAATCGCTATTGCCGAAGACCTTCGCGTAGTACGGAAGGTTCATCTGGCCTTGGAAACGGAAGGCGCTGAAGTGATTCTGCGGTTCGGTGTAATCGCCGACCAGGAACTGAAACTGCGGCGCTAACTTGGATGCGCCGTAGTTGATGTGGGGCAGGATCGAAAGCTGCGGAACGCTGTCGTAACCGAACGGATCGGCCGAGTAATCGGTCTTGTCGTACGTTAGGTCGTAGTCGGCGAGCTTGGTGAAGAGATGCGTGTCCGTCTCGATGTGGAACGTGTCGCTCGACGAGAGCGGGCTGTTGAACTTCGAATAGGTCAGGTTGATCTGCTGCTGGAGGTTCGGGCTCAGCGTGATCGTGTCGATGAAGCCGATGTTGAGGTTGTCGGAGAGCGAGCCCTGAACGTAGCGCGAGAAGGTGAGGTTCTCGGTACTGGCATTTCCCTGATGGATGATCGAGGCGTTGAGGTCCAGGGTCGCGGGCAGCGAGAGGCTCGGTCCGTAGTCGCCTTGGTATTGGATGCCGAACTGGGCGCGCAGCCGCTTGGTGAACGTCTCGACGTCCGTGATGTTGACGTTGGTCTCGCGCGCGTCTTCGATCCGGTCGTCGATCGTATAGGCATCGATCGTGGTGTAGCGGTGCGCGTCCTTGGCGCCGATGTAGGCCGTGTATCCCAGGCCCAAGCCGCGCCGGGTATAGTACTCGACCCGGTAGTAGCCGTAGTAGGTGTTGGTCGTGCCGAAACCGATGCGGGCCTTGATCCAGAAGCCCTCGACCGAGTCGTATCCGACCAGCGGCAGAAAGCTCGCCTGGCGCCGCGGATCGGCGACTTCCAGCAGGGGAATGATCAGCAGCGGTATGTAGAAGATCGCCGTCGGGCCCAGGTAGACGACCGCCTTGCGGGCGATCAGTTTGTCGCCGGGGATCACGTCGATCTCGCGGGCTTCCACGTGGTAACCCGCGTGCTGGTTCTCGCAGGTCGTGAACGAGGCGTGATCGCCGTGCGTCGTGCCGTTGGAACGCGTCGTCAGCTGCTGCGCGATGAAGTGCAGCTTCCCGTGCTGCACGCCTTCGATCGATTCGCCTTGGCCGTTGAAGAGAATCGCGCGCCGGGTCAACGTGTCGAACGAGATCCGGTCGGCGTAGAGAATCGAATCCTCGCTGCGGTTGATGAGATACGTATGGCCCGCGACCAAGATCGTGTGATCGCCGTCGAAATGCGCGCGATCGCCGACGATCTGACCCTCCGTATAGAAGATGTGCACGTTGCCGATCAGGTCCGACGGCGCGTGGCGGTCGCTCGAGCCGATCAACTTATCCGCGATCGTCACGACCTGGTTCGGCCCCAAAGTCGGGATCGGACTCGCCCCGGGCGCGGGAGCCTCGGAGCCGGGCTCGGGCGACCCGGCGAGCGGGATCGGGGCCGGCGACCCGCTGGGGCGCACGAGGAAGACCGGCCCCGTGTCGGGCGCCGCGGGCGAGGGGCTCGCAATCGGGTACGGCGTGACGGTTGCCGAGGCCCGGGGGGTCGGCGGGACGATTTCGCCCGGCCCGGCGGGCGGTACGCCCGGGATCGGAATGTACGAAGTGGACGGGCTCGGGCCCGGTGCCGGCGGCGCGGTGGACTGGTCGCCGTTGGAGATCGGCATGCCGCCGCTACCGGTCGGCAGCCCGGTCGGCGTCGTCGTCGGGGTGGGCGAGGGCGTCGCCGTGGCCTCGGCGGCCTGGGCAAGGCGCAACGCGAGCGGCTCGACGGCGAGGTGTTGGGCCGGCGGCGTGTCGGTGGGATCGGGCAACGCCGCCAACAGCATGTTGATGCCCGCGAAGCGCTGGGCGGCCGGCGCCTGCCCGCCGCAGGCGTGGCCGCTCAGCAGATTGACGATCCTCGGATCGAGGCCTTCCGGCTGATCCAAGCCCGTCGCTCGCGCGGGCGCGCAATTGAGCGCGACGCAGTTGAGCGCGACGACGGCGAGGCAGAGCGCGGCCAATCCGCGGCGCGCTCGAGAGAGAGCTCTCAGTGCTCCACTCGCCGGAACAAGACCGCTCCGGCGGCACCCATGATCAGGTTCGGCGCCCAGGCCGCCAGATAGGGGTTGATCGCATCGTTCTTGCCCAGCGCCAAGAACGCCGACATGATGATGTAGTAGACGAAGAGCAGGAGCACGGAGAGCGCGATCCCCAGCGCCATGCCCAGATTCTTTCCCTTACGGCCGATCTGCGCTGCCAGCGGTAGCGCGAGGACGACCGCGATGAACGACGCGAACGGGAACGCCAAACGCTGGGCTAGGGTCATCTTGAGGACGTCGAGGGATTGTCCGCCTTGACCCGTCGCCTCCATCGCTCCAATTTGCGACTTGAGTTGCTTCGAATTGACGGCGTACGGGTCGTTCGTCGTCGTGTTGACGAACTGGTCGATCGTCTCGCCCAGGGGCAGCCCGATGTCCATGTCTTTGGTGACGGCATCGCCGTTGACTTCACCCGTCGTCTTGAACGTCGTCACGCGCGCCTTGACCAAGTGCAGGACCGAGCCGTTCACCGTTGCGGTCGCCGCGTTGATCACGGTCTGGAACGGCGTGGTCGCGGCGTTTTGGAAGATCATGACGTTCGTGAGCGAGCGTTTGTCAGGCGTGACGTTGCCCACGTAGAAGACGTTGCCGTTCGAGTCGTCCTTGCGGAAGAAGCCCGGCACGATCGGCAGTTGTTCGGTGTGATAGATGATCTGATAGAACGACCGCGTCGAGAGGTCGGTCGTCACCGGCGCGATCGTCTCGTTGACGTAGTACGAAAGCCCGAACATCGCGAGCCCGCACAGCAGCGGCGTGCGGCAGATCCGCATGAACGTGACGCCCGAGGTGCGCAGGGCGTTGATCTCGTTGTCCTGCGCGAGGCGGCCGAACGCGAGCAGCGACGCGAATAGACAGGCGAACGGGAAGGCCAGCGGCGTGCTTTGCGGCACGCGAAAGAGCAGAAACCGCAGCACGAGAAACACCGGCGCGTGCGCGTTGATGATGTAGTCGGCCGCCAAGAAGAAGATGTTGACGAACCAGAACAGCAGATAGGCGCCGAACGCGAAGGCGAACGGCGCGATCAGTTCGCGCAGGATGTACGCGTCCATGATCGGCAGGCGCAACGGAAAGCGCAGCGGCGCGAGCGACGGCGCGCGGACGCCCGGAACGGTCGCCATGCGTCAGTTGCTGGCGTGCAAGGCGGCGGTCACGCGCGACACGTACGCGCGCGTCTCGGGAAAGGCGGGAACGCCATGGACCGCGTCGACCACACCCGGTCCGGCGTTGTACGCGGCGAGCGCCAGCGTCACGTTCTTGTGATAGCGCACGAGCAAAGCGTGCATGTACCGGCAGCCCCCCGACACGTTCTCGTACGGATCGAAGGCGTTGACGACGCCGTACGTCGCCGCGGTGCCGGGCATCAGCTGCATCAGGCCCTGGGCGCCGGCCCGGCTGACGGCCGCCGGGTCGCCGTTCGATTCGACTCGGATCATCGCGCTGACCAGTTGGGGGGAGAGGCCGGACTCGCGGGCATCGGCCGCCACGATGCGGTCGAGCGTGCTCGCATCGATCGTGTGCGGCCCATAGGGAACCCAGCCCCCACCGCTGCAGCCGAAGAGCGAGCATAGCAAGAACAACGCAGGCACGAGTCTCACGTAGCGCTCTGCCTTCGCCCCCGGAACGGTGCGGCCTTCGTTTATACGGGGGGACACGGTCCCCCCGATCCCCCCATCGCGGACTCCCGCGATTCTCCACGGGCTTGGCCACCTTCGCGTGACGCCATGCCGCGGCGCGGACTCCCGCGATTCTCCACGGGCTTGGCCACCTTCGCGTGACGCCATGCCGCGGCGCGG
>Ga0116227_10012948_pt1 | contig 13348 bp, 6 predicted proteins | sample S1TSphgellanicum_FD_89693 | JGI IMG/M metagenome (GOLD analysis project Ga0116227, IMG submission 89693) | Host-associated microbial communities from peat moss isolated from Minnesota, USA - S1T2_Fb - Sphagnum magellanicum MG | ecosystem: Host-associated > Plants > Peat moss > Unclassified...
CCTCGCCGCCATCGCCACCGCCCGCCCAAAAACGCTGGAAGCGCTGCGCGCCATCCCCGGCATGGGCCAAACCAAGCTGGACCGCTACGGCCCCGCCATCCTCGCCGCCGTCAACGCCGCACACCCGAATTCGTAGCCTCGCATCACACCCGCCGCGCAACCCTATCCAACCGGCGCGTGCACCAGAATCCGCGATTTTGCCGGCGCCACCGCCGTCCTTGCTGCCCCCGTCCGGAACTGCCCAACCAGGCGCGCCAGCTCCTCGGCCTCGCTGGCCAAACCATGGCTCGCCGCGGTGGCTTGCCCCACCATCGCAGCATTTTGCTGCGTCACCTGGTCCATCTGGTTCACAGCCTGGTTCACCTCATGCAGCCCGGTTGCCTGCTCCTTCGCGGAAGCTGCAATCTCGCTCATCAACTGGTCCAACTGCGCCACCTGCTCCAGCGTCGTCGCGAGCGCCTTGCCGGTCTCGCCCACCAGCGCCACACCGTTTGCCACCTGCGCGCCGGAGGCGGAGATCAGCGCCTTAATCTCCTTCGCCGCCTGCGCCGAGCGTTGCGCCAGCGCCCGCACTTCCGTTGCCACCACCGCAAAGCCGCGCCCGGCATCCCCGGCCCGCGCCGCTTCCACCCCGGCATTCAACGCCAGTAAATTGGTCTGAAACGCGATCTCATCGATCACGCTAATAATATTGACGATCTGCTTGGAAGAATCTTCGATCCCGTTCATCGCCGCGATGGTTTCCTTCACCACCTCGCCGGAATGTTCCGCGCCGCCCTTCGCGGCCGCCACCACATTGCGCGCCCCATTCGCGCCCTCGGCCGTCTTGCGCACCGTCGCCGTAATCTCATCCAACGCCGCTGCTGTCTGCTCCAAACTTGCCGCCTGCTGCTCCGTCCGCCGCGCAAGATCATCCGATGCCTGGGTGATCTCCTCAGCTCCTGAGCGCACCGCTTGGGTATTCGTGCCAATCGCCTGCATCGTGGTCTGCAGCGTGCCCATCGCCTTGTTGAAATCAGTCCGCAGCCCGTCATATCCGCCGCCGAACGGCGTCTCCAGGCGGAACACCAAATCGCCCTTGGCCAAAATCTCCAACCCTGTCGCGATCGACTCGACGACCAATGCTTGCTGCGCCGAGGCAGCCTCGCTCGCCTTCGCGGCGGCGTCGCGCGCGGCGGCGGCCAAATTGCGCGCCGCCTGCGCCTCGGCTTCCAGCCTCAGCTTCTCCAGCCCCGATTCCTTGAAAACCTGCACGGCACTGGACATGCCGCCAATCTCATCCCGCCGCTCGATCCCCGCCACCTCCGCCGCCAAATCACCGCCGGAAAGCCGGTCCATCGTCGCCTGCAATCCGCGCACCGGCGTCACGACCCAGGCGCGGATCGCTAGAAACCCGCCCAGCATCACCACCGCCAGCCCCGCCAGAACCAAACCGTAGGTGACCAAGATGGTATGCGCCGTGCCCAATGCGAGTGCGCCCCGCGCCGCCGCCGCCTGCGTTTTCACCAGGGTCTCCAGGGTGTTCAAGGCCTTAACGACCGGCGGAAAGGCCGGCGCGCAATGCGCCACGAATTCCTTTTCGGCGCTGGTATCCTCCAGATCCGATAATCCCAGGTCCACGCTTTCACCGCAGGCATTATAGAAAAGCCCATCGACCCGCTTCATAAGCGCCAAAATGGCGGCGGAATCGGCCTGGGACAGAACCGCCGCCTGGCGCATTGATTTATCGAAATCGGCCTTGTCGAAGGCCAGTGTTCCACTGCTGGCCTGCATGCTGGGGTCTTCGGATTCGGCAATAAGCTGCGTGATGTCCTGGTCCGCCGATACCAGCATCCTGTTCGCATGCGATATCATTTCCGCCGCTGCCGCCGGCTGGTCTGCCGCGCGCTGGTACCCGGCCTGAATGGCCCGCATCTGTCCGGTTGAATAAACCGTTGAGGCGATGGCGAAGACGCCGAATATCGCCATTATGCTCAGAAATTTACCGGTAATGGGGATATTTTTCATGGCGGTCGCTCCTCTGGATGCATCGGCAAGGCCAGCCCGCCGAAACCTAGATGAGGCCGCGGCGAGAGAGTTTCAGCCATTCCCTCGATGCAGAATGGCAATCTTTCATTCGATAGTCCCGCAGAAAGTTTTCCTGCCCGGAACAGTCGCGCCGACTATCCAACCGGCGCGTGCTCCGGAATGCGCGATTTTGCTGGCGCGGCATTGGTTTTTGCGTCGCCAGTGCGGAACGGCCACGGCATGGCGCGTGGCGGGGTGATTTTTACGCTGGCGGACAGTGCCTTCGCCTATGCCTGCAATAGCCGCAACGAGGCCGCGGTGGCGCAACAAGCCGCCATAGCTTTTTTGTCCCCGGGCCGCGCTGGCGAGACGCTGATCGCCGCGGCCTTGGAGCAAGCATCGGAAGGCCGTGCCGGCGTCTATACCGTGACCGTCACCGCGACGAATTCCCGCACTGTCGCCATCTTCCAGGGCCTCTCCCCACCATCGGCCGGAAGGTGTTGCCCGAGACCGTTTGATAGCCGGATTAAAGACGGTTTGGAATATCGGCGGTCTCCAAGAAGACGCCAATCACCACCGGCGGCCGGCTTGTACGATAGGCGATCCAACATCGTCCGCTCTTGATTGAGGCCCGGCCCCGTCTCGCGAGGCTTGGATAGCCGCGCCGCGCCGCGAGACCGGGTTTGCCTGCGCAATACGGTTGACGGCATCATCCAGAGCGACGTCAAGGGTCCTCAAGGCTCCGGATTGGGCGAGCGACTCATAGTGCAACCGAAGGTCGGCTACCGGCCGTGACGCTTCAGCCGTGAATATGATCAACTATTTGCTGCGAGTCTCTGCCGTGTTATTGCTGGATGCAAGGCGCGCAATACTTTCTTGCAAACCACGCTTAACCTCGGCATATGGAACCGTTACACCGGCGCTGGCCTGTCTTTCACTTAATTCCAGCGCGTCCAGCCATCCACCAGGCGCTATTTTGTGAAACTCGTCCGTGAGGCTGTTATAGCCCTGAATATGGATCATTCAACCAAGACATAAATCCCGTTACGGCCCTGTCTCAGCATATAGAAAGATGGACATTGTGCCGGCCTTGCTGAAGGTCAGGCTGCACGGAATGATGCCGCCATATTGCACGGAAAAATGCGTCGCTTGCAGCAGCAAATGCGGGCCGTTTGGCCGCAGGAGCAGATCCCTGGCCGCCGGAATTGCCAGCGCGCCAAGCGCCTTGCCATCCGCGCCCACGATGCTGGTTGTGTCCGCCACGGGGCAGGAAGCCTGCATTAGCGTGTCGGGGCCGCCGGTATTGTCGATTTCCAGAAACCCCTCGGTGGGGTCGCCGGCTTTGCTGGTTTGATACACCGTGCCATGATGGGCGATGATGTTCAGGCCGGGGAGGTTGGCGGCTGCTGTGGTGACGATGGTGGTGGCGAGCAGTGCAAGCAGTATATTCATGTGATGCCCTCGTATTTTTCGAGCCGCCAGGAAGCCGGTTCTTCGGCGGCCAAGCTATACCATAAATCCACGAATTCATGCGCCCGCACCGCCTGGCAATACGCCTTTGTAACTTCGGAAAGCGGCGGGGCGTAGGTTAGGAACCGGGTTACGACGGGCGCGAACATGGCATCGGCGGCGTTAAAACTGGCGCCGAACAGATAGGGGCCGGTTTGGCCGAAGGTGGCGCGGGTGGTGGTGAAAAGATTGTCGATATACGCGGCATCCGCCAGGCTTTCGGGGTTTTGGCCAAGGCCGGCGTAATCGCGGCCCAGATTCATGGGCATGGCAAGGCGCAGGGCGCGGAAGCCGGCATGCATTTCGGCGGCAATCGCGCGCGCATGGGCGCGGGCCACGCGGTCTTCTGGCCATAGTTTTGGTTGGAACTCAGCGCAGTATTCGGCAATTGCCAGGCTTTCCCAGATTTTGGCGCCGTCATGTTCCAGATACGGCACGAGGCCGGTGGGGGAAACCGCCTTTATTGCTGGCGTGTTGCCGCCCTTCAGGGGAATCACCACGTCTTCCACTTCGAGGCCCGCCAGCTTTACCATGAGCCAGCCGCGCAAGGACCAGGATGAATAGCGCCGCGTCCCCAAAATCAGTTTTCCCGCCATGATGTGATCCTTGCTGGTTGCCGCGGTGAGATTAGGGCGTTTGGGCGGGGGGCGGAATATGGGCGGCGGGATGGTTGCGTTGCGGTTTTGATGTTGTATAATGAGGTGTAAATGTTGTAAAAATAGTAAAAATTTAGACGTGTGAGACGAATAATTGGCTGAATGGCCGGTTAATGTGATATTTGAATCACGAAGTTAGCCAGTGGTTTTTTGAAGGCTTAACCATGCGGCCGGTCAATTATTGAAATTTTATTGCGCGGCGTGGGCTGTTTTACAGGGATTTGTAAAAGTCGCGCGGGTGGCCATGTTGGGGACTTGGTCTTCCATTGTATACGGTATTTTCTTGGGAGGGAGGCTTGTTCGGCGGGGCCACCGCCCAAGAAGATTCCCGCTTTCGCGGGAATAACGGGGGATGTGTGATGGGTGGTTCATGCCTTACGCCACGCCCCATGCCGGCGCGCCAAAGGCGTGGATGGCCGCGTCAAGCACGGCGATGACGGGAAAGCATGATGGGCAAGGGCGCGGCGTTTGCGATGATTGTTCATGATTTTGGTTTTCATGACAAAACAACAATATCTCGCATCGGATGGCAAAGATGGGTTGCTTCGCCGGGGTGGCGCGGCGTCTCCGCGCAATGACGGGTGGAGGGGGCATAGGCCATGTTACTTGGCATTAAGCCGCGGATGCTATCGTTTTTAACATAACGTTAATTTTTATAAACTATTTGAGGGCCGCGCGGCGCACCGATGGAAGGGGGCCGGAGGGATGACGGACGGGTCGACTGCGATGTCAACCGCTATTACTTGCTTTTCGAAAATACGAAATATTTTCTGAAAAATTTCGAATGATACGCGCCACCAATACGGAAAATGCGGCGGCGCCGCGCGGCGCAATATCTCTCAAAACGGAGCTTTATCGTGAAAAACATCCCGATCATCGGCAAATTTCTTTCCATCCTTGCGCTGTTTGGCGCCTTTGCGCTTGGTTCAACGATCTATTCGACCAGCCAGATGAGCGCGATCAACGCCGGGTACAAGGCTGTCGCCAATTCCTCGAACAAGGCGGCGTATTTGTTAACAATCTCAAACCGCTATCTTTTCTCCTTGAAATCAGACATCGCGCAGATGGTGCTTGATACGAGTGACGCGACCACCGCCCCCGATGCCGCGGCCTATGCGGATGATCGCGCGAGCTATGATGCAAACATGGCGCAAGCGGCGTTGGCCGTTCCAGCGGATGCAGCTGAGTTGTCGGCACTTGTCTCAGACGCTGACGGGATTTTGGATAATGACTGCGCGCGGGCGCGAAAGCTGGGATCCGCGGCGAACACGCCGGCCGAGGTCGCCGCCAGCCAGGCGGAGTATATCACAAGCTGCCAGCCCAAATTCGCGCCGGTATTGGCGCGCGCGGTGGCGATGCTCAAAGCCTTCCAGGTGGATGCCGATCATTCCGAGGCCGCAATTTCCGCGCAGGCGGGCACCACGATCATGCTTACCTACGCGATGGTTCTGGGCGGTTTGGTACTGGTGATGCTGGTAGGTTTTTTCGCGATCCGCGCCGGGGTCGTGACTCCCGTAAAAAGCTTGCAGGGCGCGATGGCCAAGCTTGCGAGCGGCGATTTGCAGGCGGATGTTGTTGGCGCGGACCGAAAGGATGAAATTGGCGGCATAGCGCAGGCTGTGCAGATTTTCAAAAAAGCCGGGCTGGACTCAGCCCGCCTCTCAGATGAGCGCGAAGCTGAACGGGCGCTGGCCAGCGAAGAGCGCAACCGCGCCCAGGCGGAAACGGAGGCCACCGACGCCCAGCAGGCTTTTGTGGTGGAAGCAATTGCCGACGGGCTGGAAAGCCTGGCGAAAGGCGACCTTGTGTTCCGGCTGAACACGCCGTTCAGCGCGGCTTATGAAAAATTGCGGGAAAATTTCAACGCGGCGCTGGGCACGCTGCAATCCACCATGGTTTCCATCGGCGCCAACACGCAGGCGGTTCGCTCAGGCGCCGAGGAGATTACGCAAGCATCTGATGATCTTTCACGCCGCACCGAACAGCAGGCGGCGAGTTTGGAGGAAACGGCGGCGGCGCTGGATGAGATTACGGCGACGGTGCGCAAGACCGCCGAAGGGGCGCAGGAAGCGCGAAAAGTGGTGGCGGTGGCAAAAACCGATGCGGAGCGTTCCGGCGAGGTGGTGAAGGAAACCGTGGCGGCGATGACCGGGATTGAGAATTCTTCCAAGCAGATTGGGAATATTATCGGCGTGATCGATGAGATTGCGTTTCAGACCAATCTTTTGGCGCTGAATGCGGGTGTTGAGGCGGCCCGGGCGGGGGATGCGGGGCGCGGGTTTGCGGTGGTGGCGACGGAGGTGCGGGCGCTGGCGCAGCGTTCCGCCGATGCGGCGAAGGAAATTAAAACGCTGATTTCCGCTTCCGGCGCGCAAGTGGCGAGCGGCGTGACGTTGGTGGGCGAGACTGGCAAGGCGCTGGGGCGCACCTTGGAACAGGTGGAGCAACTCAACCGCTTGGTTAGCGACATCGCCGCCTCCGCGCTGGAACAAGCGACCGGGCTGCATGAGGTGAATACGGCGGTGAACCAGATGGACCAGGTGACGCAGCAGAATGCGGCGATGGTGGAGCAGGCAACCGCGGCGAGCCATAGCCTGGCTGGGGAAGCTTCCGAGCTCGCGAAGCTCGTCGCACAATTTCAAACCGGGGCGGCGGCGCAACACCATGCCGCCCGCAAGCCCGCACCCAGGCCCGCACCCGCAAAACCCCGCAAGGCCGCCCCGCCGATTGGCAAACTCACCCCCGCCCCGGCAAAGGCCGTCATTCCCGTGACCGCCGATAACTGGAACGAATTCTAACCAGCCTTTGCCGCCATCAGCCGCCTCATTACTGGTGGGGACGGCGCCGCAAGACCCCAAACCTCGGCGGGGAGGCGGGCGGGATTTCCCTGAATTATGACAATCGCAATTTCGCCTTTACAACCTTTACGGAGCGACGCAGATGAATTTCGTTTCTAGCATGTCCATCCGCGGCAAGCTGATCGCCGGCTTTGCCATGGTGCTGTTATTTGCCGCCGGGCTTGGTGGCTTTGCGCTGACGCGGGTTAATTTGTTGACCGCCGACAGCAACACAGTCGCAACCAATGTTCAGGTGCTCATGCCGCTTGGCTTGATGTCCGGCGACGTCGAGCGGCTAAGGGCGATTATCGCCATGTCGAATTTCGCGGCCACGGCTGCGCAAAGCAGTGACTACACCGACAGAGAAAATGCCGTGATTGATGAATACAAAAAGAACTGGGCAATTTACGCGCCAACGATGGACCACGGCGAGGAGACGGCAGACGGCACCGCCTTTAACGCTGTGTGGGGACAGATTAACGGCACTTTGTCGCAGATTAATGCCGCCAGGCAATCCGGCGATACGGCAATGTCGGCCGGATTGATCGTAAAAGACCTTACCGCCCAAGTTAAACAGTTCAGGAATGCCATGCAGGCCGATCTGAACTTCCAGTCCGCACAGTCCGCCGCCGCCGCCGAGAACGCGAATGCCGCAAGCCAATCATCCACAATGTGGATCTGCGCCGTCCTCGCCATGATGCTGCTGGGTACGATTGCAATCGCCTGGTTGATGATCCGCAGCATCGCCACCCCAATCACCGCCATGACCAGCGCGATGCGCCGCCTGGCGGACCAGGACCTGAAAGTGGAGATCCCTGGCGTGGGACGCAAGGATGAAATCGGCGCGATGGCCGGTGCCGTGCAGGTGTTCAAGGACAACGGCATCGCCAAGCTGCGGATAGAGGCGGAGGCGGAGGCCGCGCGCGCATCGATAGCCGCTGAGCGTAACAGCGCCCAGGCCAAAACCGAAGCCGCCGGGGCGCAGCAGGCGATTGTGGTGGAAGCCCTTGCCGATGGGCTTGAAAGCCTGGCGAAAGGCGATCTTTTGATTCGACTCAACACGCCTTTCAGCACGGCTTATGAAAAACTAAGGGAAAATTTCAACACTGCCTTGGGCACGCTGCAATCCACCATGCTGTCCATCGGCGCGAACACGCAGGCCGTGCGCGCAGGTGCCGAGGAAATCACGCAAGCTTCCGATGATCTGTCGCGCCGCACTGAACAGCAGGCGGCAAGCCTGGAGGAAACCGCGGCGGCGCTGGACGAGATTACCGCGACGGTGCGCAAGACCGCTGAAGGTGCCAGGGAAGCGCGCGATGTGGTGGCCACCGCCAAGACAGATGCCGAGCGTTCCGGCGCAGTGGTGAAAGAGACCGTGGCGGCGATGACCGGCATTGAAAATTCTTCCAAACAGATTGGCAATATTATTGGCGTGATTGATGAGATTGCGTTTCAGACCAATCTTTTGGCGCTGAACGCGGGCGTTGAGGCGGCGCGGGCCGGGGATGCCGGGCGCGGGTTTGCGGTGGTGGCGACGGAAGTGCGGGCGCTGGCGCAGCGTTCCGCCGATGCGGCGAAGGAGATAAAACTCCTCATCTCCGCTTCTGGCGCGCAAGTGGCAAGCGGCGTGACTTTGGTGGGCGAAACCGGAAAAGCTTTGGGCAGAACCTTGGAACAGGTGGAGCAACTCAACCGCTTGGTGAGCGACATTGCCGCTTCCGCGCTGGAACAGGCAACCGGGCTGCATGAGGTGAATACGGCTGTGAACCAGATGGACCAGGTGACGCAGCAAAACGCGGCGATGGTGGAACAAGCAACGGCGGCGAGCCATAGCCTTGCTGGCGAAGCGACGGAACTCGCGCGGCTCGTCGCGCAATTCCAGACGGGTGCCGCGCAAATCCAGACTGCACGCAAGCCAGCGCCGAAGCCTGCGGCCGCAAAGCCCCGCGCGCCCGCGGCACCCATTGGCAAATTCACGCCCGCGCCGGCGAAAATTGCCTTGGCGGCGAAGGCCGATAATTGGGATGAGTTTTAGCCCGCCAGCCGGCGGCAGCAAGGCGGTGGGTTACGCCCTACGAATCTAGACTCACACGAGAAGATTCCCGCTTTCGCGGGACCTTTGCATAATGCTGGCTGATCTGGGTGATTTTGTTTGTTTTTAGTGGTTACGAGTGGTTTGAGCGTGTTTGTTTGTCATGTGCTTCGTCGGCTGCGGCAGGTTGGCAGGTCTTGATTTGCGGCGTCTAGGCTGTCTGGTCGACCGCGCGGGTGAAGTTCCAGGCGGTAAGTAATAGCAAACTGGCGGCGGTGTTGCGGGCAATGGGACCGGTTTTAGCTCATTAACGCTGACATTTTAGATCATTTCCGTCAGTCCCGCAAAAGCGGGACTTTCCCTTTTGTTCGCACTGCCGAAGAAGATTCCCGCTTGCGCGGGAATGACGAGGTAAGTGGGAATCACGGGAATGGGTCAGCGGCTCTGATTTTTGTTATAACTTATAATTATTAATACACGCGCGGCAAAAAACAAATCAAAAAAACAAAGGTGTAGAGCGCAGCTTTGGTCAGTGAAGCTGCGTTATCGTCGCGGCCGCTCCGTCGGTTTTTAAAATAATTCCCAGCGGCGAGGAAAACTTTCAATTTGTATTGCGATCATTACACAACCAATGTGTCGTGGGTGGTGAAATCAGCGGCAATGCTCAATCGTTCATTACCGCTTTTTTTTGCGCGTTGGGAGGCGTGCCTTTTTCTTTTACGAGAGGAGCGACGTTATGAAAAATGTTCCCATTATCGGCAAATTTCTAAGCATCCTGGCGCTGTTTGGCGCTTTTGCCATCGGCTCGACGGTGTATTCGACGAGCCAGATGAGCGTCATCAAAAGCGGCTATGAGGGCGTCATCAACAGCCCGCTAAAGGCAGGCACTGACATCATACTCGCAAATCCGTACATGATCTCGATGAAAGCCGATGTCGCCCAAGCGGTCATCGACACGGATCCCGCCGCCGATGCGGCGGACGGAGTGCAGCTGGCGGCCGACCGAACCAAGTATAACGCGACGATAAGCACAGCTGAAGCCGACGAACCCTCTGAGGCTGCGACCATCGCAGCTCTTGCCGCGCGGGTTGACAGTCTGATGGATGACCACTGCGCCAAGGCCGCCCAAATGGGGATCGCCGCGACAACAACGGCCGGCGCATTAGCTGCACGGCAGGAATATGTGGCAAATTGTTCACCCGGATTTCCGTCGATCCTCGCCGATGCGGTGACCGTTCGAGACAGGCTTACCGGCGCCGCCAACGCGGACAAAGTCGCGCTTTCGGCAAAGACCAGTTCAACGATCATGTTGACCCTTGGCATGGTTTTGGCCGGCCTCGCGATGGTTATGCTGGGCGGGTTTTTCGCCATCCGCGCCTGGGTCGTTGCCCCGGTCAAAACCCTGCAATCCACGATGGGCCAGCTCGCCGGCGGCAATTACCAAACCGATGTGGCGGGCACTGAACGCAAGGATGAAATCGGCGGCATGTCCCGCGCCGTGCAAACGTTTAAGGATGCCGGGCTGGAAAAGATTCGGCTGGAAGCGGAAGCCAAAGCCTTGGCCGAAGCGGCGGCGGCGGCGCGCAACCGGGCGCAGGCTGAAACCGAGGCGGCGGCGGCGCAACTGGCGTTGGTGGTGGAATCGCTGGCCGACGGGCTCGCGGGCTTGGCGAAAGGCGACCTCGTCTTCCGCCTGAACACGCCGTTTGCCGAGGCATATGAAAAGCTGCGCGGGGATTTCAACGCGGCCGTGACTACGTTGCAGCAAACGATGACGGCGATCAGCGCCAACACGCAGGCCGTGCGCTCCGGTGCCGAGGAAATTACCCAGGCATCGGATGATCTGGCCCGGCGGACCGAGCAGCAGGCGGCGAGCCTGGAGGAAACGGCGGCGGCGTTGGATGAAATCACCGCCACCGTGCGTAAAACCGCCGAAGGCGCGAACGAGGCACGCGAGGTGGTGGCCGCCACAAAGACCGGCGCGGAACGTTCCGGCGAGGTGGTGAAAGATACCGTGGCGGCGATGACGGGCATTGAAACATCGTCCAAGCAGATCGGCAATATTATCGGCGTGATCGATGAGATCGCGTTTCAGACCAATTTGCTGGCGCTGAACGCGGGCGTTGAAGCGGCGCGGGCTGGGGATGCCGGGCGGGGGTTTGCGGTGGTGGCGACTGAAGTGCGGGCTCTTGCCCAACGTTCCGCCGATGCGGCGAAGGAAATCAAAACGCTGATCTCCGCGTCCGGCGAGCAAGTGGCCAGTGGCGTGACTTTGGTCGGTGAAACCGGCAAGGCGCTGGCGCGCACGCTGGAACAGGTGGAGCAGCTCAACCACCTCGTGAGCGGCATCGCCGCCTCGACACAGGAACAGTCAACCGCGCTGCATGAGGTGAACAGCGCGATCAACCAGATGGACCAGGTGACGCAGCAGAACGCGGCGATGGTGGAGGAAGCCACCGCCGCCAGCCACAGCCTGGCCGGCGAAGCTTCGGAACTGGCAAAGCTGGTTGGGCAATTCCAGACCGGCGCCGCGGGCCAGGCGCACGCCGCGCCGCGGCCTGTTGCGAAGGCCGCGCCGAAGCCGGCGCCGGCCGCGGCAAAATCCCGCATCCCGGTCCACGGGCCCGCCGACAAATTTATGCCCAGCGCAACGGCCACCGCCAGGACGAGCGCCCCGGTGGCGGCGGGCGGCGATAATTGGGACGAATTTTAGGCGGGCGAAGAATTTTTTTATGAAATTTTTATGCGAGTGAGAAATCTTTGCCGATGGATGCCGATACTAAGTCAGCCAACGCGTCCTGTATGGCAAACTGGCGGCAATGCTCATTTGTTTAATGCCGCCGGTTGCCATTGGCGCGCTACGAGGCGCGCCTTTTGTAATTGTGAGCGGAGTTCGTTTGTGAAAAATATCCCGGTTATCGGCAAGTTTCTGAGCATTTTGGCCCTGTTTGGGGTTTTTGCCCTTGGCTCCACAATATACGCCACCAGCCAGATGAGCGTTATCAAAAGCGGCTATGAGGGGGTCATCAACAGCCCAGACAAGGCAGCCTTGGACCTGGCCGTCGCAAATCGCTACATGCTCGGCATTAAGAACGATATCGCGCAAAGCCTCATAGACACGGATGCCGCCAATAATGCGGCGGATGCGGCGGCGTTGGCGGCGGACCGGGCCAGCTATAATGCGCAGATCAGCGCCGTTGAAGCCGATGAACCGTCTGAGGCCGGGACCGTCGCCGCACTTGCCGCGCGGGTTAACGCATTGGTGGATAATACTTGCGCCAAGGCCATCCAAATGGCTGCGGCCGCGACAACACCGCCCGCCATACTGGCCAGCCAGCAGGAATATCTGGCAAATTGCTCTCCCGGTTTTCCCCCAATCCTCGCCGATGCGTTGACGGTGCGACAGACCCTCACCGCCGCCGCCAACGCGGATAAGGCCGCGCTCTCGGCCCAGACCAGTTCGACGATTATGCTGACCCTTGGCATGGTTCTGGCCGGCCTGGTGCTGGTGATGCTGGGCGGGTTTTTTGGCATTCGCGCCTGGGTGGTTTCCCCCATCAAAGGCCTGCAGGGCACGATGGGCCAGCTTGCCGGCGGCGATTACAACGCCAATGTTGAGGGCGCCGCGCGTAAGGATGAAATCGGCGGGATGTCGCGCGCCGTCCAGGTTTTTAAGGATGCCGGGTTGGAAAAGCTGCGGCTGGAAGCCGAGGCCAAAGCCTTGGCCGAAGCCGCGGCGGCGGAGCGCGCCCGCGTGCAAGCGCAAGACGAGGCGGCGGCGGCGCAGCAGGCGGTGGTGGTTGAGTCACTTGCCGACGGGCTTTCGAACCTCGCCAAAGGCGACCTCGTTTTCCGGCTGAACACGCCATTCAGCGCGGGCTATGAAAAACTGCGTGCGGATTTCAATGCGGCCGTGAACACGCTGCAACAGACGATGACGGCCATCGGCGCCAATACCCAAGGCGTGCGCTCCGGCGCCGAGGAGATTACCCAGGCATCGGATGATCTGGCCCGGCGGACCGAGCAGCAGGCGGCGAGCCTGGAGGAAACGGCGGCGGCACTCGACCAGATTACCGCAACCGTCCGCAAGACCGCCGAGGGGGCGAAAGAGGCGCGGCAAGTGGTTGCCGCCGCCAAGAGCGATGCCGAGCATTCCGGCGAGGTGGTGAAAGAAGCCGTGGCGGCGATGAGCGGGATTGAAAATTCTTCCAAGGAGATTGGCAATATTATCGGCGTGATCGATGAGATTGCGTTTCAGACGAATTTGCTGGCGCTGAATGCCGGCGTTGAGGCGGCGCGGGCCGGCG
>Ga0116227_10012949_pt1 | contig 13344 bp, 14 predicted proteins | sample S1TSphgellanicum_FD_89693 | JGI IMG/M metagenome (GOLD analysis project Ga0116227, IMG submission 89693) | Host-associated microbial communities from peat moss isolated from Minnesota, USA - S1T2_Fb - Sphagnum magellanicum MG | ecosystem: Host-associated > Plants > Peat moss > Unclassified...
ATCTGTTGTGGAAAGGACAAAGGAAATAGGCTTAAGGATGTCTATCGGTGCAAGGGGGATTGATATCCTTAACCAGTTTTTGACTGAAGCGATCATAATCAGCGTTGCAGGAGGGCTAATCGGTATCGTATTGGGCGAAGCTCTGGGTTTTCTCATTTTGCACCTGCTATCCTGGCAACCGGTATTTAACAAAACATCCATTGTTGTTTCGTTTTTATTTTGTACGATTATCGGTGTCTTCTTCGGCTATTATCCAGCCTTAAAAGCATCAAAACTCGACCCTATTGAAGCTTTGCGATATGAATAAGCGAGTTGCTACTGAAATTAAAAGTTAAAAATAACCAGCATTTAAGATGACGACGGAGGAAAGCATTACCTTATGAAATGATCATTACTTAATTACGAATAATTAAGAAAGATTATGACGATGGCCCCAATGTTGAATTTACTATACAAGGTTAGTGCAGTAGCTAATATAGCAATTGTAACATAAATTTTAAAAGCAGGAAACATAACGGCTAGGCAGGATTTATAGCTTGAAACTGTTTCCGAAGAGAAATACGTACCGTTCTTAATATATTATAATTGCATTTTGTATTGGCTTGGGGTGATGCCGGTATGCCGCTTAAAAAACTTACTGAAAAAAAATTGGTCGCTAAAATGAAGCTGTTGAGCAACAGCGGCAACTGATTGCCCCAGATCATCTAATAATATTTTGGCTTCGGTAATAACCATCTCATCGATCAGTTCGCTGCAAGACTTGTTGGTAATTTCCTTTAATGTTTTGCTCAGATGCTTTGGCGTAATAAAAAGGGCGTCCGCATAAAACTGAACTCCCCTCTCTTCCTTGAAGTGTAAAGCAAGCATTTTTATGAAAGATATCAGAATATCCTCTTTACGGGTAAGTTTAACGTTTTCGTTTGGCCGGTGCTTTTTCGCAATGGCGGCCATTTCATAAATGAAAAGGTTAAAGGCGTGATAAATGATCTCGTTTTTGAATGGATGTTCTTCATCCGCACGGCCTTTCTCCTTTAACAGCAGCAACAGGTTCTCCATCAATTCTGCCTCTTTATCACTCAGAACAAAATGGGGCTTACTTTGCGATGAAAAAAAATCAAAAGCGTTGATGTGTTTTTCAGAAAGATGGGCTTGTCCGATAAAATCCCGCGAAAAGCCCATAACAATGATGTAATGATCATCTAAAGTTTTTGCAAATTGGTGAATTACCTGGGGGGTAATGATGAACAAACTATTTTTGGGGAGAATATAATCGATAAGGTTATATTTTATTGCAACTTCCCCCTTTACCACCAGGGCTACCGAAAAATGATCTGAACGGACAGGCCTACCCACGATATTTTCACCGAGTGTTACTTCTTCGCTTGTAAAAACGTGAAAGTCTTTAGAAATATGGTCCAGTCCCTTGTCTTCGCTGAAATCACCTATAGAGTAACGCTGAATAAAGGATTGATTTGACTGCATATTAACGACAAGATACTTCAAAAGTAATTAAAACAGGCTTAAAGATGGTATATGTTATTCATAACAAGTTAATTTACTTTTGCTCCTCTAAATTAATATTTTATGCTGCCGTTCATAAATGTCAAACAGGTAAATTCATTGGTTTTTACTGATCTGCAAAAACAAATCGCTTTTATCAGCTTTTTCTTTCTCAAATAGCCGGCGTACAAACGGGCCTGCATTTTGGGCATCAACTGCCTTTTCCACTATTAGATGATAAAATTTAATGCCGTAATATTCAAGTTCATCAAATAACATACCTGCCATTTTCTTATGGATGCATTCCGATAATTGAGCAAGCTTTGACAATTGGTTATGCGCCGGTAATCGTTCGTGAATAGTCACAAACAAACCTTGCCCGTTTACTTTCATAGTTTCAAAAACAGACCTCACGGCAACATAATACGCGGAAATATTCTGCTCAACCATTTTTTCCCAATCGGTTATAGCTGTTTCGAGCAGATTAGTTTCTATTGCGGGCGATTCAAAATAAAAAATACAGGCATCTATGCGGCCAAATGTTTCCGCTATCTCGTCCACTATTTCAACGGCATTATAATAGTCAGGATAGTCAACTAAAATGGTAACCACTTTAGCTGAGTCGTTCGCTGTTTTAAGCTCCATGATAAAATCCAGATCGGAAGCACTTTTTGCAACAACTACGAGAGATGCTTTTTCGTCCAGAAGCATCTTTACTACGCTAATCATGGCTTTGCTTTTACGACCGGCAATGAGCACTATTTTATTTTGTAACGACATTTTATGAAGATTTGAGAGTATCTCGGTGCGGTACAAATTAACAGGAGATTACTACGATATAAAATGTTTAAAGGGAGAAGAAATATGTCATATCCACGCTATTTTTATTGGAGGCTCTTAGTTTTAAAGGCACCTGTTGATGATCGCATTCCGGCGTTTATACAGGTATTCGGAATAAAAACGATTTTAACCAAAACAATACAAGCCGAATCGGCTTGTACAATACAGCATATTAACTACCGGCTGCTATTTTTTAACTATTTAGCAAATGTTGCCAGGTTCTATTTTGCGCCAAATAGACATATTTCTTCCCCATTTCAACATTTTTTGGCACCCGGCTTTATTCAACCTTTGCTTTACGAATTTGTAAACGGCTTTACCTACGTTCATGCAGGTAGTAAAACAATCCATTACAAAATTTAAAATCCTGATATGTCAGGTTATACATAGTTAAGAAATTAAGAACAAAATCCCATGGTATCAATCAAATCACTCCCAAAGCACAAAGCAATTATAATGCTATCAGTATTAGCTCTATTATTTACAGCATGTCATGGGGGCGCTAAGCCTGGCGCGGGGCCAGGCGGCCCAACTGGCCCCGCACCTTACAAAACAGCGGAAGTTTACGCCGGGCCTGCTACGATGTTTTACAGCTATCCCGCAACCATACAGGGTGAACAGGATATCGAGATACGCCCGAAGGTCGACGGCTTTATTGAAAAAATATTTGTTGATGAAGGCGCGGTGGTTCGCAAAGGGCAACCGCTGTTCCAACTCAGGAACCCGCAATATGACGCGGCATTAAGAAGCGCCGAGGCATCGGTAAAAATAGCTGAAGCTGATGTACTGACCGCCCAAATGAACATAGAGAAAGTAAAACCACTGGTTGATAAGAAGATCATAAGTGATTACGAACTAAAGTCGGATGAATATACTTTACAATCAAAACAAGGATCACTGGCATCGGCAAAGGCCGACTTATTAAACGCTAAAGTGAATTTAGGTTATACCTATTTAACCAGCCCGGCAGATGGTGTTATCAGCACCATACCTTATAAAGTTGGAAGTTTGATTACCAGTACCTCGGCTAACCCCCTGACCACCGTGTACAATACTCAAAATGTTTATGCATATTTTTCTTTAAATGAAAAACAGTTGCTGGAGTTTTTGAGGGTGACAAAAGGAAAAACGCTTAAGGATAAGCTGGCTACAACAGCCGACGTATCGCTCATATTAGCAGACGGCACCGAGTATCCTTTAAAAGGCAGAATAGTTACTGCAAGCGGTTTAATCGCTACTGAAACCGGTTCGGTAAGTTTCCGGGCTAACTTTCCTAACCCGCTCGGCCTGATCAGAAGTGGCAGCAGCGCTTCCATAAAAATTCCCGTTGAGCTTGATTCGGCTATACTTATCCCACAAAATGCTACTTATGATATGCAGGGAAAGAAATTTGTTTACACGCTAAGCTCAAAAGACAGTACGGTAAACACACCGGTACAGTTATCTGAGAATCCCATAGGTAACCTGTATGTTGTACAAAGCGGGTTGAGACCAGGCGATAAAATAGTTATAGAAGGCGTAGGCGATTTAAAGCCGGGCTTGGCTATAAAACCCATTCCCGCTAATGCCGATACCTTGTATGCTGCCGCAAGGGTTAAAACTACCAATAGCGATAAAAGCGCGAGAAAAAAATAATTGGCTAATACAAACTTATGTTAACCATTAAAAAAGAAATTTTATGCTTAAAATATTCATAGAAAGGCCGGTTTTATCAACCGTAATATCGGTCATGATAGTGATACTCGGCGTGTTAGCCTACATGGGGCTGCCGGTTTCGCAATATCCTGAAATAGCGCCACCAACGGTACAAGTATCAGCAACTTATACCGGAGCCAGCGCAAGTGTTATTCAAAGAAATGTTATCGTACCACTCGAAGAACAGATCAATGGCGTTGAAGGGATGACCTATATTACCTCTACAGCCACCAACGATGGCGGCGCCACCATCACCATTTATTTTAAACTGGGCACCAACCCCGATATAAATGCCGTAAACGTACAAAACAGGGTATCTATTGCCAGCAGCGTATTACCTGCCGAGGTAACCAAGGCCGGTGTTACCGTACAAAAGCAACAGAGCAGTAACTTGCTTTTTTTTGCTATCAAAAGCAGCAACCCCGCTTACGACCAAACATTTTTAAATAACTATGCCAACATTAACCTGATCCCCGAAATCAAAAGGATAAACGGGGTAGGCAGTGTATCGGCATTTGGCAGCAAAGACTATTCAATGCGTATTTGGCTTAAGCCGGATGTAATGGCCAGCTACGGCTTAACACCAACCGACGTTAGCAATGCGCTGGCCGAGCAGAACATTGACGCAGCGCCGGGTAAATTTGGCGAAAATAGCAACCAGGTTTTCCAATACACCATCCAATATACCGGGAAATTAACGGATACCACACAGTTTGGCAACATTGTAATGAAGTCGAATGCAGATGGCTCGGTACTGCGTTTAAAAGACATAGCAAGGCTTGAATTGGGTGCGCTTACCTACGCATCAACACTAAGCACTGATAATGAGCCGGCGACCGTTATAGCGGTAAGCCAGGTAGCGGGCTCGAACGCGCAAACCATTATAAAAGAAACTATCGCTGCGCTTGATCATGATCAGGCTACGTTTCCGAAGGGGGTTACATACGTTTCGCTTTATAATGCGAATGATTTTTTAAGCGCATCTATCCATAAGGTAGTAGAAACTTTACTGGAGGCCTATATACTGGTTTTCATCGTAGTATTCATATTTTTGCAGGACCTGCGGTCCACTATAATACCCGGCATATCAGTGCTGGTATCACTCATCGGTACGTTTGCCTGCCTCAGTCTTTTCGGTTTTTCTATAAACCTGCTTACCTTATTTGCATTGGTTCTGGCCATAGGCATTGTTGTGGATGATGCCATTGTCGTAGTGGAGGCCGTACACGCCAAGCTCGACCAGGGTTATAAATCTGCGCATGATGCATCGGTTGACGCTATGGGCGAATTAGGAAGCACCATTGTAGCCATTACTTTGGTTATGGCAGCGGTATTTATCCCCGTATCGTTTATAAGTGGTAGTTCCGGCGTATTTTTTAAGCAGTTTGGCTTAACACTGGCGTCGGCTATTATCATATCGGCCATTAACGCCCTTACTTTAAGCCCGGCTTTATGCGCGCTGTTCCTTAAACCGCATGATGAGCACGAATCGAAAAAGAAAAATCTGTTGCAACGTTTCTATGGTGGTTTTAATGTAGCGTTCGATGCTATGAAAACTAAATACCAGGGCTCCATAGGCTTTTTGAGCAGTAAAAAGTGGATAATACCCGTTGTAGTGATTTTCTTTGCCGCGTTGCTGGTTTTTTGTATGAAAACAACCCCATCTGGGTTTGTTCCTAACGAAGACCAGGGTACCATATTTGCCGATATTACGCTGCCGCCGGGGACATCGCTCGAAAAAACAATAGCTGTAGCAAACATGGTTGATAATATTGCTAGCAAAATACCCACCATAAAAAACCGCGGTGTTGTTACCGGGCAGAGTATTATTAACGGTGCCGGTAGCAATTTTGCCCTCGCCATTTTAAAGCTTACACCATGGGACGACAGGAAAGGCGTGAAAATTGATGATGTAATAGGCCAGCTATTTAAAATGACGGCAGGTATAAAAGATGCCAAAATTCTCTTTTTTGCGCCGCCAACAGTTTCCGGTTTTGGTAACTCCGATGGTTTTTCCATTGAATTGCAGGATAAGACGGGTGGCAGCGTTCAGGATTTTTATAAAGTAGCAGGCGGCTTTCTGGGGGCATTAAATCGACGGCCCGAAATTTTATATGGTGCCACCGGCTTTAACCCTAACTATCCGCAATACCTGATGACTGTAAATGTGGCCCGTGCCAAGCAAGCAGGTGTATTAATTAGTGATATAACCAGTACTATGCAGGGTTATTATGGCGGGTTGTATGCTTCTACCTTTAACCAGTTTGGCAAACAGTACAGGGTAATGGTGCAGGCAGACAATCAGTACCGTAAAAATTCACAAAGCCTTAATGGTATTTATGTTAGAAATGCCTCGGGAACCATGGCCCCGGTTTCGGAATTTGTTACCCTAACTTCAATCAATGGCCCGCAAAGTTTATCACGGTTCGATTTATTTAACAACATATCGGTAATAGGTAGTCCTAAACCTGGCTTTAGCAGTGGCGATGCGCTCCTGGCCGTACAGGAAACAGCTGCCAAAACTTTGCCCACCGGCTACACTTTTGACTATTCCGGCTTATCAAGGGAAGAAGTAAGCGCAGGCAGTAAAACCATATTCATTTACGCCTTGTGCATAGTCTTTGTATTCTTTCTTTTAAGTGCTTTATACGAAAGCTATATTATACCACTAGCGGTCCTCTGCTCCTTGCCAGTAGGTTTATCAGGCGTATATCTTTTCGCTAAGATAATGGGTATAGATAACAATATCTATATGCAGATATCGGTAGTGATGCTGATTGGCCTTTTAGCCAAAAATGCTATCCTGATCGTACAGTATGCAGTTGCAAGGCGCGAAAAAGGGATGCACATTGTACAGGCCGCTATCGAAGCCGCTACTGCACGTTTACGCCCGATATTAATGACGTCCCTGGCGTTCATCTTCGGTTTAATGCCGCTGATGTTTTCATCAGGAGTTGGCGCTGCAGGTAACCGCTCTATTGGAACCGGCGCGGTTGGCGGTATGCTGGTGGGTACCTTATTTGGTGTTTTCGTGATACCGGTGCTGTATATTATTGCCCAAACCCTGCAAGATAAATTTAGCGGAAAAGCAAAAGATGATGAACTAACCGCAGTAAATAAATAAATAAAAAGGTTATGAATTTTAAATATTTAACAAGGCTTGCTGTAATAGTTGCAGCAGCTATCATCATATTTCCTTCGTGTAATTTGCGGCAGAAGTATGTTCGCCCTCAGGTAAAAACGGATAGTTTATATCGTGGCGTAAATAATACCGACACCGCAACCATGGCCAATATTTCGTGGAAGCAAATGTTTACAGATCAAAAACTACAGGCTTTGCTACAGGAGGGTATAAACAATAGCTACGACCTGAAAATTGCCGTTACCCGCATAAACCAGGCCGAAGCGAATTTACGCCAAAGCAAAGCAGCATACTTCCCGACACTTAGCGTTGAACCACAATATACGAAGCAGCGGACATCGGCTGCGGAAGGGGGCTCATCTGGTATATTCCCCAGTAATCTTTTTGAACTGTCCGCGAGCGCTAGTTGGGAAATTGACTTATGGGGAAAATTGAAAGGCGCGCAGAAAGCCGCTTTGGCCTCCTTACTGCAAAGTTATGCCAACAGGAGGGCCGTACAAACCCAACTGGTAGCCAATATTGCTACCGATTACTATAATTTGCTGGCTTACGATAAAGAACTGGCTATTACCAGGGAAACGGTTGAAAGTTATAAAACGGATGTGGAAACCAATAAAGCTTTAAAACAGGCCAACCGTGTAAATGAAGCATCGGTGGCACAAAGCGAGGCCAACAGGTACGCGGCGGAAGTAACCATTCCCGACCTGGAAAATAACATCAGCCAAACCGAAAACGCGATATGCGTTTTAATAGGCAGGCAGCCGGGCACAGTTCAACGCGACTCGCTCGGGGTACAGCAACCGGATACACTAATGCAAACCGGTTTACCAGCGCAAATACTGAGCAACCGCCCCGACGTGCAGGAGGCCGAATTTAATGTACGGTATTACTTTGAAGAGATCAATGTGGCCAGGGCCTATTTCTATCCTTCGCTTACTCTAACCGGCCAGGGAGGATGGCAGGCCGCTACCATTGGCACCTTGTTTAATACCGGATCCATATTCGCTAACGTGGTTGGCGGCTTAACGGAACCTGTTTTTAACCAGGGGCTTAACAAGCAACGTTTGCGGGTGGCAAAAGCGCAATATCAAGAATATGTGCTCACCTTTCAGCAAACGGTGCTAGGTGCCGGGCAGGAAGTTTCCAACGCGCTTTACAGCTACCAGTCTGCCAAAAACAAAACGTTTACGCGAAACCTGCAGCTGGATGCCTGGAAAAGATCGGTCGATTACAATCGCATGTTGTTAAAAGGCGGCTACGTAACCTATACTGATGTATTAACATCAGAGCAAGGTTATTTGTCGGCTCAACTCAGCAGCGTTGAAGATAAGCTGCAACAGTTAACAGCAATTGTATCGTTATACCAAAGCCTGGGCGGCGGTTGGAAGTAACAGAATAGTTTACTTGTCATTTTACTACCAAAGTATAAAAGCCGATTTAAACCCATTATTTTATTTGAACGCTGCCGGGCATATTAGCGGAAAGCCGCTGGCAGGTTTAGTCCTTCATGCTCACCAGATACCGACAAGTGTTATATAATTCTAAATTAAAAATACAATTAAATTTATTGAAACCACAGAAACGATAGCCCAAAAAGTCCATAAGATCTTCCTCAAATATGGCCTCAGATCGGTTACCATGGATGATATAGCCGCTGAACTGGGCATTGGGAAAAACACTATTTATAAATTCTTTGAAAGTAAAGACGCATTAGTTGAAAATTTTGTTGAAAAGGCCATCAGAGAAAATGAAGACAGCTGTAAGGCTTTGGCCGGTAAAGGTAATGATCCTGTCTTTGAATTATTTTTCAAGTTGGTTTGTGCGCAAAGATTGTACTTAATTTTAAACCATACCATTTTAAATGAACTGGAAAGAAACTATCATAAGGCGTATTTAGCAGTGAAACAGTATAAATACGGATTTATTTTCCAGGCAATAAAAACAAGCATTGAATTGGGAATTAAACAGCATTTATACCTGGATGATTTTAATCCTGATGTAATGTCAATATTTTTCGTGGAGAGCATGGCTTTGATCTCCGATAAAAGCATTTTTGCTGCAATAACTTATAATACAACCGATTTACCTGAAGAAATATTCGGGCATATTATCGGCGGCATAGCTACCTCAACTGGAACAGATTTGATAAATTATTATAAACATCAATACATGTTTACGAGGATAACGAAAACACTAAAACAGCCTTTGTGGGAGGATTAACTTTTTAGTATGTGTTTCCTGGCAGAATTGATATTAGTAAATTATTTATCATGAAAATCATCATCATCGGCGGTGGATTTGGCGGGGTTAACCTGGCTCTGGGCTTAGCAGGAAATAAAAATTATGATGTGACACTTGTCGACCGCAACAACTATAATTTTTTCTCACCATTGATCTACCAGGTTGCAACTGCCTTTTTGGAGCCTTCCAGTATCAGTTATCCTTTCCGTAAATTATTTTACGGGAAAACCAACATGCATTTTCGTTTTGGGAAGTTAAAAAAAGTGATAACCCACAAAACAAAATTATACTTGCTGAAAGCGAATTGAGCTATGATTACCTGGTTTTTGCCACCGGCGCTGAAACCAGCTATTTTGGAATGGAAAATTTACGCAAAAATGCCATACCCATGAAAACACTTAATGATGCGGTTGAAATGCGTAATATCTTGCTGCAACGGATGGAAGAAGCTTCAATAGCGTCGGCAAATTTAAAAGACAAATATTTAACCGTAGTTATAGCGGGCGGCGGCCCCCACCGGTGTAGAAGTATCGGGGATGTTCGCGGAAATGAAAAGTGTTATTTCAAAAGATTATCCTGAACTGGCCGGAATAGATACCAAAATTTACCTCATAGATGGAGGTAAGGAATTGTTGAAACCAATGAGCGCCAAATCTCAGCAATATGCATATGATACATTGACCAAATGCGGCGTAACCGTTAAATTAGGTGTACATGTAAAAGATTACAACGGTGACCTGGTTAAACTTGATAATGCCGATGTTCGGGAATCGGAAACACTGATCTGGGCGGCTGGTGTGTCGGCGAAAAAGTTTGATGGGGTACCTGAAGAAGACTATAACAAAAGCAAAAGAATGATCGTCAACGAATTTAATCAGGTAACTGGCAATCCCAATATTTACGCTATTGGCGATACCTTTATGCAAGCATCTGATAAAAACTATTCCGATGGCCATCCCCAGGTAGCATAAGTTGCCATACAGCAAGGGAAACCCTGGCAAAAAATTTCACTTTAAAGGCAAAAGGATTGGAAATGAAGCCATTTGAATATTTTGATAAGGGATCAATGGCAATAATTGGCAAAAACAAAGCTGTTGCCGACATACCTTTATTTAAAATCCATTTTTCAGGGTTTGTGGCCTGGTTAGCGTGGCTCTTTATCCACCTGGTATCGCTGATTAAACGCCGTAACCGCGTAAAAACGTTCTATAACTAGATGGCGGCTTATTTCTCCGGCGATCAATCTTTACGGATAATCATACGACCGTCCGCAATAAAGCCTGATCAATAATTTATAGCAAACCCTTTCAGCCCATGAATTGCTATTTTCCTGCCTAAAAAAAACAACAGGGAAAACGCTTGCAGAGTTTCTGAGTGAGCTTATAAAAAATCATGGAGATTTTTAGAATCAAACCAGAGAATGTATAGGTTTGTTCAAACGATTATATATAGTTAGAGCTAGTTATATATGTTTATAAATCGGCAATTATAAATATCATTTAGAGTAGTATTAATAAAAAATCGCCTTGTCCGTATTCGATTTAACTTCAATATTTTGCGGTATTAATATATTTCTTTATCTTTAAACATAAGATTTGCAATTAATCTGTACAAAAAAAGTGGTGAGTATTTCGGTGAGTAAGAAATAAAATCCGCTTAACATATTGAATATTAAATCGGTTTAAGAGGTAAACAAATCCCTCCCTCTCCGCAAATCAATATCATTGCCTGGCTCTAGCCGGGCATTTTTGTTTTATGGCATTGCCAAATGGAGTTGAGCATACGCTATAAAACAAAAATGCCAGTGAGCGATAGCGAACAGAGTACCGAAATTGATTTAAGCCTCCCAAAAAAGGAATCAATGAAATTAATCCCTCTTCTCTCCGCAAGTTAACATATTGCCTGCCTTTAGCCCGGCAAATGCTCATCACATCTGCCTCATCACGACTATTGCTACTTACAGTTGTTAAAAACAACTGTAAGTAGCAACTTTACAACTAATAGTAGCCGCGTTTTTTACTTATTCCAAAGCATACCGGAATATCTTTGCCTATGTTTTAATAATTTAAAAAAGATGATCTAATGGATACTAAAATGATCGGCAACAGGATTGCCCAGGCACGAAAAAAAATAAATATATCCCAGGCTGAACTGGCTGAACGCTTATTTATCAGCCCGCAGGCAGTTGGAAAGTGGGAACGCGGAGAATCAGTTCCTGACATTATTACGGTTAGCCGCCTCGCGGAAATTTTTGGCGTCGACCTGAATTATTTTGCGGGAAACACGCCAACTTTTGATGGTGAGGCAGCCAGTGATTGGCGGCCCGCATCCATTGAAACGCATGAAACGAATGACTCCCGTTCGCATGAACTTATGAACTTTAGCGGGAACAACCTGCCTGGTAGTGATTTCGCAGGCGTTATTGCACATAAAAGAAAATTCAACGGAAGTGCGCTTCGTGGGGCTAATTTTTCAGGCGCGGATCTCACCGGCAGTACATTTATTGGCAGCGATATAGGTGAAGCTAATTTCGATGGAACAAATCTTACAGACTGCATTTTTTCGGCAAATAACCTTGCGGGTGCTAACTTTAACAGGGCCATCCTTACGCGCGCGCAATTCCGCAGTTCGGCGCTTAACGATGCAAAATTCACCAACACAGAATTGATCGACACGGTGCTAACCAAGACCGATCTTAAGAAAACGGTCTTTCAAAATTGTATTTTTAACGGGGCGGTTTTTAAGTACGCCGATCTTACCGGAGTATGTTTTGACAAGCAAACTTTTCTTGGCGTCAAATTTCAAAGTACGGAACTGGCTGAAGCTACGTTTAATGGCACAACACTAAAAAATGTATCATTTCGCCCTACCTACGCCTTAACTAACAGATTTTACCGTACACTTAAAGCCATCCGCTTTGATGGTGCCACAATGGATAAGCTTACTTATGCCGCACTCAAAGGCGTAGGCGTTGACCTGTTAAATGTTACAACTATATAAACAAAGGCCGTGGGGGGATGGCTTGTTAATTCGCGTATCGAAGTTCAGGAGCATTTGATCAAAAAATTAAAGCAGCTTCATGGTATTTAATTGAAATTCAATTTGTAAACCCTGATCTATGTCCATTTCGCTATCTTTAACTATAAAATCATCGCAAATGAAAAAAGTTACCCTTGCTGCATTATTGTCGCTTGCTTTTTTGCTGGGCTACGGATTTAGCAAATTAACCCATACATCCAATACCGGCCCGAGGGTTACAGGCATAGGCGGCATATTTTTCAGGGCCAAGACACCTGCTGCACTAAAGGACTGGTATAGTAAATACCTGGGCCTGCATATCGAACAGGGCGGCTGTAATTTTGAATGGCGCCAGGGTGCGGACAGCACGAAAAAAGGCTTTACTTTATGGGTGCCATTTAAACAAACCACTAAATATTTCCCCGCCGGCCAGCAGTATATGATCAATTACCGCGTGGAAGGGTTGAATCAGCTATTGGACAATATGAAAGCCGGGGGTATAACACCGACAGATAGCATTCAAAAAACAAGCTATGGCAATTTTGTACACGTAACCGACCCCGAAGGCAATATGATAGAACTTTGGGAGCCCAATGACGTAGAGTTTGCCAAAATGTCGTCGAATACCACAAAATAGCCATTGTTTTATGCCTTCATTTTAGGCATCAACTGCTTAAGCACTCCTGGAAGAAAACGTGTAAAAAGGAGTGCAAGTTTTTCCTGCCCCCAAGGCTTACCAATATAAGCTTCATAAGTGCCTTTTTCAATGGCATTTACTATTTGTTTTGCAGCCTTAATTGCAGGGAAAGCAGTGCTGGGTTCTTCTGTATCGGCATCGGGCGTACTGCCATCTCCCGCTACCCGTGATTTAAGGCTGTTAGAGCTGATGTAACCCGGCGTAATGATGG
>Ga0116227_10012950_pt1 | contig 13342 bp, 13 predicted proteins | sample S1TSphgellanicum_FD_89693 | JGI IMG/M metagenome (GOLD analysis project Ga0116227, IMG submission 89693) | Host-associated microbial communities from peat moss isolated from Minnesota, USA - S1T2_Fb - Sphagnum magellanicum MG | ecosystem: Host-associated > Plants > Peat moss > Unclassified...
AAGTACTGGTGCAGGATGTGCGGGAAAAGGTCGAGATCGTCCCCACCGTGACTCAGGCGAAGGTCGAATTGGTGTTCGATCCGCCCTGGAATCCCGGCATGATGTCGGAGGAAGCGCGCCTCCAGACTGGGATGATGTGAGTCGGCCATGGCTTGGATCGATGCAGGGCTGACTGACGATTTGGCCGAGGGCCAGGCGCAGTCTTTGAGCATCGGACGCCGCATGGTTGCCGTGGTTCGCAGTGGCCGCGATTTTTTCGCGATCGAAGATGTCTGCACACATGACGGTGCGCCGCTGATTGGCGGGGAGATTGAAGGCTCGCAGATCGTCTGTCCGCGCCATGGGGCGCGTTTCTGTCTACGAACTGGCGAGGCATTGACGCCGCCGGCTTATGAGCCCGCGCGGGTGTTCGAAACCAAAATCGAGAATGGGCATCTGTGGGTGCGCGGCGAGTAACGTTGTTCAGGCACGGCCAGGCACAACCGCCCGACTCGTGTCCGGAGGATTTCGAGCGTGTGCTGACGCATCGCGGTGAGTTGGAAGCCCAGGAAATGGCGGCCCGGATCGTCAAGCGAGACCTGATCCCGGATCTGATTTTAGTGTCGCCCGCCGACCGCGCCTGGGCTACCGCCGAGATCCTCGCCGCCGCCTGCGAATTGGATGCCAAGCAAATACAGGCCGCGCGCGAACTCTACCTGGCATCGCCTGAAACCATTTGGGCTTTATTGGCGCGCCGCTCGAGTTCTCTCAACCATATACTCATCTGTGGCCACAATCCGGGATTGAGCCAGGTTGCGAGCCGATTTGGCCCGAAACCGCAGACTCGAGAACTCGCAACTGCGGGAATCGCCACTGCGGTATGGCATCACGGCGACTGGGCGCATCTGCTGCCCGAAACTTCGGATGAATGTCAGCAGGATGATCCTGAAAATCTCACTGACCTCTGGGTGTAGGTCGGCTCGTTAGTTGAGCGGCTTGACCCTGCCATCCTTGATAGCCTGTTCGATCAGCGGCTTCAGCTCGCGCTGTGCGTCATTGATGATGCTCTGAGTCGTTCCACCCAAGCGTTCATGCTCCGCAGCGAGCGCCTCATCTTGATCCTGAATCTCGAAGCTCTCGCTCTGCATGGCAATCTTGGCCTGGAGTTCTCCGAGCTTGTCCTGGATGCGCGCAAGCTGGGTTTGCAAACTCGGTAAGGTGTTTTGGCCAGACTGCGCGGTGAGAGTTTGGCTTTTCAGCTGCTCCAGTGTCTTTGACATTTCATCCATCGCCGCTTGAAATTCCGGATTTGTCAGCCTCGATTCCACACGGTTCAGTTGCTGCAGTCTTTGGTGCAGTTCCCGGTCTCTGCGATCTCTCGCCTCTTCAGCCTCGCGCAGACGGCCGTCCTTCAACGGCGCAAGCAGCGATCGCGCCTTTGCCACGATGGCCGGATCCTGAATCAGATACGGTTTGCCCTGATGCTGGTAAAAAATGAAGTCACCTTGGGGAATCGGTATTTCCTTGCCGAAACGTTTCTTGAAATCGCCGTTGAACATGAAACGCGAAGTGCCCGACTTGAAAACGAACACCTCGTCTTGGTTGATATCCATATAGGCCAGGCCGCCATCGTCGATTTCAGTCCAAGTATCAAATCCCGGCGAAGCCATCGTGGTTGCCAATCTCAATCGGTGCGGGAGGATGCTTGGAGCTGCGGGCGCCGGGGGCGCTACCGGGGCTACCGGCGCTACCGACGCTACCGGCGCTACCGGCGCTACCGGCGCTACCGGCATTACGGGCACAGGTGGCGCCGCCGCTGTCGGCTCGGCTGCCACGACCCTCTTCATCGATGTCGATGCGAGTAAAGCCAGGATCACCACCCCGGCCGCAACCCAGGAAAGTCGCCGCTTGTCTGAAAACGATCTCTCGAAGCCACTGTCGTTCAATAGGCGCTCGATTCGCGGTGTCAAGTTGCTGCCCCGCGCCATCGCGACCGCCGCCCACGGCGGATGCGGTCCGGTTGCAAACCTCAAGAGGATTTCGGCGTACGAGGCGCGGCTGTCGGCCTGTTGGGAAGCCGCGTGGTCACTCAGTGCCTCGCCGAGTTCGGAAAGTTGTCGCTGCAACCACCAGCTGAAGGGATTGAACCAAAAAAATGCGCAGTGCACCCCTGCCAGCAACTGCACGTAGAAATCCTTCTGCCGCACGTGCGCGAACTCGTGCGTCAGGACGACGCGCAGTGTGGAGGCGTCCCAACTCAAATAGCGACCCGGCAGCAAAATACTCGAGGCGATGGTGGCAGGATTGGCAATCTGCACGCTGACCCGCGCGTCGCCGTTCGGCAGCAAGGGACCGAGGTCGATCCGCTGGGCGCGCGACCTAAGCCGTAGTGCCACGGCTAAGCCGACACCCAGCCGCAGCAGCAGCAGGGCGGTAACCGCCAGGTAGATAGCGAGCGCCGCCATCGCAGCCATGCTGTTGAGCGGCCTCCTCGGCGCCAAATCAGCAACCGAGTGGGTCGTAGCAGGCCGCATCGAATCGTAGCCCGGTGTCTTCTGATACATCATGGCGCGGGGCGCCAGTCCCGACTCGACCGAAAATTCCGCCGGCCGCGGCCGCGTCAACTCGGGCAGGATGCGTGGCCCAATATGCGCGGCGACCAGCACCGGCATCAGCAGTGCGGCGCCAAGCGCCAAAAGCCACGCCGTACGGCGTGCGCGGATTTGATCGATGCGCAGTACTTGCAGCGCGATCCACGTCATCGCACCCATGGCCAGGGTGCGCACAGCGGCTTCCAGCAGCCATTCGATGTTCATACCTTCTTCCCCTTTTTGGAGGCCGCGATACGCTCGGCCAGCCGCTGCAACTCTCGACCGTCCAGGACCGCCGAATCCACCATCCCGGCCAGCAATGTTTCCACGGAACCCTCGCAAAACCAGTCGACGATCCGTTTCACGGCGCGCCCGGCAACCGCCTGGCGCGAGGCGGCGGGCCGGTACAGAAAAGTACGGCTCTCGGTGGAGTGCGCCAGATAGCCCTTTTCTTCCAGCCGTTTCAATACGGTGCGAATGGTCGACTCCTTGAGAGGCCGCCCCTGGTGCATCAGGAATTCGCGGACCTGTTCCGCGCTCAACAACTGATGTTCCCAAACCAACTCGAGGATGGCTCGTTCGAGTTCGCCCAATTCAGCCGGATCGTGACTCTGCGTAGTGCTACTGTTCATAATGCTACAGAGCGTAGCATACGGACCTGGGGCCCGTGCAAGTTAAATTTTTTGGGAGCGTCTCAAGTCCGCTTTCGCGGAATGTAAGCGGCCAGCTTGCTTTGGGTCTTCATGAAGGGGTCCTCGGCAACGGTGTCCGGGACCATGTTGGCGCGAATCGATTTCTCAACTTGGTTCGCAGGCAAAGCGGCGCTGCGCAGAAAACCCTGATACTGGTCACAGCCCAGTTCGCGCAAACGCTGCAGTTGTTCGGTGGTTTCCACGCCCTCGGCCACCACCTTCAGACGCAAGCTGTGCGCCAGCGAGATGATGGCTTGCACGATCGAAGCGTCGGCCGCATTGGTGGTCAGTTCGCTGATGAAACTGCGGTCGATCTTCAGTTTGTCGATCGGAAATTTTCGCAAATAACTCATGCTGGAATAGCCGGTGCCGAAATCGTCGATCGAGACGACTACCCCCAAGCGGCTCAACGCCTCGAGTATCTGCACCGAATCCTCGGCATTGCCCATCACGGTGGTCTCGGTCAGTTCGATCTCCAAGTACTGCGGCATCAGGTCGAAGTCGACCAACGCAGATTGCACGGCGTGCAGGAAATTGGATTGTTTGAATTGCACCGGCGATACGTTGACGGCGATCCGCAGGAAGGGGATGCCCTTTCTCTGCCATTCGCGCGCCTGACGGCAGCATTCGCGCAGCACCCACTCGCCGATCGATAGGATCAGACCGGATTCTTCGGCCAAAGGAATGAATTCCGCCGGGCTGACCAGACCTCGCGTCGGATGATGCCAGCGTAGCAGTGCCTCGACGCTGCTGATGCGTCCCGTCGCCACATCGCTTTTCGGTTGGTAGTGCACTTCCATTTGATTGAGCGAGAGCGCGCGCCGCAGATCGTTCTCCAGATCCAAGCGCGCTTGCGAGAATACGCTCATCGCTTTGTTGAAGAACTGAAACGAGTTGCGTCCATGCTGCTTGGCGAAGTACATGGCCTCATCGGCGTGCGCCACCAGATCATCCACCGTCTCACCGTCCTCCGGGTACACACTGATGCCGATGCTCACGGAAGTATGCACTTCGGAACCATTGACGAAAAAAGGCTGGCACAAGGCCGCGCCGATTTTCGCGGCCAAAGCACCCAGCTCCCGCTGATCGCGCGTGTCGGCGATCAAGACCAGGAATTCATCGCCCCCCGTGCGCGCGACACTGTCCACCGCGCGAAGTGTTCCGGACAGCCGTCGCGCAACCCCGCTCAGCAGCAGATCGCCGGCCGCATGACCCAGGGTGTCATTGACCAGTTTGAAGCGATCCAGATCCAGCAACAGCACCGCAAATCGATGTGCATCGCGCCCTGCATGGGCTATTTCCCGTTCCAGGCGGTCCATGTACAACACACGATTGGGCAGGCCCGTCAGAGCATCATGCGTGGCTTGGTGCTGCAACTGCGCGTTGGCCGCCTCCAGCCGCAGCGCATGGGTGCGGCTGCTTGACTCAAGATGCGCGTCAAAAATGGCGGTGATCAGAGTTACGACGAGCAATCCGAATGCGCACAACCCGATGGTGACGGCCAGCCACGTGTTATCGAGGGGGACGCCGCCCTGGCAAAACGATCCCGTCTTGAAACGTGTCGCCGCCATGGCAGTGTAATGCATGCCGCTGATGCTGAGTCCCATCAGCGTGGCTGCCGCGAGACGAATCAACCATTCGCGCCCCGAAGTGCGCCCGCGAAGACTGTGAAACAGCCACAGCGCGGCAAAGGATGCCGAAAATGCGATCAGCATCGAGAGGCCGACGTACACCGGGTCATAGCCGATAGCGGGTACCAAGGGGATGGCGGCCATGCCGGTGTAATGCATGGCGCAAATCCCCGCGCCCATCAACAGCGCTCCCTGCGTGATCCGCGGCAGGGTCAGTCTTTGACCGCTGGTAACCGCCAAGGCAAAGCCCGAGGTGAGAATGGAGATCAACAGCGAGGCGAGCGTGGTCGGTATGTCGTAGGCCAGCGGTATCGGCAAGGACAACGCCAGCATGCCGATGAAATGCATCGACCAGATGCCGATGCCCATCGCAACGGCACCGGCCACCAGCCATATGCGCGTGGTCTGACGCTCAGCACCGGCAACCATATCGCTGAGCCGCAACGCCGTGTACGAGACCAGCACAGCCACGCCAACCGACAGCGCGACCAGCCATGAGTTATAGGAGGATTCCATTCGCAGCCTTGGGTGAGCGTCTTATGGAAAATCTAGCGCAAAGCACCATGCTGGCGCCGAGCGACGTATCTCGTTTACGACATTCACACCATGAAAAAGTGTGCGGTCTGCCTCAGCTTTGATCCCTGTGCAATCGCATCAGCTTGCGGCGTTCCCGCTTGTCGGGTTTACCCTCGGGTCGCGGCCGGGTCAGGCTGGCCAAGCGCTGCTGTTCGAGGAATTTCTCGCGCCGCTGCGCGCTGACGCTGGTCTCAGCGTAGTGCGCTTGCATGGCGCTCGCCGGACCGCGGCGTGGCGGCAGGCCGAGTACTTTGTACTCGGCGACCATACCTTGCTGCGACAGGCTGACGTGATCGCCGATACGTACCCGATGAGCGGGCTTGATGCGTTCCGCGTTCAAGTGAACTTTGCCGCCGACGATCGCTGCGGTCGCAAGACTTCGGGTCTTGAAGAAGCGGGTGTGCCATAGCCATTTGTCCAGCCTGGCGTCCGGGTCAGTTTCGTCGATTGTCATAAGCGAATCATACAAGCGCAAGCGTCACGGCGCGTTAGCGCCGAAGCCGTCCTCAGAAATCGCTATAATGCGGCCATGCAAGGCAACGATTTTCGCGAGCGCTTGGCCCGGGACACCGAAGCCCTCGATGCCGCCGGCTTGTTGAAGCGCGAACGCGTCATCGGCTCGGCACAAGGGCCTTTGGTCACGCTCGAAGACGGCCGTGAAATGATCAATCTATGCGCCAACAATTATTTGGGATTGGCGAATCATCCTGAGGTCCTGCAAGCCGCACACGAAGGACTTGCCCGCTATGGCTACGGTATGGCGTCGGTGCGGTTCATTTGTGGCACACAGAGCGTGCATCGCGATCTGGAAGAGCGCCTGAGCGCGTATCTTTCGATGCCGGACACCATTCTGTATTCCTCGTGTTTCGACGCAAATGGCGGCTTGTTCGAAACCTTGCTCGATGAACAGGATTGCGTCATCAGCGATGCGCTGAATCACGCCAGCATCATCGACGGGATCCGCCTATGCAAGGCGCGGCGTCTGCGCTACGCCAACAATGATTTGAACGAGCTCGAAGCGCAGCTGCGCGACTCGCAGAATGCGCGCGTTCGGATGATTGCCACCGACGGGGTCTTCTCCATGGACGGCTCCATCGCCCGCCTGAAGGAAATTTGCGATTTGGCGGACCGCTACTCAGCGCTGGTCATGGTCGATGATTCGCATGCCACCGGGTTCATCGGCGCGAGCGGCCGTGGCTCGCACGAGTATCGCGAGGTCATGGGCCGCGTCGACATCATCACCAGCACCCTGGGCAAGGCCTTGGGAGGCGCCAGCGGCGGATTCGTTTCGGCGCGCAAGGAAATCGTCGCGTGGCTGCGCCAGCGCTCGCGGCCCTACTTGTTTTCCAACAGCATTGCGCCTCCCGTGGCGGCGGCGACGATCAAGGTACTCGATCTGCTGGAGAGTTCCCCGCAGCTGCGCGACAAGCTGCATGCCAACGCGCGCCATTTTCGCAGCCAGATGCAGGCGCAAGGGTTCAACCTGGTCCCCGGCGAACATCCCATCATTCCCGTGATGCTGGGCGAAGCGCCCTTGGCGGTGCAACTCGCGCAACGCATGCAGGATAACGGCATCTACGTCGTCGCCTTTGCCTATCCGGTGGTGCCGCATGGAAAAGCGCGGATCCGCACCCAGATGAACGCGGCTCACACCACCGAACAACTCGATCAAGTCATTGCCGCATTCGGGCGCTCGGGGCGCGAACTCGGCATCATTCACTGAGGATGGATCATGAAAGCTCTGGTCAAAGCTCGCGCGGAACCCGGCATCTGGATGCAGGACGTTCCTGAACCGTCGGTAGGTCACAACGATGTACTGATCAAGGTGCATCGATCGGCCATTTGCGGCACCGACATGCATATTTTCAACTGGGATGCTTGGGCGCAAAAAACCGTGCCGGTGCCGATGGCCGTGGGTCACGAATATTCCGGGGAAATCGTCGAATTGGGCAGCGAAGTTCGCGGCTTCAGCACCGGCGACCGGGTTTCCGGCGAAGGGCACATCACCTGCGGCCATTGCCGCAATTGCCGGGCCGGGCGCCGCCACCTATGCCGCAATACCTCCGGAGTCGGCGTCAATCGGGCCGGCGCATTTGCCGAGTATCTGACCATTCCGGCCTCGAACGTCTTCAAATTGCCGGACGCCATCGATGATGAAATCGCGTCCATCCTCGACCCCTTGGGCAACGCGACTCATACCGCATTGGCCTTCAATGTCGTGGGCGAGGATGTCCTCATCACCGGGGCGGGCCCGATTGGCGTCATGGCGGTCGCCATCGCACGGCACTGCGGCGCGCGCCATGTGGTCATCACCGACGTCAATGACTACCGCTTGAACCTGGCCACCAAGATGGGTGCATCGCGGGCCCTGAACATCTCACGCGATTCCCTCGACGGCGCCATGCGCGATCTTAAGATGGCGGAAGGCTTCGACGTCGGCTTCGAAATGTCCGGGAATCCAGCGGCGCTGCGCGAGTTGTTGCGCACCATGAATCACGGCGGCAGCGTCTCGATGCTCGGCATCCCGCCCGGAGAGACCGCCATCGATTGGAATCAAGTGATATTCAAGGGGCTGACCATCAAGGGCATCTATGGCCGTGAAATGTTCGAGACCTGGTACAAAATGTCGAGCATGCTGCAGAGCGGTTTGGACATACGGCCCGTGATCACGCATCGGCTCGGCATCAATGACTATCTGGAAGGCTTCCAGATCATGAATTCCGGCAGGTCGGGCAAGGTCACTCTGGACTGGACCAGCCTGTCGCGCGCGGGCTGAGCAGCGACTTGAGCGGGCTGAGCGGTTCGCGGCACCAGCAATAGGCGTACATGCTGCGCGGATCCTCGAGTCGGGCGACGCCCAAAGCCTGATCGAGCAGCGGATCCAGTATCTTTTCGATGCGGCTGCGCGGCGGCACCAGTCCCAGCGTCTGGCCGATGCGGATTGTCTGAGAACGGATCTGATTGAGCAGCGCTTCGCGCAGGCTCGGTTCCGGTTCGATATAGTCGACCTGATAGTCGGCACCGAGCTGCGCCAGTTTCGCCGCTGCATCCGTGGCGTCCTGCAAACCGCCCAGATGGTCGACCAGTCCGATGCGCTCGGCGTCGAGGCCCGCCCACACCCTGCCCTGCGCGATCTTGTCGATTTCCTCGACAGATTTCTTCCTGCCATCCGCAACGCGCTTCAGGAACTGCGCATAGGCATGATCCACCGACAATTGTTGAACCTGCTTGGTCACAGGACCCAAGGCGCGGTCTTCGCGCAAGTCCCCGGCCAATGGCGTGGTGCCAAGACCGTCGACCTTGATTCCGAGTTTCTCCAGGCTGCGTTGAAAAGTCGGGATGACCGAGAACACGCCGATCGAGCCGGTGATGGTGGTTGGACTCGCGAATATTTGATTGGCCGCCGAGGCGATGTAGTAACCGCCGGAAGCGGCATAAGTGCTCATCGAGACCACGACCGGCTTGCCGGCTTTGCGCAGCGCCTGCACTTCCCGAGTGATCTTCTCTGCGGCGAATTCGCTGCCGCCCGGACTATCCACCCGCAACACCACCGCCTTGACGGCATCGTCGTAGCGCGCCTCGCGCAGCAGTTCGGAGGTGCTGTCGCCGCCGATTGAGCCGGGAGGCTGGCGGCCGTCGGACATGTCGCCCGACGCGACGATGATGCCGACCTTGGCGTCGGATTTGGAGCCCAATGCTTTCTTCGAACGCACCGCCGCCAGGTACTGGCGCATGTTGATGGAATTGAAGCCATGAGTATCTTCGTCCTCGCCGACCAGGCCCTTCAATTCGTCGGACATCTGCCGGCGGGACTTCAGCGCTGTCACCAGGCCGCGTTGCAATGCCATCTTCGCCATGTCGCCATTGACGGCCTGCACGGATGCGGGCTGACTCGAGATGTAGTCGGCGATGGCGTTGGCGGGCAAAGAGCGCGCACGGGTCACATCCTGGGTGTAGGCGCTCCACAACACCTGCAGCCAGACCGCACTTTCTTCGCGATCGCTCGGCGCCATGTCGCTGCGCGAGTACTCATCGGTGTATGACTTGAAGGTGCCGGCCCGGAAGATGTTGAAATCGATGCCGAGCTTGTCGATGCCTTCCTTGTAGTACATGCGGTAGTAACTGAAGCCATCCAGGTACACCTCGCCCATGGGATCGAGAAACACCTCGCCCGCCTGCGCCGCCAGGTAGTACTGAGTTTGATCGAGCGAATCCGCGGCTGCGATGACGCGCTTGCCGGACGCGCGGAAATCACGCAACGCGGCACCGATCTCCTGCAGCTTCGACAGACCCGCACCGCCCATGTAGTCCAGGTCGAGTACGATCAGCTTGATGCGATTATCGGTCTTGGCGGCCGCAATGGCATCGAGCACATCCTTCAGCAAAGTTTCCGATGCCGTGGAGCCCGACGCCTCGCCGACGGCACGGCGAACCGGATCGATGGCCAACTGCTCCACCAACTCGCCTTCCGGCGCAATGACCAAGGCGGCGGAGCGCGGCACGATGGGGTTGGAGGTATGCAGCACCGCCAGCAGGAAGCCGAATATGACCAACAGCAAAGCCAGATGCAGGACTTTGCGCATTCCATCGAGGATCCGCCAGACCAGGACAAAGAAGCCCTTGAAAGCGGATCCGAAAGTCATTTAAGCGCTCAGATCTTCTCGTCGATGCGAGCAGCCTTACCCGACAAATCGCGTAGGTAGTACAGCTTGGCGCGCCTCACGGCGCCGCGCCGCTTCACGCTGACCTCGCTGATCGAGGGGCTGAAAGTCTGGAACACTCGCTCCACACCCTCGCCGTGGGAAATTTTGCGCACCGTGAAAGAGGAGTTGAGTCCGCGATTCTTCTTCGCGATCACCACGCCCTCATAGGCTTGGACGCGCTCACGATCACCTTCGACCACCTTGACCTGCACCACAATGGTATCGCCGGGATTGAACTCCGGAAATTTGCGCGTTGCGCGCTCGCCGTTCAAAGCTTGGATGATCTTATTCATGTTCGTTGCCTCTTACATTCAATCTTGAATTCTTCCAACAACAATCTTTCCTCGTCGCTCATGCCCCGCTGCTCGAGCAGTTCCGGGCGACGCTGCCAGGTGCGTCCCAGGGCTTCGCGCAATCGCCAGCGATCAATCGCCGCGTGATCGCCCGAAGCCAGCACCTGCGGCACCTCCTGGCCCTCGAAACTCGGCGGCCGGGTGTAATGCGGCCAGTCCATCAAACCGTCGCTGAACGACTCGGTCACCGCGGACTGCGGACTGCCCAGTGTTCCCGGCAACAACCGCGCAATCGCGTCAATCACCACCAACGCCGGCAATTCGCCGCCGGACAATACATAGTCGCCGATGGACCAGCATTCATCGACATCTTGCTCGATGAAGCGCTCATCGACGCCTTCATAGCGCCCCGCGATCAGGACCAAGCCCGGCAGGTCGCAGGCCTCGCGCGCCCTGCGCTGATCGAACTTCAGCCCGTCCGCGCCCAGATACACCCGCCGACTGCCCGGCGGCATCGCCTGCATCACCGCGCGCAGCGCCGCCCGTAACGGCTCGACTTTCAGCACCATGCCGGGACCACCGCCATACGGTCGGTCGTCCACCGTGCGATGCACATCGGTGGTGTAATCGCGCGGATCGCAGTACTCGATCCCGAACACCCCGCGCTGCAGCGCGCGCCCTACCACTCCGTCCGTCAGCGCCTCGCGAATCATCTGCGGAAACAACGAGATCACCGCAAAACGCATCGCTCAAGGTTCCCAGTCCACCACCACGCAGCGCTTCTTGAGATCCACGCGTCTCAAGTGCAGCGGCACGACCGGCACCCAGTATTCCTGCTCGCCGCGCACCACCATCAAAACCTGCGCAGGCGTCTCCACGAAATGCTGCACTCGGCCCAAGTTCGTGCCTGCCAAATTAATCACTTCGCAGCCGATCAGATCGGCCCGGTAAAAATCCTTGTCATCACGAGCAGGCAGTTCCGCTCGTGGTACACACACTGCAGCGCCCCTCAAGGCCGCCGCCATGTCCCGATCCTCGATGCCCGCCAGTTTGGCCGTCAGCGAGCCGCCACTCTTCCCGGTCGACTCGATACGGAAGGTACGCCACGCACCCTCGCGCCCAATCTGCAAATGACGATGTTCCAATAGGCGTTCAGGAGGATCGGTGTGTGAGCGTAGTTTGATCCAACCTCGCACGCCAAACGGCGCGCCGACAAACCCCAGTTGGATGAGCGCCGATGAATCGCTGTCGCTCATCGAGCCCTCTTCATGGCTATCCGGCCTTGCGCGGCCCGACCTTACGCAGCCTGTTTCTTGAAATTGGTGAGCAGAAACTTGACGCGATCCGACATATGGGCGCCTTGGCCCACCCAATGTTCGATGCGCGCCACATTCAAGCGCAGCTTCACTTCAGCGCCGCGTGCCACGGGATTGAAAAGTCCCACGCTCTCGAGGCTGGTGCCCCCTTGGCGCTTGCGGCTGTCGGTCACCACCACGTGATAAAACGGGGTCTTTTTACCGCCGCGTCGAGTCAATCGGATCGTCACCATCTTGAATTCACCTTGGGGCTGCGCCTAGCCGCTAATTGTAATGACAATCAGGGCTTAAGGGCAACTTTTTACCGCCGAAAACCGCCGGGAGGAAGCCGTCCGGCCATGCCGCGCATCATGTTCTTCAGCATCCCGCCCTTGACCATCTTTTTCATGGTTTTCTGCATATGGTCAAACTGCTTCAGCAAGCGGTTGACCTCGGGCAGGGGCACCCCCGCGCCTGCTGCTATGCGACGTTTGCGGGAATTATCGATCATGTCGGGCCGTCGGCGCTCTTTCGGGGTCATCGAATCGATGATGCCCATCTGGCGCTTGAGGGTTTTCGGGTTGACGGCGCCGGCCGCCGCAGCGGCATTGGCCTGCATCTGCGCCGGGAGCTTGTCGAGGACCGCCGCCATGCCGCCCATGTTCTGCAGCTGCGTGAGTTGGTCGCGCAAGTCGCTCAAGTCAAAGGACTTGCCCTTGGAGATCTTCTTGGCGAGTTTTTCCGCTTTTTCTTGATCGACTTGATCCTGAACCTGCTCCACCAACGACAGCACATCGCCCATCCCCAAGATGCGGGAAGCGATGCGTTCGGGTTGAAACAGCTCCAGAGCCTCCGATTTCTCGCCGGTGCCGACGAACAAAATCGGCTTGCCGGTGACTTGGCGGACCGACAAGGCCGCCCCGCCGCGGGCATCGCCGTCCGCCTTGGTCAAAATGACGCCGGTCAGACTCAAGGCGTCGTTGAACGCTTTGGCGGCATTCACCGCATCCTGGCCGGCCATGCTGTCGACCACGAACAGTCGCTCGTGCGGTTGTATGGCGGCCTCGAGCTGCCGCACCTCCGCCATCATTTCGTCATCGACATGCAGCCGCCCGGCGGTGTCCAACAGCAGGACGTCATAGGCCTGCAGACTGGCCTCGGTGAGCGCACGCTTGGCGATGAGGATGGGCGATTCGGTGCTCAGCGCCTGCGCAAACCCTGCGCCTACCTGCTCAGCCAGAGTTTTCAGCTGCAGAATGGCCGCCGGCCGGTAAACGTCGGTGCTCACCATCAGCACTTTCTTTTTTTGCTTGTCGATCAGCCAGCGCGCCAGCTTGCCGGCGGTGGTGGTCTTGCCGGCGCCCTGCAGTCCGGCCAGCATCACGACCACCGGACGCTGCGCACGCAGATTGAGGCCGGTGCTGGGCTCGCCCATCAGGCGGGTCAGCTCCTCGTGCACCACTTTGATGAAGGCCTGTCCCGGCGTAAGGCTCTTCGTGACCTCTATTCCGACGGCACGCTCGCGTACCGCATCGGTGAAGGTCTTCACCACCGGCAGCGCGACATCGGCGTCGAGCAGCGC
>Ga0116227_10012951_pt1 | contig 13342 bp, 11 predicted proteins | sample S1TSphgellanicum_FD_89693 | JGI IMG/M metagenome (GOLD analysis project Ga0116227, IMG submission 89693) | Host-associated microbial communities from peat moss isolated from Minnesota, USA - S1T2_Fb - Sphagnum magellanicum MG | ecosystem: Host-associated > Plants > Peat moss > Unclassified...
CGCCTTCTATGGCGCTCACATATTCTTTGGATTTCTCGTTCAGGGGCTGCACTTTCAGCAGGTTGGTGAATCCCAGCACGGCGTTCATAGGCGTGCGTATTTCATGGCTCATATTGGCCAGGAACTGTTCTTTTACCGCGGCCAGCTTCTTTTCCTGCTGCTGCGATTCATCCAGGGCTTCTATGAGTTGTTCCTGCCGGTGAATACGACTGGTAATATACAGGAATGCGAGCAGACTGGTTAAACAGGCAAAGAACACCAGCACGGTGCCCCAGCTCTGGGCTTTCTGCCCGCTGCTATCAATCAGGTGGGTGGTACGGTTTACCTCCGATTGCCGCGTGGTATCCAGTTGTCGTAAAATACTGTTAATAGCTTCTCCCAGCCGTTTCCCTTTTTGGTTGTTGATCATCCTTTCAGCAGCCCATTTGCCCTGGCTGTAGAAGGTATCCAGCACCATCAGGTTAAAAGTATTTTTCTCATCTACGAGGTAGTTGAGCTGGGTGAGCAACTTTTCGGTGCTATCGTTTTTAACTATTTTGTTGATTTCTTTGAGGTCGGCCCTGATAATAGCGATCTCCGCTTCAATGCCGGTAATATGGAGGGTATCCTGGGAAATGACTGCACCGCGCACTTTGCTGTCGGTTTTAGCCATATTGGTCTGTAACTTCTGGAGTTCGTTCTTTACATTCAGTTCCTGGAGTAACTGCTCATTGCCTTTGATCAGTTTATGGATGTTATTGGAGGAATTGAACTGCAGCACAACAAATAATATCATTCCGGTAATGAACAAGCCAAGGAGGTAATATTTGATTCTTTTAGGCTGCATGACAGTTTAGTACATATAAACGCTGATATAGGAAAGCCGGTTCATTAAAAGTAGCAATTTTATTGAACCTTCCTTCAGATAATTAGCCTCAGCGTAATAATTCGCTGAGGCTAATTATCCAAGGGAAAAGGATGAACTTATTTTACTTTTGGTGCAGCAGGAGCAGCAGCAGGTTTTGCCGCATGATGATGATGCTTCACATGAGCTTTATGGGCAGGCGCTTTCGCTTCTGTTTTAGTCGTTTCTTTCTTTGGTGCAGTTGTTTGTGCAAAAGATGATGCACTCATAAATAACATAGCTGCTGCGATGATAATACCAAACTTTTTCATGGCTGTATATTTTTTTTGTTAGTGATCAATTGTTTGACGACCTAAAGATACACCCACGTAAAAGGTGAATCGGGCACTAATGGCCCAACAGGCAGCAGCTATCGGTCAAAAAGGGGAAAGTGTCGTTGAATTACAGGAGGTTGAGCTTATTATTCAGCGCAGAACGGTAAGCATCCGCTACGGGAATGGCGTTTTTATGGATAATGATGGTGCCGTCTTCGATCGACTCTATTTTGTCGAGCGCAACAATGTAAGAACGGTGTACACGCATGAATTTGCCCGCCGGCAGCTTTTCTTCCAGTGCTTTGAGCGTGGTATGGATGGCGTGGAACTTCTGCGGCGTGTTTAATTTTACATAGTCGCCCATGGCTTCCAGGAAAAGGATGTCTTCTGTACGGATCCGCTTCAGCACACCGTTGTCCCGTATAAAAACAAACTCGGTATCCGATACCTGCAGTTCGCCCTGGTTGCTGTCGGTGATTTCCTTCGCCTTCTCTATGGCCTGAATAAAGCGCGCGGGTTGAACGGGTTTGATGAGATAGTCCGCTACATTCAGCTCAAAGGCTTCTACGGCATAATCCTTTTTCACGGTGGTAAAAATGATCAGCGGACGCTTTTTACCCAGGTTACGGGTGAGTTCCAGTCCGCTCATACCGGGCATTTCTATATCCAGCAACAGCAGGTCTATTTTTTCTTTTTGTAAAAGATTATAAGCTTCCATGGCGCTATTGCATTCACCCACTACATGAAGGTGTTCTACATGGCTGGCTAGTTGTCTCATGGCGGTTCTGGCCAGCTTATTATCGTCTACTATCAGGCAATTCATTTGGCTAATTTAAGTACAAATCGTAATATAAACTCCACTCAGCCGCAACTGCGATGCAGTTTTTTCCGGCGAGGGTTTACATTTAATTTTTACATTTGTACAGATGAAGTGGTTACTATATATACTCAGCTGTTATATTGTGCTGTTGTCTTGCATTCCCTGCAATGATTACGCCACAGTAAGTAATAGCGCGTCTGTACAGCTTTCCATTCCCCACGACCACGAAACGCAGCCGGATTTCTGTTCACCGCTCTGTGTATGCAGTTGCTGTAATGTACAGGTCACTCCCGGCGTTGTAGTCGCGGTTTATTACTACGCACAACGGATCATACTGGATTACCCGCTGTTGCCCATCAATCCACTTCCTTCTTTGTCAGATAATATCTGGCAGCCCCCGCAATTGGTTTAATACGTTTTACAGATGTTTTTGCTATGAGCATATCCGTGCCGCTGACCGGCGCAGATATGGCTATGGTACGTCATTTTATTACTTATTGAATCAATCATGCTGGATAAGATCATTCGTTTCTCTGTGAGGAACAAATTAATGATAGGGATATTTACGCTTGCCCTTGCGGCAATAGGGATCTACTCTTTACTACGTTTGCCTATCGATGCCGTACCGGATATTACCAATAACCAGGTACAGGTGATTACCCAATCGCCTTCCCTGGCGGCACAGGAAGTGGAAAGGCTCATTACCTTTCCCATAGAGCAAACCATGGCGGTGATACCGGAGATGGCGGAAATCCGCTCTATTTCCCGGTTTGGACTATCGGTGGTGACCATCGTATTTCATGATAAGGTAGATATTTACTGGGCCCGGCAACAAGTCAATGAAAAGCTGGGCGAAGCCCGTACCAATATTCCACCAGGTATCGGCTCCCCGGAGATGTCGCCCATTTCCAGTGGCCTCGGCGAGGTGTACCAATATGTACTGCACCCACAGAAAGGCTATGAAGAGAAGTTTGACGCGCGGGAATTGCGCACGATACAGGATTGGTATGTAAGGAGACAGCTGCTCGGTACACCGGGCGTAGCAGAGGTGAACAGTTTTGGTGGCATGCTGAAACAATACCAGGTGACCCTGAACCCCGATAAGCTCCGCAGCTATCAGCTGAGTATTGCCGATGTATTCAACGCCATGGAGCGGAACAACCAGAATACCGGTGGCGCCTACATCGACAAAAAGCCCAATGCTTACTTTATCCGTAGTGAGGGCCTGATCGGCAGCCTGGCGGATATCGAAAAAATAGTAGTGAAAAATACGCCCAATGGCTTACCGGTACTGATCCGGGATATTGCCACGGTACAACTGGGAGATGCGGTGCGCTATGGCGCCCTTACCCGCAACGACAAGGGAGAGGCCGTAGGCGGCATCGTGATGATGCTGAAAGGTAAGAACTCCAACGATGTGGTGAAAGCCGTGAAAACCAGGATAGCAGAGATCCAGAAAACATTGCCCCCCGGTGTAGTGATAGAGCCTTTCCTGGACCGCAGTGAATTTGTAGGCCGGGCCATAGGCACGGTGCAGAAGAACCTGATTGAAGGCGCATTGATTGTGATCTTTGTACTGGTGCTGTTCCTTGGTAACCTGCGTGCAGGGCTCATTGTAGCCTCCGTGATCCCGTTATCGATGTTGTTTGCCATTTCGGGGATGTACCTGTTCGGCGTGTCGGGCAACTTAATGAGTCTTGGCGCCATTGACTTCGGACTCATTGTAGACGGAGCCGTGATCATTGTAGAAGCCACCCTCCATCACCTGGCGGGTAGAAATAAAACCGGTAAACTGGTACGGCTGTCGCAAGCGGAAATGGATACGGAAGTATTTGATGCTGCCAGTAAAATACGCAGTACCGCGGCTTTCGGGGAAATCATCATTCTTATCGTATACCTGCCTATCCTGGCATTGACCGGCATAGAAGGTAAGATGTTCCGCCCCATGGCGCAAACCGTGTCTTTCGCCATCCTCGGCGCTTTTATACTGTCGCTGACATATGTACCCATGATGTCGGCCCTGATGCTGAGTAAGAACCTCGATCATAAAGTAACAATTGCCGACCGGTTGATGCGTTTCTTTCAGCGTATATACGACCCCGTTATCCGGGGCGCATTACGGGCAAAGGCATTGGTAACAGGAGCGGCTCTACTGCTTTTTGTAGTGGCATTCTTTTTATTTAGTAAGATGGGGGGAGAATTTATTCCAACCCTGGAAGAGGGCGACTTCGCCGTAGAAACGCGTCTACTCACAGGTAGCTCGTTATCGGAAACCATAGACAAGGTGAGCCTGGCTTCTGGCATCCTGATGAAACAGTTTCCCGAAGTGAAGGAAGTAATCGGTAAAATCGGCGCCGCAGAAATACCCACTGATCCAATGCCTATGGAGGCCTGCGATCTCACCATTTTATTGAAGCCTAAAAAAGAATGGACCAGCGCCCGCAATCGCGAAGAGCTGGCCAATAAAATGCAGGAAGCCCTCGAGGCAATACCAGGCGTGAGTTTTGGCTTCTCTCAACCCATACAGCTGCGCTTCAATGAACTCATTTCCGGCGTAAGACAGGATGTTGGGATCAAGATTTTCGGAGAAGACCTGGCCACCCTGGCCGGACTCGCGGAAAAGATTGGTCGCATCGTAAACCGTACACAGGGAGCGAAAGACTTGTACGTAGAACAAACCGGTGGGTTACCTCAGATCGTGGTAACAGCCGACAGAGACAAGATCGCCCGTTACGGACTGGATATCGCCACCATTAATCAAACCATCAATACGGCTTTCGCAGGTCAGAGTGCCGGACTGGTATATGAAGGGGAGAAGCGCTTCGACCTGGTACTGCGGCTGGATCAGCAAAGCCGGCAACAGTTGGCCGATGTCCAGAACCTGTACATCACTACGCCTTCAGGTAACCAGGTGCCGCTACAGGAAGTAGCAGACGTGAAAATGACCACCGGTCCTAACCAGGTACAAAGAGAAGATGCCAAGCGTCGTACCATCGTAGGTTTTAATGTACGTGGACGGGATATCACCAGCGTGGTGGAAGAGATTGAAGCGGCCATTGGCAAAGAGGTGAAATTGCCCGCCGGCTATTTCATTCGTTACGGCGGACAGTTTGAAAACCTGAAAGAAGCCAATCAGCGTTTATCCATTGCCGTACCTGTAGCATTGCTGCTCATTTTTGGATTGCTCTACTTTACTTTTCACTCCGTAAAACAATCGCTGCTCATCTTTACCGCCATTCCCATGTCGGCCATAGGAGGCGTTTTCGCGCTGTTGCTACGGGACCTGCCTTTCAGTATCTCCGCCGGCGTTGGATTTATTGCCTTGTTTGGCGTAGCAGTGCTGAATGGTATTGTATTGATAGGGGAGTTTAACCGCCTGAAACAATCAGGCATGGAAGACCTGAACAGTGTGGTACTAAATGGAACGGCTACACGCTTACGGCCGGTACTGATGACTGCATTCGTGGCTTCACTCGGGTTTTTACCGATGGCGCTGGCCACCAGTGCCGGCGCGGAAGTACAGCGTCCGCTGGCTACCGTGGTGATTGGAGGGTTGATAACATCGACCTTACTCACCCTGTTGGTACTGCCTTGTTTATATATCTATTTTGAGAAAGGCTTTTCAAAACAAAAATCATGAAGATCCGGATATTAATATGTTTACTGTTTCCTGCAATGGCGATGGCACAATCACAGCCGCTGACCATGGAAACAGCCGTGCAACTGGCATTGCAGCAAAATAAAGGATTGAAATCTGCGGATGCTTCGATCGGCTACTACCGTAAATTGGTGGGTACCAGCGGAGAAATCCCTAAAACAGATATCAGTCTGCAATATGGACAATACAACAGCTATGTGTCTAACGATAACCACTACACGATATCACAAACCATTCCTTTCCCTTCGCTGTTCAGCGCCCGGAAGGAACTGAATAATGCGCAGGTAGATAAAGCCGTATGGCAGAAAGCTGCTACGCAAAATGACTTGGTGTACCAGGTGAAACAGACATACGTGCAGTTGTTATACCTGCAGGAAGTAAGGGCGCTGATCCAGCGACAGGACACTATCTTCACCGGTTTTCTCCGTAGCGCTGACCTGCGTTATCGTACGGGTGAAAGCAAAATGCTGGAGAAAACGGCCGCAGAAGGAAAACTGAATGAAGCGCGGAATTCCCTGCGGCAGAATGAAGCAGACCTTAAAATTTACACCGCACGCTTGCAGGCTTTGCTGGGAAGTAATACACCGGTGACTATAACGGAAACGGTTATACCGGAAGCAAATTTGTCGTTGATCAATGACTCCGCTGCTGTTGCTGCCAATCCGCAGTTGCAGTACCTGAAGCAGCAGATCACTATCGCTGAGAAGCAAAAGAAAGTGCTGAAAGCCGCTATACTACCAGATATCATGGTGGGCTATTTTAATCAGTCGCTCATCGGAACGCCGGTGAATGCCTCCGGTGCGCCGCTGGCCACGGGCAGTAACCGTTTCCAGGGCTTCCAGGTTGGACTGGCTTTACCTTTATGGATGGGACCTCTCAAAGCAAAAGTAAGGGCGGAAGAAAAACAGCAGCAGGCAGCCAGTCTGCAATTCGATAATAACGTGATACAGCTGCAATCGCAGTATGAGCAGGCTGTGCAACAGTTTATCAAAAACCGGAACAGCCTGGAGTTTTATCAGCGTACCTCATTGCCAAATGTAGAACTGTTGCTGCAACAATCTGAGAAATCATACAGTAGCGGAGACATTGGTTATGCCGAGTATTTACTCAATCTGGAGCACGCACTCACCGCCCGGCAAGGGTATTTGCAGGCACGGAGCGATGTAAAGCAGGCAGAGTTATATATGGCCTATCTGGCCGGTCAGCAATAAATAATCAGATCCGCCTGATTGGTAAAAACCTCCAGGCAGTTACGTAAAAACAGATCATATGAAATTTTTAAAAAAGCATATAGCCCTTTCCGTTATCATCTCCGCTGCGCTGCTGGCGTTTACTTCCTGCGGAAGCAAGCCGCAACCTGCTGCTACAGATGCGCATGATCATGAAGAGGAATCAGGGGTAGTAGAACTCACTGCTGAGCAATTTAAGACAGTGGGTGTTACGCTGGGTAAGCCGGAGAACCGTCAGATCAGCGGCGCGGTAAAAGTAAACGGATTATTGGATGTGCCTCCACAGCAACAGGTCAGTATTTCTGTGCCGATGGGTGGTTTCGTCAAACAAACCAGTCTGTTGCAAGGGATGCCGGTTAAGCAGGGGCAGGTGATAGCCGTGCTGGAAAACCTCGACTATATACAGTTACAGCAGGACTACCTGGAAGTGAGCAGTCAGCTGGAATACGCCACCAAGGAACATGACCGTCAGGAGGAACTGGCCAAAGAAAATGTGAATGCGCAGAAAACGCTGCAACAGGCAAAGGCCGCCTGGCAAACCCTGTTGGCAAAAGAGAACGGATTAAAGCAGAAATTATCCGTGCTGAATATCAATCTGGCAGCGTTGCAGAAAGGCAATATTCAGCGGACCATCAATATTTATACGCCTATCAGCGGATATGTTACACAGGTAAATGTGAACCTGGGGCAGTTTGTTACGCCGGCGGATATCCTGTTTCGTATTGTGAATACGGAGCATCTGCATGCCGAGCTGACCGTATTTGAAAAGGATATTCCAAAATTGAAGATCGGACAGTTAGTGCGCTTTACCCTGGGGAACGAAACAAAACCCCGCACCGCTACTGTTCACCTGATAGGCCGGGAAATCAGTCCCGAGCGCACCGTCAGGGTACACTGTCACCTCGAAGAGGAAGACACCCAGCTGTTGCCAGGTACCTATCTGCAAGCCATGATTGAAACCGGCGCCGCCAGCGTAAAGGCATTGCCCGATGACGCAGTAGTTACTTTTGAGAACAAGGCATATGTGTTTATGAAGCAACCCGGTAACGATAGCACCTTCCATTTCAATATGCTGGAAGTGCAGAAGGGAAACAGCGAACTCGGTTACACCGAAGTAACGTTTCCTAAAGACACACCCGACGCGGAAGTGGTGGTGAAGGGCGCCTATGACCTGTTGGCGAAAATGAAGAACAGCGGCGAACACGAAGGGCATTAGCGAAGACGAACGGCATTAGAACGAAGAAGGCTGCCTTTAGGTGAATATCGAATGATCGTGTTCATCTAAAGGCAGCTTTCTTCGTTAACCTGTTCGCTAAGCTGCTCATCTCCCGTAAACAAATACCAGCCCCCGGAATCCTTCCTCCATATTCATCTCTCTAGGATTTAAATAATTTCATATATTTGAAATTATTAATTAGTAAAAAGATGAACTATTTAAGATGGCCTGTCCTGATAGGCGCATTACTGATCAGCAGCTTCGCCATAGCCCAGGTACCCGTTGTTACGCTGGGACCCGATTTCACAGAGCCGGGCGACGGTTGGGATAAGCTGATGCAGTTAAAGAATGGTAACACCATCTACCTGCATTTTGCCAAAAAAGAAGGACTGGTTGTAAACATGTATAATGCCAACCACGAGCTGGCCGTAACAGATACGGTGCATACACAGCTATGGAATGCGGGCGACCTGGAATCCACTGAAATAGACGGGATTTTTGAAATAAACGGGCAGCCGGTGATTTTTTTGCAGCAACTGGTAAAATATAATCCTGTGATGTACCGGTTGGTACTGGACGGGGAAACCGGTAAACTGCTGCGGGAAGACAAGTTGGGCGAGTTATCCACTGTGCAGCACCGCAGCGTTTTTGTAGACGACAATCTCGCTACCCACGATATATATGTAGAGAAAGATCCGAACAGCGACTATTACGCGGTGGCGATGTTTACCGGCGCCGCTATCCAGAAAAATGACAGCATCCATGAACGCATCCAGGTGTTACATTTTTCCCCTGCTCATGAGGTCATTAACCGTGGCTGGTTTTATTTAACCGATACTTCGTATAGCTATTTCAGTTATATCAATATGGCGGTCCAGGGAAGGGAAAGAGTATATCTGGGTACCGTAGGGTTTAATGCCAAACGAAAAGTAAATGACGCCGGACCAAAAGTATTGTTTTCCACGCTGCCGGTGGATGCTACTACGTTTACACATCAGGTGCTGGACTATACCGCCGGTTATGGCAACGTAGGAGGAGAGATACAGGTAGCGGCAGCAGAGGTGCGTATGTTGCTGTATGTACCCTCCCGGCTGAAAGATGGATCCAGCGGCGTGATCATGAATACTTTCAATGAAACCACCGGCAAATTGAAAAAGCATGTGATGTTATCGTTTCCGGAGTTATCCCGTAATGTGCAACAGAACCTGAATTATAAAGAAGATTACAAAGGCGCACCCCAACGGTTACTACTAAACGAAGATGGCAGCAGTACCTTGTTGATGGAAAGTCTCTCGTTCTATAAACAAGGAAATACGCAAGTAAATAAACTACACACCACCCTCGGTGATATAGGTATCACCCAACTGGATGCTGACGGGAAGGAAAACACCACCATGGCTGTTTCGAAGTACCAGGTGATTACCGGCGTCTGCGAACCCTTTCAGCTGCAACGGCGTAGTAAAAGTGAATGGGTATTCCGGAATAAGATTGCTGCGCTCAACACGAATACGTGGCTTTCTTATGATTATATCCCGGGGCAGGAAATGGCTTTCGTATTGTTCAATGACTATCTCCAGTACCTCGATACAGGCGGACAAGATAAAGTGCGTAAGCCGTTGAAATTTGCGGTGGACGCGAACTTCGTGTGTTATCGTTTCTATAAAGGTAAAATGGAAAGACTGTATCTTTTCGGGATGCCGGAAGTAACAAAAGGATACGCCTGTATGATGGGAGCGGCCGACTACAATGCTAAAACGCATCAATATGCTACGGTGCTGGTTTCCCGCAAAGGGCTGGAAAAGAAGGCCAATATAGCCTGGATTAAATTTTAAAATAGCAGGTTTATATAGTTTGATTGAATGCTACAATAAAGTAGCTACCGCAGGCTCGTCCATCCCTCCTGAATTTCGTTCAGCCGGAACTGATTCACCGCATTATGCGCCAGTCGCGTCGGTTCCGGTAAGCGATAACCTTTTACACATCGCAGCAGGATGTCAATACTGCCGGGAACATCTACCAGGTGTCCCGGCGATACGAAGATAGGTTTCACTTTGTTTTTACTCCGCAACGCATAGCCCAGCAGTGCCCCCTGTTTATCCGTTAACGGGGTGTGGTCGCCTTTCTCCGGTCCAGGTTCTTCATAATTCCCAAACAATTTCTTTTTGGCGCTGCCAATCGTAGGCCGCTGTGTTAAAACGCCAAAGTGACTGGCAATGCCCATCCGGCGGGGATGCGCAATACCATGACCGTCTACCACCAGGATGTCGGGTTTAATGGGCAGTTGAGTCCAGGCATCCATGAGTGCAGGTACTTCCCGGAATGCCAGGAAGCCGGGAACATATGGAAACAAGACTTCTTTCTTTACCAGGCTATAGCCTACGGGTTGGAGAGATGGAAATTCCAGGAGTACAATGCCGGCGTATACCGTGGTACTGAACTTATTGAAGGAGATATCTGCTCCTGCCAGGTAGTTCAGTGGACCCTTGTATGGGATTACTTTTACATCTTCTCTTAATTGTTTTTGTAGCTGGGTGGCAGCTGGAACCGTCAGTTCATTATAATCGATCATGGATGCCCGTGTTTAGAAAAGCGTCAGTTGATCACCGTTTTTGGGCTCCGGAGGCTTTACCGCTTTACCAAAAACGGTTCTGCCACCATATTGCCATGAGTCACGGCGCTCCTGGGCGATTACTTTATCAAAATTGGTATTCGGCTCAAAGTCCTTTTCAATTTGCTGGGAAAGCACCGACAACTTTTTGATGGCGTCTTTCTTATCAGATTCCCCGATCTTAGCTTTCAGCAGTGCTTCTTTCAGCGTAGAGATGGTTTCATCATAGATCCGCGTTGGTACCGGGAAGGGATGACCATCCTTACCTCCATGGGCAAACGAAAACCGGGCCGGGTCTTCAAACCGGGAAGCCGTGCCATGAATCACCTCACTTACGAGGGTAAGCGATTGTAACGTTCTCGGACCTACGCCCTCAAGCATCAACAGGGCTTCAAAATCGGCCGGGTGCGTATCATGTGCCAGTGCCAGCACGCTTCCCAACCGTTTCAGGTTTACATTTTCCGCTCGCACGTCATGATGGGAGGGCATGATCAGGTTCCTTATTTCAGGGAGCAGATGCACCGGCTTTTCTTTGGTTAATTGCAGGATACCGGTTTTGGTACCACCTGCCTGTAAATCGGTCAGATTGAGGATTTGTCCCTGATTCCGGCCATAGATAAAGGTATGCGGCGCTTCGGTATACGATTTAAATGCGGAGGAATGCCAGTGATAGCGTCTTGCCATGCTGCTGGCGTCGTTCATTCCCTGTTGTACCACGGCCCATTCTCCTTCATCCGATAAAATAAAGGAATGGAGGTACAGCTGGAAACCATCCTGGATGGCGGTATTGTCTACTTTTGCGGTGAGCTTGCTGCTGTATACCAACTGATCTCCGGGCAAGCCGGTTTTGTTGGCAATGGCGATCAGTTCTGCCGGTGTTTGTTTGCTGTGCCGGCCTTTACCGCCGCAGATATAAATACCCAGTTCCGCGGAACGGGGATTGATGGCTTTTTTCAGGGCGCCCATCACGCTGGTGGTGATCCCGGAGGAATGCCAGTCCATCCCGAGCAGACAACCCAACGCCTGAAACCAACAGGGATCACTGAGCCGTCTGATCACTTCTCCTTTACCGTAATCGGTTACAATGGCCTCTACAATCGCGCCGCCCAAAAGGCTCATACGCTTTGCCAGCCAGGGTGGTACCTGACCATAGTGTAAAGGCAGATCTGCATATGAAGGCATTTTTTTTAATTAGAACGTTTTTATAATGGGTTCGCCTGCACCTGGTACTGAACGATGCTGCTGTTGTTCAGCAGGAAATCATCCAACTGCTCCATTCTGCTTCGGTGTCCCCGTACCGCATAATTCACTTCTATGATGTTCTCTTTTCTAAGGATCATCATTTTTCTATACTTCAACTGAAACCCCTGTAGTATATTTTCAACATCGAACTGTGGAAATTTTTCTTCATTAAAGTAAATGGTGTAAACCCGCTTATCATTTACCGCAGCAATTCTTTTTTCTGCAAATTCCAAAAGGATCAGTACAATAAGCGCACCAGCAAGGGCAGCGGCCCCGAGCCAATACTGACTCATACCCACAGCCATGCCTATGGCAGCAGCGATCCAGATGGACGCCGCAGTGGTGATCCCGTCAATAGTATAATCTCCCTTAAAAATAACACCCGCACCGATGAAACCCACGCCAGTCAGGATGTTAGAAGCCACGCGATCTGGTGAATTGGGAAATCCCAACTCGGCGGAAAGGATCGTAAATACTGTGCTACTCATACATATTAATGTCATGGTCCGCATCCCCGCCGCCTTGCGTTTATATTCTCTTTCCAGCCCCAACAATGCACCCATCACCAATGATATCAATACTTTCAGTATCTGGTCTTCCTGTATGATCTGCAATACGTGTTTCATGGTAGAAAAATAAGTATACACAAATGTACGCGTTGGCACAATTCTTTCCTGTAAGAATAATGTGAAGAGATACTGAACCGTTTGCTTAAAGCGTTGTTGTAAAAAAAATTTAATCACCATAAATTGCACACCATAATGGAACCCTTTTTCTACAAATCATGTGTGGTAATATGCCTGGCCGGAATTCTCAGTATGCTGCTCTTTGCCTGCAATGGCGCCAAAGAAGTGAGTAAGGAAGCAGATTCCGCTGCAGTGGCTATCCCCAAGGTAGATAGTACCAGCGTAGTACCTGTTGATACCAGTAAAACAAAACCTATTCAGTAAGCGACCTGTTTAAGGCGAGGTCCTGTTACCCGATATCCACCTCATTACCTCACCCTTAAACATCAGTATTATGAAAGTAGCAAACATGTTAATGCTGGCTGGCGTATCAGTTTTGATGCTTGCCGCATGTGGAAGCGGTACCAAAACCAACACTGATTCCACGCTGAACAGTCCAGATACGGCAGGTCTTATACAACAAGACACCATACCTTCCGCCCAGATGCCTCCGGGAGCTATAAATCCTGGCGAAGATTCCTCCAGGTTCGGAACGGGCACCAATGATTCTTCCAAAAACAGACCGCAGCCTTAGCTGCTTATATAATGCCTCCGGTAGTTGTTTTTCTGCATAAAGAAGGACATCCCCCCGGAGGCATTATAAATTTTATCCCGCTTTTTACAATATATTTGGATACGTTTCGTCTACCTCTATTAATAAAGACTATATCCGAATGCAAAACGAC
>Ga0116227_10012952_pt1 | contig 13341 bp, 7 predicted proteins | sample S1TSphgellanicum_FD_89693 | JGI IMG/M metagenome (GOLD analysis project Ga0116227, IMG submission 89693) | Host-associated microbial communities from peat moss isolated from Minnesota, USA - S1T2_Fb - Sphagnum magellanicum MG | ecosystem: Host-associated > Plants > Peat moss > Unclassified...
GAAATTATTTTTTTTTTTTTTTTTTTTTGTTGTCAATAAATTTAAGTACACCTACAAAAAATTTACAAGTTAGGGGGGGTGGTCCTAAGTAGATTAAACATGGAACAATGTGTGTGGGCTGAGAGCCAAAGGAGACCTGGTCTCGGCCCTACAATCGGGTTGGGGAAGGACTTCCAGAAACAACAAACAAATGGCTTTGCCCTCAAAATGAATCACAGCCATCCTTTCATGAGAGAAAAAGTTCTAGGGGATCTTTACATCAGGTGGGACTAAGGACCTTGCAAGGGAATTGAGGTCCCACACTTGGCTCCGGCCCTATGTGTGTAGGGCCCCTCATTCCCAGAATAGCCTTGTTCTCGGTCCTTACTCCTTTACCCTACACAAACTACATAGTGACAAATTGTTTTTTTTCACAAATACAGTTTTTTCTGTTTAGAAAAGTGGCCCAAACATTTCATACCAACTAACTTGGTGCAATGGTGACAAAAGACAACACCAAAAAACTCTATTGAAAAGCTCACTTTTAGACAAAAGATGAAAACATTTCATAATGTTCCTATTTATCTGCCCTATGTGCCCACAGAGACAAAATTAATTAATTAATTAATTAATTAAATTATTAAATTATTTTTTTTAAAAAATATTTTTTTAAAAATGAAAAAGACCCTTTGGAGAAACTTAATGGGGACAAAAAAGTAGACAAAAAAGATGGGCCAAACTGAAATTGACAATTGAATTTGAGTATGGGAACATCTAAATTCTTTTTATTTTGATTTTGTGCAAAAAAATGTTCAATTTGAAATGAAAATGGTTTTTAGTTTGAATTTTTGAATTTTTTTCTTCTTTTTCTGTTTCCCCCCCGCCCTACAAATAGGGATTTTAATTTTAATTCACTTTGAGCAAAAATATTGATTGGGGAAGGTGAGGCCATCTTATCCAAATACTTACTAAATTAGACCAGATAACTCCCAATATATAATTATTTTCAACTTATAAGCTCTTTTTAAAAAATGTCCTTAAATTTTTGGCGCTTAAAAATCAATATTTCCCACATTTTGAATCCAAATCTTATCAAATAAATTCCATTAAATCCTTGCTCATTAAGATCTTTCCAACAACATCAAAGGTGCATTCCAATTCCTCCTAAGCTTTCAGCTACGATTTAATTTAATTTAATTTTCAGTGAAGAAATCGTTCAATATTCAAGACCTTTTGCCCTGCAAATCCAAACGGCATGGAACCAAGCCCATGCACCCCTCCCTCCTCATCAAGAGCTTGCCAAAGATACCAAAGAACACATTCTGAAGCATCCCAGTTTGGTGGATCTCATAGCTACAAAACAAAACAAAGCAAACTACCTTCCTTGATAGATAGATGGGTGAAGGAGAAAAATTAGGCAAAAAATCTAGGCACAAACCTTGAGGCAAATTCAAGTCGAAGTTGCATATTGTAAGTGATGACCAATTGCCTTTGCCAAGTTCAAAGATGCTCAAGGTGCAATAGCCAATATAGTCTTGTATTCCATTCTAGTGGGCACTCTCCTCCTCCACCCAACCTCAACTGAGTTAATCTTTGGTTTAACTTTGGTAACCAATTCTGTAGGAAAATAGGTCTCAAATATAGGTAGATAGGTAGGAAAATAGGTAACTACTTGGTAAGTAGTAGATGGTCTATACATAAGTATGGGCTGTTTTTACTACCTACCTACCTACTAGCAACCTGCTTGTGGGGTGTTAGTAAGCAGGTAGGGGGCGGGGGGGAAGCAACTGAGGTAACCACCATGGTTAGCTAGGGAACTGGAACCCAACGGAAAATTGTTTCCCAACCACTTATCATTCATCCTTCATGGTGTGCTGGTGGGTGCTGCTGGTTCACCGTGGCCCAAAATCCCGATGCTACTGTAGTTCAAGTCTATGCACCGTTCGTTACACTTGCACCCATGTGCTTTGCAAATCAACTTTGGGAAGGGGTACTTCACCATGTGAGGAGGCTTGAACGGTTCGCAACAAAAGTCCTCGTATCAAATGACAATTTTTGTCCAATTGTGAGACAAATTTTTGCATCCGGATGAGTGGTCTAGGTTCGTCAAGTTGCATAGGTGGTGGGCGACTCTAATTGCAATACCCTAGACCATACCCGTGCCCTTGGATATGAAGCACAAGGTACCAACATTAGCTTCTCTTCGGCCCAATGATTCCATAACACCTATTGCTTCTTGGATGAAAATGTAATAATCATTCTTTTCATGGATGAAAAAATATCATCTTGATTTTCATTACAATCAGTTGTGCCTAATACCCAACTAGAGGTCATCAATTATTGAAAACTAGCATTGATATTCTTCTTGTGCCTCATGGATTTCGCATAATTGATGACATTCATGTGCTTCAACTATTTTTGGTTTTTGATGACCCATCATGCCTTGACTATTTTTGGTAATTGGTGATGCTCTTACATCTCAACTATTTTTGATAATCGGCAACCTCTTACTAGTTGTTTAGTCCATAATTATGTCTAAGGGAAAAATAATCATAATAAAACACCAAGCATTGACAACAATTGTCATAGAAGACAAGGAGTCTGCAAGGGAAATACGTGTGGAAAAACATGGAAACCTTCGATAGACATGTACATCGGATTTTAGTTATATAGATGTGCACATCATGTGTCTTATAGTTATTATGCTTCAATTGTTTGAGGCAAAACAAAAACTGAAATTCATTTGCTTGAGTTCGTGGATCAAAGGGATGATTATAAAAAATTGCATGTGCTAGGCTATCTATTACTATTATCATCATCATATTATTAGTGTAAAAAGGTTCGTATAAAACAATTCTTGGATATTTGTGTGAATACAACATTTGAACCAACAAAATTGAAAGGATGTTTATGAAAATGTGGAGCACTCTTGGTTTGTTCATGTCAAGTTGTGTTGGACCCAAAATGTATGGAAAAGTTAACACATTACAAGACGTTTCACACATGTTGCTAAATGTGCGTTAACTTAATGTTTAGAATTCATAATCAATAAGTCAATTCCCATTAAAAAACTTATGTAATAACTTTGTTGAAGTCAATCCTAGTTCGAATAAAATGTTATTTCATTCGTGATAAATCAAAAGTTATGTAATTTTATATCTTCCGAAATCCTAGATTTAAAGAGAGAAATCCAATGTTTTTGTAGAATGTCAAAAAAGGAGCTTGTAAGTCAATGCTAGCAATGTAAAAAATTTACACTTTACTCATCACTAGCGCCATCACCATTGATTGTTATGAAGTCCTTCCTCACCATCATTGAAATCCTTCTTCCCCCTTGTTGTTGTAGTTATGTTTGACATTAAAACGCATCCACAACAAAAACCAATTTTGTGCACCATAGAAGGTGCATCAATCCCATGAGAAACATCACCACACAAGGAATATCCAACACAAAGAGCATTAAACATAAGCAATTTCCAGTCTTGACAATTCAAATTATGTACTGGATGAAGGTTCTTTCAAGAAACTATGTAACCAAGAAAGTTTATTACCATTATACATAGACTAGAGCATGCTTCAATTTGTAAAGAAATACGCATCCACAATGTATCAATTCATAATCCAATTTTGTGTAATAATGTTTATCCTTCAATGCATCTTCAACAAATCCCAAAGGTGTACATGATGTACTTAAAGAACTTCAAGAAAATTTGAAATGAGTCTACATAGATTAAAGTTTGTTGCAATCTACTAAAAAATATTAAGATTCACAAAGTATCAATTCACATTACAATTCTATGTAGCAAGTTGTATTTGAATGCATTTTCAAAGAATCCTAAATGTGTACCAAATATTAAAAAAGCTCTAAGGATTTTTTGAAACAATCTACATAGATTAAAATGTGCTTCAATATGTAAAGAAACCTTAATCCATAAAGTATCAATTCACAATGCAATTCAAATGTTTCTTTATATAAATGTTTGTAACTCAATGCAAATATTTGAATAATTGATGAGGGGTGTTTAGCAAAAATAATGCAAAGGCAAAAGTTCAAAGTTATCAACACAAGTTTGGATGTATCATTCAAGATTCACATAAAACTACAACAACCAAATTGGAAGCATAGGGAGATAATGGCCTACAACAAAGCCGAGAGAAAACATGTAGTAACCCCATTATGTAATATGTGCCATTACTTGGTGTCAATTGCAATTTTGTGTGCTATATGCCACAAAAATTGCCAAATAAATTGTACATTGTAATGGATGAAATCACACATTTTACCTCAAATATGTGTCATGAGCCACAACTTTTTGTGTAATGAAAGTTAGTTTTTCTTGTAGTACTAATTGGACACAACTATTGATTGGATTTTTGCACACAATGAATATGAATTGAGCAATTTGTTGCATCACTTGTAACCTCTGTAACCATATGTCATATGAAAGTAAAAATATTTGAGTAGTGTTTTGCATTGTTGGCTACTTATTGGAATTTAAAATAGAAATTGTTGTTTCCCCCCTTCAAATCTGGTGAATAAAAAACGCAAAAACAAGATGTTTTGATAAAAAGTCTAGTTTTGATACTAGAAGTTTATTGTGCATTTCAATCTTGATACAAACTTTGAATTTCACCTTATGCACCCTCCCATGAACACCCACCACTGACTATGCCCAAGGTAAACTTTGTATCCCATGCATGTGGAAGCAATGATTAATTTCATATGTTTCTTCATTTTTTTGTTGTTATCTAATTTAACTTCTACTTGGATTGGATCAACAATGACATGATCAACATCAACTTTAGGACTTTGGTTGGAGTTACCATTGAAGGTAAGGACATGCAACCCATATAATCAAAGAAAAAAATTTGTGCTTAAAACATTTCAACAAATTTAATGTCAACATGGTGACACAAGTGATAAATGATATGCATTTAGAATCAAGAGTAAAGATTATGCAACCAACAAATAAGGTCATGAACTACCAACAACCATAGTCACTAACATCTTGCCACTATTAGTGAAGGAAAATTACAATCTATTGTACTATAAACTTGAGATGCACAAATTGAAAATCAATGATGATCATATAATGCATGAAATCAATGTGAATAACAAAATGTGCCAAAACAACGCATCATGAAATGCTCAAGTAGGAAACCTTTTAAAGTTTTCTATGTTTACCTTATGTGCATAATAATTTAAAACCATTCAAATTGTCACTATAGCAATTGTGACTCAAAAGTGGAACATCCTAGAAGTTCAAAGCTAGGTTTCAAATTCCAAACTTTAGATCTCGTTTTTCAAAATGGGTGGCATTGTCATAAGCCTCCAAAATCCAAAAACATTGCAAATTTTCATACACAACAAACCCAAATTTAAAGATGTTGCAAGTATTGAGGCTCAAATCAAATATTAGATCTAAACTTCAACTTGAAATATCATGATCAAGCTTTAGTTTTCCAAACAAAAAAAATTGATTCCCTTAATCAAGTGGTGATTGGTTGAAGGTGGGATTGCCACTAATATCAAAACAACTAGTCCCAAAATATTGTTGTAACTTGCAAGTTGCACAATGTTTCAATGCTCAATAGTAATCAAGATTCAATCATAAAATTAAATCACATTTTTGTTATGTGACAACACACAAGTACTTAGGATTAAAAAAGTTAAGGAACCTAGAAGGTTGGAACTACATTATTGTAATGGCATTTATTGTAGCTCCTCCTAATCAATGTAATTCCCCCTTCAAACATCATAAATGCAAACAACAAAACTTAGTCGCAATGGCTAGCCAAAGTACATAAAGACAGGGAGTGAAGAGGGCATAAAGATTCGCAAAATTGATAGGGACTCCTTATGATCAATGTTGAGGAGCCTGCAAATGAAATAATGGAGATTGGCCAAAGAGGCAAACCCTAAGCCCTATGGTGGAGCAATCTAACATATTTAATTTGGATATAGGAGCCATGTGATGGAAACTTGTGTGGGCTTTTGATAACCTCCTTTGTGATTCATGAGATGACTATGCCACACATACACTTGAACAAAATGTTGTTGTAGAACATGAGAATCAAGCAATTATTTAGAACATGTGTTCAATGTTTCATGCAAAGAGCATCCTGCAAGAATTTTAGGTTGAAGTAGTTTCTATTGCTATCTACACTCTTAAGATAATTAGTATGTGGACCCTTCATAGCATCTCACAATTACAAGCTTGGTGTGGACAGAGACTTGATTTTTTCACATTTTTGCATTTTAGGATCTCTCTAGCTTACATGCACATTCCAAAACCCTTACGCACCAAGTTCGATCCTAAGTTGGATCCAAGCTTGGTGTGGATGGAGACTTGATTTTTTCACATTTTTGCATTTTAGGATCTCTAGCTTACATGCATATTCCAAAGCGCTTACGCACCAAGTTCGATCCTAAGTTGGATCCAAGCTTGGGGGTGACATTTAAGTCTTTGAATTTAGAAACTATGTGAGTAAAATATATAGAGCGCCATATATTAGTTGTTGGGTAAGAATTTTATAATTTAATTAAGCTTTCACAATAGGGTTAGATTTACTATGAAAACCAATTTAAGACTAATATAAGGTACATGCATTAGTATAGGAAACCTTGCTTGAAGCTTTGGATGGTCCTGTGCCACCATATAAACCTTCTCTTGTGTCCAACACGAAGCAGTCTCCTGCTACTGTTGCTCTGTTGTTATGCTTCTGTCGGGCTTCTCCTTGGTACTCAGAACCTCAGGGACTTGCCCAAACCCGTAGTTTCCAGTTTTGTGTGTTTCTTCCCCCTCAATTGGCTTTCTCTTCTCGGTTTCTCCTAGCCCCTTGGCAGTGGAACCCCCACCTATTGGTGTACTGGCACCATCCATTGTGCAAGAGCATAGTAGATCCAGAAGGTAGTCTTCTGAGGCTGCCTCACTTGCAGCCAAATACCTGTGGCTCCATACAGGTCCATGCACATCATCCTCGTTGATGATGTTTATTGTGTCACTGGCTCCTGCCTTTGGCCAGCACATGTGATTCTCGGACTGGCCTGTTGTTGGTGAGTATGCCTCATCCAGCACCATGTGTTCAATGTCCTCTCTATTAGCAGCATCCATTGGTGCCTGACACCGCCGATTGAGCTCAAATATGCAGTCGTCAAGCATAAGCTCTATGCCACAGCTGGCTTGAATAGCTGAGAGCTTTGCCCAAACACAATGGCGCCCTGCCATGGCTGTCTTGCGAAGCTTATCTGGTGAAGGATCCTCAGCATGAGAAATGGTTGCTGATATGACCTGAAATGAAAGAACCAAATTAGATTGGGACCTTTTGTGGACCAGTAGATAAATGCACAACCTCACAAGGTTCATCATGCATCCACGTTCACAATTTTTAAAAAAGCACTCATTTTGCTTCATTTACATTTTTCAAGAACACATCCACAGAGTCTATGCATGTCCATAGACAAAAGCTCCCAGGAAATGATAATGGCTGTATGATAACCCCAGTACTCTGTCAGTTTGGGTCAACAGTTTTGCTGCAAGTCCTTCTTCAGGTAAATTATGATCAGATGTATTCTAACATGTCCAACATGAGATAGGAAACTAAGCATTTCTACACAAATTGAAGAGAATAAGACAAGAATATCAAATAAGAATTCATGGTTACCTGTGAAAAACCCATTGGAAGGACGATGTTGATATCACCCTCCCAATTCTGGGCATATAAGCTTGTGAACCCCCCCATCTCAATTCCCAAATCGGCAAGCTGAGAACACCGGTGCTTTGTCTCTATCTCAGCCATTTTTGCTAACTGTCAGGAAATGCAACCATTCTCAGATTCTTGGAGCAATTTCTACAGACTAAAACACAAAAACTATTACTTCAGCACAATGGAGATGAGCAATGGAAGCGGTCAGATGCCTTGCTATCAACTTCATCAATGCTTATCGTTAAATCCAGAATTTGAACATGTAGGTAACTCGAACTGATATCAAATGAGCTGTCAGACCGGCACCTTCATTACAAATAGCAGTGATGATCTGCCTCAATGACCCACTGACTTCATCAGCTCGCAATGGTAGGTGTAGATAAGTATCTAATTGTTCACCCAAAATTCAGGCAAACCATTCTAAAAAATCTGTGAAAGATGAAGTATGTGCATGGAGCAGGTTCTGACAAAAGTTCCAAGCTCTTCACTTGACAACTTTCAGAAGCTTGGTGAGTGTTCAGAGATTTTGCACACCTTGCCTCTGAGGCCACCGTGAGCCTGAATGGTCTCCTTGAGATGCAATAATGGTGCAATGTATGGACTTGACTGGCTGATGATAAAATGGTTAACATTGAAAAGCTCCCTCAGTTTTTGCAAGGGCAGCTCAGTCTCTAAGCTGGGATTGCATCCCTGCCTCTTTGCAGCTGTCATCTGCACTTCACAGACATGTCCGCTTCAACATATTTTCCATCTCTTGCATATGTGAAGAGATCCAGAATTGTGGCTTGAATCTTGTGCAGTGTTTGACAAGACATTGTAAAGAAGCAAGCAACCCTACATGCTTGAAGTAAAATCATAGCATTTTGATCTGCTTCACATATAATGGTGTGAATCCCTTACTTTTGTAGGGGGCAAATAATGAACAATTTCACCAGCCCGGTTCTTGATCATGAGCTCCGGGAAAGTGAGCAGACCAACAGGGGGTGCACATGAGACAGCAACAGCACTCCATATGACCACATGTGGAGATGTCAAGTAATTCAAGAACTGCGAAGGCTGATTTCCCAGCCGGCAAGCAGGTATTGAAATGCCAAGAACACGACCAGACAATTCAAATGCCTCCTCGAATGTTAGGTCCCCAATCAAGTCCTGCATGCTCTGTTGCAGCTTCTCAATTTCATAGGTGCTAGCATCCTGGGTGCTCAAGCGATATGCAGCAACATATGCAGCACACATCTTCTCATAGAATTGCATTGGAGGTGCTGGATGATCGAAAAAGTATTGGAGTTCTGCTGATGTGCGGGTGGTTGCAAAGGAAGATACAATGGCTCCCACATTGGCCCCCACCACTATACTTGGAAGCAGTTGATGCTCCACCAAGGTTCGGAAGACTGATGTATGAAATGTTCCAAATGCAACATTTCCACTGAACACAAGTGCAGTTCGACCAAAATTCTGCCGTGTTTCCATCATGCAGGTGAGTTTTTCTTCCAATGTAAACTCCTCCGGATTCATTTCACATATTGCATGGAGGTGGTTTCTGTAACCAGATTTGTATCACATGCCCGTGAGATTCAGCCAAGGCATATTGGAGTGCCAGTATAGAAACATAGAAACAATATAGAGAGCATGAATCCAGGCCACTCCACAGTGTTGCACAAGAGTACTGCAGAAACAACCAGCGAACAGACTTACCTGACTTCATTCTGATACTCATGAACAAGTCGTGGAATCTGCTGTCTCCTGATGTGCAGCTGTGGATTACACATGTTGCCTAGATTACGAGACAGATCAGCTCGCAAGGAGAAGATTATTTCTTGCACACTGCCTTCCATCCGTCGCTGTTGCAGCTCAGAAAGCTTGCCTTGTACAAAGGCTTCATCATAAAGCATCGATTCATTCAAGTCACCCTCAGGAACCAGCATGCTGGCTGCCTGGGCCCACTCATCATAGGTGATAGATGCATCCATCAATTTTGTCCAATAAGCATGACATGAAGTGATCTCAACTGCTTTATGAGAGCCCAAATGCTTTCTCCTTCTACAAATTGCAAAACCAATGATCATGGTTGCCACTGTCACTACAAGTACTGCCCTAGGACCAAGTACATGTGTCCAAGACAGGAATGACACTAATACTACAGCAGCAAATGCTGCACATGGTTTCCAAATCTTCCAACCCCACTTGCCATCACTTTCCCCTTCAACGATGTGACACATGTACCTGTAACAACATGTTTGGTTAGGTCTGAAGCAAAGGACTACTGATGGAAAAGTATGATTCAGAACTCTGTCTAGGTTTTGCTAGGGTGAGAAGCATTACTACAACAGCAAACATCTGATGAGAATTCCTTAGTGTGTAAATTCTGAAATGCTGGATGAATTCTCAATATCCCTACACCACATAAGTAAGAGCAGTTCACATGAACTAAAGCACGCAGAATCTGATTCTCCGTGAGATAAGTTATTCACATACCTTGTGGCCAGAAGTTGCAATGTCAACCAACCCAATATCCAGCCAAGCACCTGGCCAACCACTGCTGCAGTTGTAGAGCCAGGTGATGGAAATAGCATGGACCAAGATATTTGGGCAATGGGTATTGCCATAGTAAGGACCATCAGAACCCAAGTACTTGGATCTGTCCACAGCATATACAGAGCAGAAGTAAAACACCTTGTGCTCCTAATCAAAACTTTGAACAAAAATGTCATGCGGCCCTCTTTACACTCATAGCTGCAAACCTCTTCTCAGTAGTCTCCTAAAGATAAGCAAAAGAGTGACTCCAACCATGGACCGAACTGCAATTTCAAGATAGAGACAGCTATCAAGTTCATAGATGGCGGGGATGGGAAGAGGCAAAGGTGTCTTGATCATCGTACCAAGGCTTGATTCACTAACATCAACAACCGATACATGTGCAGGTTCACTATGTACGGATATGTAAGAGCCATCTATATTCACAGGCTTGGCAGCATAAACTTGCAGTCCTCGGTTGTGATATTCTGAAGGACACTGTACTGTCAGCACTGGTCCTTTTGTTCCCTGTCAAACCCAGCAACACCAGTTGCACTTGTTAAATCCTTTTCTTGATGTTCTGGGCAAAGTATAATGAGTCAGACCAGACACCCAGAAAAAGAAAAAGAGACTCAGTAGCGCTGGAATGGAGGTATGTTTCTTACCCTTGAAATCCGTGATATGGACAACAAGTTTGTGATATGATCATTTGTCGAAGCCAATATCTGCACGCCTTCCAAGTGGACACCTTCTATTTCCAGTGTATCAGCTGCAAGTTAAAGAAATTTGAGGAACTGTTATCCCAATCCAATAGAATCATATGCATTGCCACTGGCCATATGCAAAGCTCTTTAAGGTTGACCACAAGAAAACATCAGGATTTGTTCAATCTGTATCAGGCTGCAGCATCCATAGGCCACTTGTCTCCATGGACTCTGGACATAGCTGGCTTTAAATTGGGGGATCTAAGGTTATGGGGATGGCAGGGGATCAAATGGAGGAGCAAATGTTTTTGGGGTTGAAAGATCTGAAATAGATGCACAGAACTGCACATGAATAGAAGAAGGCAAACATTTACATGACACAGCAAACACAAACAGAAAACTCATAAACAAAACTTGTTTGTGCTTACATACCACATACTTGAACCACACTGGTGATGACAGGCACATCAATCCCCTGAAGCTTCAACAGCTTTACCTGTTTCCCTGGTCATACCAGCACATCAGATCATGGGTTAGCAGGAAATTCATCAAAAGCCCATCAAGATCTGGATTGATTGTGTTCATGCAAACATTTAGGAGAGGAGTGATGCAGTTGGTGTGCAGCAGGAAGAAAAGAAGGATGTCACAGTATCTGCAAACATGCACAACTGACCGGCTTCTCCTTGTCTTTTTGAATCCAGTTTTTTACACCATACCACAACAAGATGAAGAGGAGGAAGCTGAATGCTTGGTCTAACCCACCAGCAAGATAATTTTCCTATTGACACAAAGCTCTGCAGAAAGGACTTTGTCTCTTTCTTTGGGTTTGATACAAATTATGGCTAATGTTTTTTGCAGAGAATCATGCTATTCTTGCGGTAAGCATACCAGCTTACCAGTGGAGTTGAGCAAGAGTCCCCAACTATCCAACTGCAAAGTGCTGCGATCATCATCCTCATTAGCCTGCAGAAGAATAATTTCTGCATGACATAGAAGATCATCATACGTCCATGCTTGTGTCTGTACAACAGTGGAGAACGCTAATCTCTCAACTTGCGGAGCAAAACCATAGAGATTCTTGAGCCTCTCAACCCATTTCCTTTCCTGCATCTCTGAGAGGCCGCAAGTGAATGACAACATCAGTGCACAGGGGTAATGTGGTCCGGTGGTCTCATGAAAGTCCGCTTCAGAATCTTCTCTTCCCCTACGTTCTCTCCACCTCTGTTCCAGAAAATCCAGCCTCTCGAAAAACGCACTGTCGTTCTCTGCTGAGCCCGATTCTAGCGATCCATCTCCGTCGTCGACCTCCGATGCATGTTTCCCCTTGAGTTCCGCGTCCACTGAGGCTTGGTTTTCTATTTTGATTGCTGGAGCTGCAAAAAGTTTCTTCCATGACGAGGGAATTTTGCTGCTGATGCCACACACAGCTGCTAGCAGATGGTACAGGCCTATTACAACGTTAGACACGAAGCTGTTGAGATTAATTCCACGGCTGAGTCCTTCCAGCTTCATGATTCAGATGCTGCTAGTGACGAACTAGATATCTTTCGTTTCAGAACATCCAAATGCTTGAAGCTATCTCCAAGAGTTGTTACTCTGAACTGATCCGCACTGGAGTTTCTGAATTAGAGCAGGACGCTATAGTACTATATCTTCCAGTGTTCAAAGCTTGAACCAAGGTCGAGGTCTGCGATTAAATCTTTCCAAGTCAGCGATCTACGCTCTAATCAACACCAGTAATCCAAATATCTGGAGCATCTTCATCTAGTCTCAGATCACGACAGAAGAAAATAATGGCCTTAGTGGGCTTTCTATAAGTTTTTGAGGAGATCGAACTGCAAAACATGGAGAGTTGTTAAAATTCGTAGATTAGAAGCCCACACACAGAAGCAGCATTAGAGGATCCTTATATTCTAGATTGCAAACACTAAGATCGAGAATAAATACTTCTGCAATAAACTCGAGACACACAGATCACGTTCTGCAGCTGCTATATATCAGTGGAATATCTCGAGGGTTGTTGCAGTATCCCCACAACAGAGACAAGTCAAATTTCCAGAGAAAACCCAGAAGTCATCCTCAGAAACATGAAGCTCATAAAGTATATTATGGTGACGAACCAAGTTTTGCAAAGTGGAGGATTTGAACGCTTTTTTCTTTAAAGAGTATTCCTCGAATCCCTTGCAGAAAGAGATGCAGCTCAGATACTAAGAAAATCTGACAACCCAACCAACGAGTTGAATGAACAAAAAAACGCTTGAATCAGCTGGTTTGAGAGAGAGAGGCATGAATCTAGATGCAGCTGAGAAACTAAGAAAATCTGACCAAAAAAGAAAAACGCTTGAATCAGCAGCTGGCTTGTGAGAGAGGCATGAATCTAGATGCAGCTGAGAAACTAAGAAAAATCTGACCCAACAAAAAAAAAAAAAAAAAAAAC
>Ga0116227_10012953_pt1 | contig 13341 bp, 9 predicted proteins | sample S1TSphgellanicum_FD_89693 | JGI IMG/M metagenome (GOLD analysis project Ga0116227, IMG submission 89693) | Host-associated microbial communities from peat moss isolated from Minnesota, USA - S1T2_Fb - Sphagnum magellanicum MG | ecosystem: Host-associated > Plants > Peat moss > Unclassified...
AATGACTAGTGTTGTAGGTTGATTTAACTAATAGGTGTAATTTCCACCTAAATTTGGGCATCACTTATTGTCATCTTGTTTCACTAGCTTAATTGACCTGTCCTAGCAATTGGTCCCCGTTCATTACGGGGTTAACATGTTTTACCATGATTTCATATAGTGAATCTGTCCTAGTTCACTCAAAATCCTAGTGAAATACAAGGTGAACTTGGCCACATCTCCTAGTAGTGTTTGAAGATGAGGTAGATTTGAAAATTCCATTCAAATAGGAATGTGCCACATGTCAAGATCCTCACTCTTAACATTTAATGATTGGGATATATCTAAGGTTGAATATTCAAATGCCATGATGCTCATAATGAGCCATGTGGCACGTGTCGATTAACCAAACACAAAAGATATGCCATGTGTAAGGATTTGAAACACTATATTTTAATGGTCAAGAAGTTTTCAAAGGGTTTTTTAAAAACATTATTATGATTTACTCATAACATGCCACGTGGCATCATGCCATTATTCAATCACAAAACTAAACCAACAATCTTGGGCCACACAATCTGGGAAAATCAAATCCTTTAATCAAATGCCACATTTGTAAATTAGAAACATAGGAATTGGACGGTCCAAATATATTCTTGGTTTGTACATCAATTAATTTCCCAAATATTAAAAACCATGCCATGTGGCAATAACCCATTAGTTAATCAGAAAAAACATGGCCACTCCCTACCCATAGGATCGGGAAAAGCCTAATCTTACATTGTCCTGCCACATGTGATAATCCCAACATGTTGAATCCAACGACCTAAATAAATCTGGAAGGATTTAAAGAAACATAATTTCAATATTTCAATAATTAACATGTGTCTCCACGTGGTTAGAGATTGGATCCACCAAATTAGCTACAACCTACAATCACAAAATGATGCCCCATATGCACTATGTATATATTGGTCCCATCAGATGAAACCATATATATTAAATTTAGTTTTCATCCACCATCTGATGACATCATCTTGAATTAATGTCTCATGTGACTATTGGATATTTAATTACAAAATGTTTTCTACGACTAAAATAATCATAGACACTAGTTGCAAATTAGATTTTTTCTTTTTGTGTCGTCAATTAGATAGATATTACATACATTGTAGTCAAATTTATCAAATTTGACATGTTTGGTACAGGGCCTATGAGTTTGTTATTACTCAAATCCCTATGCATTCAAAGTGTTAACACACATGAGTCAAAAGAGAAACTAGTTATCTTAACATCCAACAACTTATTTCCATGTCTTCACCCAAAATCATTTATACATGGTTGGCTTTAGAATGATGTATTCATCAAGCAAATTCTAAACAATTTTGTCTACAAGTGGGACCTACACAAATTCTTGTCTAAATGAATCAACTTTCCAAACCACAACAGCCCCCTCATAAAACCCCTTGAATATTTTTCCATCAACAAATGGGTAAGATTGATTTACAAGACTTCCAAACTCTTTGTCCCATCAAAGGATGGAATTTGTCCACTTATGCCACAAATTTTCAAGCTCATGCACATAGCCAATAGTTGAAGTAGCTAAAAACAATGAAAGATGATTAGCTCTCATCTTGGAAAGATGAAATCTCACCAATTAACACCCACGATCCTACATTAACAAGCCCATGAAGGTACTACCATTAGATTACAAGTAGAAGTACAGTGGGAAATCTAATGTTTGTCAAACATCTATTTCCACACATGGAGACCTAATGCTTGAAGTCTCTAGGATGATTTAAATAAGTTTTTAAGCAATTGTTCAAAAGCTAATGACAAGGGAAGGAGTTGGCCCTGTCCCACATATTAAAAAGAGTTGCATACTTTCAAAGTTTCCCATAATGTTAAGTAAGCCAGAATCCAACTTCTATGTTTCTGACTCAAAGGAGGTCAAAATACTTACAACTTAAGGAGTGTGGGAATCATACCCAACGATGGGGGAATCGTCACGTTATTAGCAAATCGGTTATTGTCAAGTTGGTGATATAATTACATACAAATGTTCATCAATTCTCTTTACTAGGTTAGTAATCAATCATGGACCTCTTCAACTTATGTTTGTAGAGAATGTAAGGAACATGATCATATGTGAAGAGATCTAATAACAAGAGACAAAAAAATACAATGCAAAAAACCAAAACAAAAGCCATAGGATTGAAGAACAAGTAACACAAACGCAACACCGAAAGGACTAAACCCTTCCATTTATACAACTTTGAGACCCAATTATTAGAAAAGATCCAACCAAACTAGAATCAAGATGACAAATATACCTTGAAAATAGAGACCAAACTAGATGCATGACAAATTGATAAGAATAACCAACCTAAAAATGTTGAAAATAAGTATGGAGCTAACATTTACATAATTAAAGACTAGGGGCATTTGCAAATTCAAAAGGTAGTTCACCAATTAATTGATTATTGTCTAGTAATCTATACAACACAATTTGAAAGAATGGGATTTATTATTATTAACAAGCAAGGGTCCAAGGGTTTAGAGTTTAAAGTTATTCAAAAGAATTATTATATTTCAAAACAAGCTTTTGGGTAGCTACAATTGGACTTGAAGAAACAATAGTCACACATGACCTCCACATCTCCCTTCAGCAACATCCAAAAAATTGCACACCCACAATAGAGATCAACATTTAGTTACATATTTTAGACTTGTTATAACTTCCATAAACTTGTTGCAAAAACCCAAAGCAAAAACCAAAGAGAGAAAGAAAGAGTTCTCTTCAATTTGGATCAAGGAAAGATATACCCATGAGCTATGAAGTGTGGTAAGCAATTGACGCAATTGATCTTAAAAAACTTATAAGAGTTTGAGGGTAAGAGTATTTATAAGAGGTGCGTTGGTGGGTGTTGGGTTTAAGGTTTTAGGATTTTTTCTTGATTACCAATTACGAATTGAAAGGCGAATCTTCAAACTATGTGGATCTCTAGTTTGGGTTTCCATCTGGTTCCAAATTGTTGAACCCAATTTTGTGTAAGGTATATGGTTCTAGATCCTTACCCGATGGTTTTAATTTGCCCAAACAGATCTCCAACCAACATTGGTTTAAACCAATGTTGGGCGGTTTTCACTGGGTGACCTAGTTCTTAGTACAATTTTCACATTGAAATCCAACTATTTTCATTTTGGGTGAAAATTGGTTTTAAGGTTTTCACCCATGTGAGAACCGCTGGGAAAATCGGAACCAAAATGTTTTTTAAAAGAAAAGAGAAAACCTGGTTTTCAAGGTCTAAGAAGGAAAATGGGTTAGGTTTATGGTTTAGGACGGTGCCTCTGCTAAGGGAGACGACAAAAGTATAAAACTCAGAGGCTTTTTGGCCTCATTCATTTATGTGTGTGTGTGTGTGTGTGTGTGTGTTGCATTTGCTTTGTTTCTTATTTTTTGGTTTTGTGTTTTGTGTTTGTTCCTTGCCTTGCATTGTTTCTCACCTTGTGTTGTTGTTGTTTGCTCCTTGCTTTGCATTGTTATTAGCCTTGCATTGTTGATGATCGTTCCCTACATTGTTACTTCTCATTGTTTGCCTCGGGTTATTGTTGCTTGTTCATCGTCTTGCATTGTTGTTGCTCCACACGAGGTACTCACCTTGCCTTCCCTTGTGTTGTTGTTGTTGCTCGTTCCTCACCTTGTGTTGTTGGTGTTCCACACCATGTACTCACTTCACCTTCTCTTGTGTTGTTATTGTTTGTTCCTCGCTTTGCGTTGTTGTTGTTCGCTCCTTGCATTGTGTTGATGTTGCTTGCTTGTTGAAGTGTTGTACTTCCCCCCCTTCTCCTACCAATGTGCACATTGTTGAGCTTGGAGCGCAGGGTTAAGAAAATAAGGTAGTTTTTTTTAGCTTAGTTTTTTTTTTCAACTTCTGATTTTTCATTTTTTGGTTGCAAGGTTATTCTTTCCATGAACTCATCTACATTTTAACTTGCATTCTAACCTTACATTGCACTTCATTTTTGTAAATGCCCTTTGTAAATGCTCTTATAAAGTATAAATGTTTTCATGAATTTGTTTGTTGGTAGCGAGGTTTGCATATTATTGTTTGGTTTTTTTCCCCACTGATTTGACAAAATTTCATGTTGCAACTGATAATGGAAGAGTCATCCCAAAATGAAAACAAATGAATAATAATGATGAAATATATTTAAATGATGTTGTAATGGAAGAGGAGAGATTAGAAGAAAACTATGAAATTCAACCAACTTTACAAATATAAGAAAGTATTAATGCAAATCATGAGGGGAAAGAGATAATGAAGGAAATTTCAAAAAATTGCATCTTAAAAAAAAAGTGAAGACAAAATAGTAAAAATACACTATGTTAGTCATTTTATTCTATAAATGACAATAAGCTACTAGATGTTAAGTGTTCTCAATTGATGAGATGCATTCTTTGTTATGCCAATCTAATTTTAATAACACATGCCAAAACACATGTAAGGAAAGGTTTGATATTGTATAGTAGTGCAAATGGAATTATTGCACTAAAAAAACATGTTTATGCAGACCATTGTATGATTGCAAAATATTTGAAAAATGGTAAACAATATGTTAAAAGAACTTCATGAGAAAGAACTTGCAAAAAAAAAGACCTCATGTAGATGGAATTGATATCTCTAACTTTTTTGTTACTAAAGACTTTTATAAGAAAGATGATGTGCAATAGAAATGTTTTGGAAGATTTAGCTCCTTTAATTGTTAAAAATCATTTGCCAATGCATCTTGTTAAAAGCCAATGATTAAAAAAATTTAGTCTACATTTGTGTCCAAGGGTTGTTTTGCCTTCTAGGAAATCATTTTCAAAAGAAATTTTGCTAGAGTTGTGGAAAAAACTAAACAATTATATGTCTTACCTACTTTGGTAGTTTGTTATTATGTAATAGCAAGTTTTGATTTGTGGATGTCAAAAGAGGCTTACGACATTTTTGCCCTTGTTATTAATTTTTTGGGGGTTGATTAGTAGCCAAAACATATTGCAATTAGGCTTTTTGAAACATCTAATACCTTTGGGCATGCATTAGCCAAAGACTTAACTAAGTTGTTAAACAAGTATGGCTTAAGGGAAAAAAAATTGTTTATGTTAAAGATGAAGGATCTAATTTAAATACTATGATTGTAGCTTTAAAGTCTATTGTAAGTTGTGATGTTTTAGGTTTGACATAAAGTTTTCAAGGTAGTTGTTTTGGCCATGCATTCTTCAAAGCTTGCTAGTATACTTTAACCAATGAAAAATATATAAGGGTTTGAAATATGTATTTGTCAAAACTACCCAATTTGACCTATAGAAATGAATAACTTGGTCGAAAAAGTCAAGGAAGGGCAAACAAGAACGGAACAAGGCTTATGCAAATTCGAATCTTCCTAAAAAAAAAAAAATGCTCTAGTTGAAACAAGGTTATCATCAAAACTTTAATATTTCTTTGTTTATTATTACTTTTGTTAAGACTTATTACAATGTACATAATGATAATTTGTTGTTTTTCTTTGCAAGTTTACTAGTAGAATCATTTTTTTTCAAGAGGTTCTATAGTTCAAAGATGCTATAATGTTTTGTTATAGTAAACAAAGTGAGGACAACAACTATAGCTCCACCTCTTTTGACATGGCATATTTCTCAATTGTTGTTGATTGTCTCTCACCTATTACAACTATTTGTGTTTTAAATGAAGATGGTTATTACATGAACGTAAAGCTTAAGTTTGAACTTTGAGCTTATAACTTAAAGCTTAATGTGATTTTAATCCACCTACATGGATGAAGGTATCCATAGATGAATATGATTTCATATGGATGAATGTCATTTTTACATGGATGAATTTCATTTATGAATTGGATGAAATTCATCCATGATTAGAAGACAAATAAATTAAAATTATTTATATCCACCTTCATTTGTTGTTCAAGTATTAATATTTCAAACTTGAATGTCATTTGATAATGATGGATAATGTGATTATAGGGAAAAATATGATGACGAGACCAAAATAATTTTAAAAATCTTGTTTAAAAGATCATTTTCATCAACAATGTTAAGCAATTAAAAAAATGTTATCATAGGATGAGTGTTACCCCCCCCAAATTGTTGTCAACAACATTATATATGTATTTTGTAAAACATTAGAGCATCTTGAAAATAAAATAATTATTCAAAAAACCGCATTGTCATCTATGAAAATAGGTTATTTGAAGGAAGCTAATTAAGGTGCTGGAAATTGAATTTTAATTTATTTCAAAAACCCATTGTCGTCAATGACAATAGGTGTTAAAAACATGAAAAACCACAAGAATAAAGGCTAAAGGAAAGGTCTAAGTTTAATTTTCAAACATGGAATAAAACAAGATTATGTGATTAAAAAACAAAAACATAAAAACTAGGAACAAGAACACAAGATGTGCAAAACAAACCTAAAAATACAACTTTATCATGCTAACATACACAAACATGAACATGAAAATAACATGACAAGGCCATGGTGCAAGATCATGCATAAAATGGTGTTGAACAAACTGAACGAAATGAGGGCTCCCACTTTTATTTATACCCCTTTGGGGACCTAGTTTAAGAAAGCTTTTAAGGAGGCTTTTATGTGTGCATCAAATAAATAATCTTTTTGAGAACCTTCCTAAGTGAAAGTCGACTATGAATTGACTAAAACTTAACTAGGACTTAATTATGAATCAATTAGAAGTTGATTAGAATGAACTAATAGTTAATTAAAGGTTAACTAGAATTTAACTAGGAGTTAGTTAAGAGTTAACTAGAAGTTAAATAGGAGTTAATTGGGATTTAACTATAAGTTAATGAAGAGTTAATTAAAAATTAACTAAAAAATAATTAAAGGTGAACTAAAAATGAATTAAAAATTAACTAGAAGTGAACTATGAGTCAAGTGGAAGTGAACTAAAACTTAACTAGAAATTAACTAAGAATGAACTAAAATTCAACTAAAAGTTATGTATAAATTACAAGTCATGGATGTACATCCAAATGAATGAATTCCATGGCATTAGCATTCGTGACAATAGGTAGTTTAAACATATATAAAACATTCAAAACCTATCATTATTCACAACAATAGTTAAATTTCACAAAAGTGGTGGCAGATTCTAATAAAAATGAAACAAAACCCCATATTGTTGTCCACAATGTTTATAAATAGGTTTGAGGGAAGTTGTGGCACCTTTGGAAAGGGAAAAAAACCCCATTAAACACACTAGGTCAATTTGCCCAAAAAAGAATTTAAAAAAAAAAATTAAAACAATAATCATGGGGTGGATGTTAACATGATAATAGTAATATAGTCAAAACATATTGAAAATAATGGCATTTGAAACCATAGCCATCAAATACATTTATAATAGAATTTACATTATATTATTCGATAAATGTTATATCATATAGAATTAAATTGTGTTTCTTGAAGCTTTAGTTAATTAAAACTAAGGGAAAAAAATTTCATTGATAAGAACTTAATGAAAAATAAAACATTCATCCATAATTTTGATGGAAGCTTTACGTATTACAAGCATGTAAATTCAATTTTTTTTTCATCCATACATTAAATGAATGGAAAAAATCATTCATTCATAATGAGAATGAATGTTTACATTCATCCCCATGTTTGTTTCTAAGTTTACCAGCTATATAACATTCATTTTGTGGTTAAATTTTTGGGTTTTACTTGCATGTGTATAGGGAAAAATACATTTTATCATCCCAAGATTCAATTTCAGGCTTTATGTTCTAAGCTCAAGCTTTAGGTTCATGCAACAACTTGCCTTTGTTCTAAACCAATTTAGAGGACATTGGTTATTAAGTGATGTTTTTCATTCTGCCATTTCCATGAGCTTGAAATTGAAAGAAGAACCAAAAAATGCACCATTTTTTTAGACCCTAATGGAAGAGGATTCTAATGTGGCACTTGGGGTTAATTCGTTTGGTTTCCAACATTAAAAAAAAGGTTTGTGGAGTTTTTAATAGTTTTTTTTCTTTTTTGAAGAAATTTGATGAAAAAAAACACATAATATGTTAGCTCTAATGTTGAACCCAAGATTTAAAAGTCTTTGCTTAGTGTCTTCTTTCATTGTTCGTGATCAAGGAGTAGCAATATGATACAATGTCATTATATCCTATGTTCATGAAATGTTATTATCACTTGCATCCATCGATGGTTTTGATGATTAGATAATGGATGATGACAATAGTTTGGATATTTTTCAAATGACAATAAGGAATGTTGAGGAAGTAGAAGAGCTTGTTAAAAGAAAACTTTTAGTTTTGTGGCGTTATTAGGTGGATGTGAAAGAGACCAAATGTCCGCTTCAATGGTGAGAAAAACATGAAGCCATGTTTCCCATAGTTGGGTTTCTTGCTTGTCAAATTTTATGGATTGTTGGCTTTAAAATAAAAACTAAAAGGATCTTTTCTTTAGTTAGAATCCTCACTAATTTGAGAAGATGTTGTTTATCATAAGAAAACTTAGAGAAATTAATTTTTGAGAACAAAAATTGGCCCAATGATTGTAAAGTTGGTTGTAAATCCCTTTTTAACCTTTAAAATTTTATTAGGATAGATGTAGACTTCAAAGAGGAGTAGAAAAATTTGAAATAACTTTTGAAAGAGATGAAATTGTGGATTTATAAATTGTTGAAAATATATTCAAAGTCTATTTTTTGTCAAAAAAAATGTAATAAAATAATTTTCCAAGCCTAACAATTGGGTTTTTTTCTTTGGAAAAAATCTAATACCCAAGATGAGTTTTGTAAGATGCTTATTTTTAAAAAATCAAGAACTAACTAGATTCTCACACATAGGCATAAAAAACTAGAATTGAAGATTTTTGAAAAAAAGTGAAAACCACCAATATTGGTTTGAATTGTGTTTTTTGAAATCCTAATACTAGAAAGGAATTGTAAAAAAATTCAGATTTCAATAGTGGAATAGTTTAAAACACATTTTTTCTATTGCTTTGAAAATTCGTTTCAAAACAAAATGCTTTTGAACAACATAAAACACTCCAACTTTTTTTCCTTTGTTAATTTTGGTCCTTTACTTACTTCAGAAATCCAAAATGCTTGACAAACTGACAAATAAACTTCCAACACATGGAAGTTATTTTTTAAGCTATCATAGTAACTTACGTTCGCTAGAAGTTCCTCCCCATCTTTTCATCTTTTTTTTTCTTTCCCATTTTTTTCTTTTCATTTTTTTTCATTGCAAATGAAACATATATATATGATTCACAAAAATATTTTTTATTATAAAAAAATTTATAGATTTTACAAATAAAATATTTCCCATAATGGAGTTCAAACAAATGTTGTTGGATGCCAAAAAAAAATTCAAAAGAAAAATTTATTTGAAAAAGGTAAAATCTACAAATGCAATGGAAACTAAGGATATCCTTTTTTGGATACACATACACTTTATGTAAAGTTTTTAAGATAGAATTATGTGGATCAACATTTTTAATGTTCAAGCATCTATATTTCATTCATCCCAATTGCAAAACACCAAAGCACAAACCCCAAACCATTGATCACAAAACAACACAACTCAAAAACCCCAAAAATTAGATTCCCAAACTCACTAATCACAACTCAACAAAACACAAAGGAATAAGAAACTACAAAATTCATAACAATAAAATTCCAAAAGTTTAGATTTTATAACTTCAAAACAATAAAACTTAGAACTTAAAAAACTCTAGAAACACCAAATTTAGAACTCCAAAAATTCAAAAATATAAAAATTCAAAAAACTCAAAACTACAAAAACTTCATAAAATTTAGAACTACATAAACTATAGAAACTTAGAACTCTAGATATTTAGAAATTTTAGAAATTCAAAAGTAATCAACTATTGAAATTCAATAGACAACACAAAGCTCCCAAATAAAAAACATACCTAATTTCAGACATGCATCCACATGAAATCAAAATGTTCCTCACTCAATCATCCTCTCCACATTCTTTCTTTAAAATCTTTATTGTGTTTGTGTTATAATAAGGAGATTATTGTTGAGACAACAATATGTTTTAATAATGTGCTTGACCATCATCCATTTCCTACCAACAACACAAACAAAATCTCATGTTATTGGAAAGCTAGAAAATCAGGAACTATCAATAGTGCCCAGTAATTTTAAGGCAAGAATTGATTTTAGAGCAACAATGTAAGTGATGTTAATAGGACAATTCTAAAGGTTGTTGAAGACATGGCCAAATGTTATGTTAATGTTGACAATATGAAACGGTGGCTTAGGAAAGATGGCATCCAACCTATCATACTTGGGCAACTCTTTTTCAAACATACCCTAAAATGTCTCTTCAAAATCAATTGTAGATCCACTAGCATTTCCTACATGTACAAAGACATTTTGTTCATCTACAAAAACAACAATAGGTAACACATTGTTCATGGTATTCACAAAAGTAGAAGTTGTAAAAACACTAACAAAAGAAAGACCGACCATAATTCTAGAAGTCAGCATAGGAGTAGAAAGGCCATCATTCATAAGATGATAATCAATTCTCGCAACAACATAAATAGTCACAAAGCCAATATCACCAGCTCCATCAACAACTATGTCTTCTTTAAGATAGTAATGAATTTGCATTTCGAAAAAAACCTCAACAATGAAAAAAAAAAACTTACAATACTTTAAAGCCAAATATGGCAAACATTATCATGAAACCTTAAAGTGGTTTTGGAAAAAGAACCTAATTTGCTTCTTTAGGTGCTTTCACATTAACTTCAAAGCAATTTGTAATGGACTTTGGAATTGTTGTAGGCAGTTTTGATATTTGCATGTAACTTTCAACAAAATGAGGTACAAAAAATTGTTATCAATAAAAAACACAACCTCAAATAAATTGCAATTCCTTACCTTTGTGTTCCCATAGGCAGTAAATTTTTTTAGCAAATGTTTCTTCATAGCACAACAATTGACTAGATTTCAACTCTCCACTAGTAATTACACATTGCATGGCTTGATCTCGAAGATGTTTATCTATTTGGTTATACCTGCACACACAACAAACAACAAAAACATAAAAGGAAGATGATAGAAATGAAAAAAAAAAATACAAAAGCAAAAGCAAATGAAAACAAAAATAAGAAAATTTTACTTAAAAATTTATTTTCCATATATATGAAATCGGATCCTAATGACCAATTACCTCCATCCCATATACACAAGGCACAAGTGCCTCCTCCATTTGAATGATTCCAATACCCCGACTAGTTTTATTTGAAAGTACTTTATTTGTGAAATTTGGAAAATCATTAGTGAATTTGCCACAATGAGACATAATTGGTGTTGACCAATTGGAATAATATTAAATTGAACATCATTAGAAAACCTCCATTTAGGTTTAAACTACAAGAGTAGCAAATGTGGTCTAGGCTTATCAATAGGCCAAGAATAGGATGAGGATGAACAAGTTTTTTGAAAGTCACAATAACATCAACAATAAGGTAGTCAAGAATAAGCCTAAGCTGATTAGCAAAACACCAAGTGATGTCAATCTGCTAGTTCTTGGAAACACCTTGACAAAACTTTATAACAATAGTAATAGGCTTTGAAAACAAATTAAATTCACCAAAATCAACATTACGAAATTTAGAACGCCCTCTTATGAAAAGATTTAGCATGTAAGAATAACCAAATTTAAGGTTTAGATTACAAGAAAATGTAGGTTGACACTAACATCCTCTTTTTTTTTTCAATGAATAGAATGTTAGATTTCTTGATTGATTTACCAATACTAGCAATTGACACTCGAAAAGTTGTTTCATTTCCAACAACCTTCACATGATGGTACCTTGCATCCATGAATATGTTAAAGAGAATTGCAGGTGATATACTTGATTCCATGACTTGTTATTCTTGCCTTTATTTAATAAGTTTCCCAATACTGCATATCAAGGCTTGAATGGTGTCAAAAAAACAAGTTAAGGAACACAACAATAATTTAAACTTGCAGAAGCACAAACTGGTTAAAAAAGATAAAAATAGCCTAAAACCTAAACAAAAATCCTCAACATAAAACTAGAAAGAAACATCAAGTCTACAAGAAATGCTTCTAATAAATAAGAACCTGAAACCTAAAATAAACCCCAAACTTAAAACCTTCAAATAAACCTTAAACCAAAAACCTTAACATAAACCTTAAACCTAATACAGAAAACAAAACACATAACTTATAGAAGCATAGACAAAATAGAAAGAAGAAAAACACATGATAAAAGAAAACCCAATTATAAAAACTTTCAACAAATGGTAAAAAATTGTACTTGGTTCGAGGATGTAGGTTGCCATTTTTTTTTTGCAACATACAAAACAAAAGATGACAACATATCCTCAAGGTCTTTGATCAAACCTGCATTTTCAAACAAATCAATAATAAATTTTTGTGTCAAAACCACGAAACGGTCTCCATTCATTGAACACATTCATTGCCCAAAGCTCAATATGCTTACTCACTTTTCAACTTCCCTTGCTAACATTTTCCAACTCCTTATCATTAATTTCAAGAAATTGAGATTTCAAAATTGGCTTGATAATAAGAAATTCATAATTAATCCTCTCAACAACCTCATTCCTAATGGCACATTAACTTGAATAAAAAGAAAAGATGTGAAAGCAACAACATCAAAATTGAAATGGAAACCTGCATCAAATACAAGAGGAGGCATAGGAGAAGGTACATAAATAAAAACCTCATTGCAAGGATCAACAACAAATGCAAATGTGGAGGCATTAGGAAAGAAATCAAACTTGTCTTCGAAATGTAAACTGATGTAACGATTAAAAAATGCCCACAAGAATCACCAATTGCTTCAAGATGTAATAGAATAAAATGAAGAGGAGGATTATTAATATTAAGATGCAATTAAATGGAATTAGCAAGAGGTTTATCAATAGAAAAGGTAACATTATATTCATGAAATTTAATGCACTACACATAAATGTCATCTCCATTAGTGGACCACAACAATTCATCAAAGACATTAGTAGTCAAAGATGGTGTAATAAAAAGTGTAGTAGGATAAAAACCATAACGATGTAGGTCAAAAAATTCATTGGAAAGAGAAGAAGATGAAGGTAGGATCTCCTTCAAAATTTTAAAAACATATTTTCCTATGGAGCCTTCATTACATAATTTCTTCCAAGATGCTTCATCAGTAGTAGACATTACAAAAATAGTAAAAAACAAAAAAATAGACACAACAAGAAAAAAAAAAAAAAAAGAAAAGGAAGAAGAATACACTACATTGTTTGAAGATG
>Ga0116227_10012955_pt1 | contig 13340 bp, 16 predicted proteins | sample S1TSphgellanicum_FD_89693 | JGI IMG/M metagenome (GOLD analysis project Ga0116227, IMG submission 89693) | Host-associated microbial communities from peat moss isolated from Minnesota, USA - S1T2_Fb - Sphagnum magellanicum MG | ecosystem: Host-associated > Plants > Peat moss > Unclassified...
GTGATCTCCATGCCATCGTACGGAGTGCCGGCGATATAGGATTGCCGATGATCGGTGAGATCCATGCAGATATTAAAAATGCCGGCATACAAGAGACCGGTCTTCGGGGAGAATGCAGAGGGCTGCCAGTCCTTGCCACCGATGTCCGGCGGGCACACATCCTCGAGCTTGACGTTAGGCTTCGGCTCCTTGTCGGGCCGGACCACCGCCCGTCCGGACTTCATGTCAAAGCCGCTCGACCAGTTTTGGTATGCAAAAGGGGCCGCAACGAGGACTTCACCGGTCTCCCGGTCGATGGTGTAGGCGTAGGCATTGCGATTGAATTGCACGAGCACCTTGCGCTGTTTTTCGCCGATCCGCAGATCGAGGAGGACGTTCTCGTTGACCCCGTCATAGTCCCATTGGTCGTGCGGGGTGAAGGAATAGGCCCATTTCGCAGCGCCGGTATCGGGATCCCGGGCAAACACGGAGCTGGTCCAGAAGTTGAGTCCCGGCCGCTGCACAGGAACCCGCGGGCTGGGATTCGACGTGCCGTAATAAAGCAGGTTCAACTGCGGATCGAAGGAGATCCAACCCCAGACGGCGCCTCCGCCCGTCTTCCACATGTCTGCAGGCCAGCTCGTGACACCGAGATCCTTTCCCCGCATCCACGAGTAATATGGCTTGAAATCCACACCGATTTTCACGAGTTCATCGGGTCCCGTGCTGTAGGCCCGCCACAGCTCCTTCCCCGTCTCCACATCGAGCGCCGCCAGCCAGCCAATCTTCCCGAGCTCGCCGCCGCTGTTGCCGACAAAAACCTTGGTCCCGACCACGAACGGCGACATGGTCATGGTCTCGCCGTTCTCGACATTGCCCATCTTGGTGCGCCAGACCTCTTTTCCCGTCTGCACATCCACCGCGACGGTGTGATCATCCAACAAGTTGTAAATCAGTTTGCCCCGCGCATAAGCCCAGCCACGAATGACGGCATCGCAGCAGGCCTTACCAACGGCCAGAGGCGCAGGATCGGGCGCATAGGTCCACTTGATCGGAGATCCAGGTTTCGACAGGTCAAGCGCATAGGCAACGTCCGGAAACGGAGCCACCACATACATCGTCGAGCCAACCACGAGCGGGGCCCCTTCGTGCCCATACGCCACCCCGTCCGAAAACGTCCATGCGACTCTTAATCGCTTGACGTTGTCCACCGTAATTTGAGTCAGCGGACTGTAGCGCGTGCTCGCAAAATCCCTGGCTTGGCTTCGCCATTCACCCGGCGGATCGTTGGGTGCGAAGTTGGCGTTCGCGCTCGAGTCATTCTCGGCGGCCGCGATGTGCGTCGTGGCGAGCGCTATCACCATCACGGCACCTCTGAGCAAGCCTGGCCAATTTGAGTAGACCAGGCGGTAAGCTGCGCGCATTGCGGTCCTTATCGCTGCGGTTATTAGACTCGAACGCTATCGCGAAATTCGAGAACTTGTATGTGGGTCTTATAACCCCACGAGTGCGGGACAAGCGGAACTTTGCATCTTCCCGCGTCCTACACGGCAGGTGCAATGAGCGTGAGTGCCGCCAGGAACAAGGCCTCCCGCGGAATCTCCTCGATCGCCAGTAACGACTCGCCGATGACGGCCTCCAGGTCTTCTATGCGCGCGAATCCCATGGACGGCTATCAACTATTCAGGGAAAGCGAGAACGAAGTGTCGAAGGTGGTGCTGAAGCCGGGCCGCGCCGCGGCCTGATTACGTGTTCGATCGAGCGCATGCGTGCGCCGCCTCTCGGGACACGTGCGGCACTATCGGCGTAAACCGACGCCTCGTTGCGGTATTAGCTGATAGGGACCGGGCGAGGGGTTCGCCAGTATTTGCAAATCACACAACACGAGGGAGCACGCCATGATAAGCCGACCGAAACGCAAGCCCGCAAAGCTCAAGACGTCGCTCGATGCAATTGCGTTGCTGAAGGCGGATCACCGTCAGGTCGAGGATTGGTTTTCCCAGTTTGAGAAGGCGACGCGAGCGAAGAAACAGTCGCTCGCGGCTCACATTTGCGCTGCGCTGACGGTGCACACCCTCATCGAAGAGGAGCTGTTCTATCCCGCGTTCCTGGCGGCGACCGGAGATAAGGATATCCATCATGAGGCGATCGTCGAACACGCCGGTGCGAAGCAATTGATCAGCGAAATACAAGGGATGAACGCTCGCGATGATTTCTTCGATGCCAAGGTCACCGTGCTATCGGAAATGATCAAGCATCATGTGAAAGAGGAGGAACAACCGGGTGGAATGTTTGCCGAGGCGAGGAAATCCGATATGGATCTCAAGGCGTTGGGCGAGCAGCTGATGGCCCGCAAGAAGGAACTCCAGGCAAGCGCGAAGGCGGCTTGAGTCATGCCCGCGAAGCAGACGGACGTCCACCGCCTCGTTGCGAAGGCAATGCATGAAAGGAAGCGCGGTGCGCTCACGAGCGGGACTTCCGGCAAGAAAGTCACCAGTCGCAAGCAGGCGATCGCGATCGGATTATCGGAGGCACGTAGAGCGGGCGACGCGGTGCCAATAAAGAAGAGTACCCGCTGAATAGCGTAGCTCGATACAAGAAACCCTAAACTAGGAGATGCTCATGAAGCCCGCCATCGTTTTCCCCCAGTATGCGCTCGCCGTTTGGACTCTATGCACACCGCTAATCGTCGGTGTCGTCGAGTGGTTCATCTCGCGCCGGCAGCGCAGCGAACTGACCCGGCCCACGGGACGTCCGGGATATGCGGACCGCGCGAACGCTACTCGCGTCACCCAATAGATACATCCATGAACACGTTAACACTTGCCGAAATCTCCAAGACGATCGCCGAGATCGATTTTGCAATGCTCTCCACTCGCGCGTCCAATGGATTCGTGTCTGCGCGTCCCATGAGCAATAACGGAGAAGTTGAGTATGACGGCGATAATTATTTTTTCGCATTCGAAGACTCGCACACGGTCGCGGACATCGAGCGGGATCCGAAGATCGGCCTGACGTTCGTGGCCGCCAAGAGCCTGCTGGGAAAGCCGGGGACGTTCATCGCCATCGAGGCGCAAGCCGAATTGATCCGGGACAAGACGCAGTTCGCGGCCCATTGGAATGACGATATCGAGGTTTGGGCGAAGCAGGGTATCGACACCCCGGGATTGGTTCTCATCAAGGCGCATGCCGTGCGCATTCATGCCTGGCACGGCCATGAGGAACGAGAGCTGGTTGTGTAGCGCCGCGACCGTCGCAGCGCAAGGAGCGCCGTGTCATGCGGTCCGCGGCTGTATGCCGATGGGCAGCGAAATGTAAGGCCGAGCGTTCACGTCGATGACCTTGCTGGTTGACACCAGCGTCTGGTCGCTCGCTTTTCGCAGAGATGCTCCGGTTTCCGGCCCCGAAGTCCTGGCTCTGCGAGCCGCGATAGATGGCGGCGATGCCATTGTCACCACGGGGCTGGTCCTGCAGGAAGTGTTACAGGGCTTTGCGGGCCCGCGTGCCCGGAAGGAGATCGTGCAACGATTCGCGGCCCTACCGCTGCTTGCGCCGGATCGTCAGGACTACATTCATGCCGCGGATATTCGTAATGTTTGCCGGCGGGCCGGGGTCCAGATCGGCACTATCGATGCGCTGCGGGGCCAGCTATGCATACGCCACGAATTGATCTTGCTGACGACGGATCTATTCAACGAGACTTCATTCCCATGTATCGATCTTATGCGGTGGTTCTTCTCGCCCTGACAAGCACCATCAGTCTGGCGGCCCCGCGCCGGCTGTCGCAGTTGCCGGTAGTCACGACCATTGAAGTTCCGGCAGGCCCCGGTTGGTTGGGTGTCGGCTTCGGTTCGGTTTGGTTGTCGAAGTCTGATAGTCATCTCCTGCTGCGCATCGATCCGGCTACAAACGCGGTCGTGGCGCGAATACCCGTCGGGCCCGATCCAGAACTGGGGATCGGCATCGGCTTGGGGTACGTTTGGATCGCGGATACCAAGGAACGCTCGTTGCGTCAGATCGACCCGTCCACCAACGCGGTCGTGCGCACGATCGCGGTGAATATCTCCCAAGAGCCGGAGGGATCGATCGGGGTAGGTGCGGGCAGCATCTGGCTGTTGACGGACGACAACGGCACCGACTCGGGCACGCTTTCGCGCCTCGACCCTGAGACGGGCACGATCATTGCCATGATCCCCGTCAAGCCAAAGTCATACGCCGCGGTTGTGGCCGACGATTCGGTTTGGGTAACCAATTCTGCAAACGACTCCGTGCAACGGGTTAACGTTCGAACCAACAAGGTGGTGGCGGAGATTCCGGTGCACCCGTTGCCACGCTTTCTGGCCGCGGGTGAGAACGGTATCTGGGTGCTGAGCCAAGGCGACGGTGCGCTGGTGCGCATCGACCCCGTCACCAACCGAGTCACTGCGACCATCGCGGTGGGCTTTCCCGGACCCGGCGGCGATCTTTGGGTCGATGACGGCATCGTGTGGGCGAGCGCGGAAGGCGCTCCCCTTTCCATGATCGACCCAAAGTCCAATACTCTGGTCAAGCAATTCGCCGGCGGTAAGCGGATGGACACGCTACGGGCGGCATTTGGCGCCGTTTGGATAGTCGAGGAACCGACGGGGAAGATCTGGAAAGTCAGCATCCAGAAGTTGCAAGCAATGCCTTAAGGCGGCTGCCTAAGCCAACCGTGCGTGCCGGTGGTTCGGTGCTCGCGTACCCACGCAATGTGGCATCGTGCTTCGTCTGCCATTCCTCGATGCTGATGCATGGACGCCTGAAGCAGTGTTCGGTGTAAAGGTCGAGAGCTGCCCGGGCTGTGGTGTATGGTCGGCTCGCGGCATGGCGCCGGAAGCGCGCCTACGCAACACGAACGTAACTTGCCGGTCATGAATCTGAACTAGCCTTTCTCCGATGGGAGATCGAGCCGGCGTGCCCGTGAAGCGTGAAAGCAGCGTTGGGCGCAGGTGGTGCATCCGTGCCAGCTCGCTCGTTCGTGGCGCCAACCGCGCAGGCGGTGCTGCGCTTGCGCTGCTCATGGTGAGTGCGCATTCTAGTGGCGCCGACTCGCTCACTACCGGCGCAATCCCGGCAACCCCCGCAGCGGCGCCGGCAATCGCCGCACTTGGGCGACTGCTGTTCTTCGATCCGACTCTTTCCGCTTCGGGCAAGCTTGCCTGTGCCACGTGTCACGACGCGAGATTCGCTTACGGGCCACCACCGGGGAGCGCCATCGCCAGGGGTGGACGAGACGGCACCGAATCCGGTACGCGTGCAGTCCCGTCATTGCGTTATGCGCGAAACGCACCGCCGTTCAGTTTGCGCCATCGGTTCATAGACGGTGACGTCGGGCCGATGGGGGGCTATACGTGGGACGGCCGTGCGGAAAGCATGGCCGAACAGGCCACGCTGCCATTGCTTGCGGTCAATGAAATGGCGAACGCATCCCCGACCGACGTGGTCATGCGAATGCGAAACGCGGCCTACGCAGATCAATTTCGCAAGGTCTTCGGAGCCGACATATTCAAGGACCCCGAGCGTGCATTCGCCGCCATTTGCCAGGCACTCGATGCCTTTCAACACATTCCGAGCGAGTTCTCACCGTATTCAAGCCGCTACGATGCGTACTTGCGTGGCGAAGTCGACCTGACGGAACAGGAGGAACATGGCATAGATCTGTTCAAGGATCCGCTCAAGGGAAACTGCGCCAGCTGTCATGCGGTGACCAGCCAGGAGGGTAGTCCTCCGGGATTCACGGATTTCGATTATGCGAATGTGGGTGTGCCGCGCAATCCGCGGATCGCGGCCAATGCGGACGCTCGCTACTTCGATCGCGGCTTGTGCGGACCCTTGAGACGGGATCTCGCTGAAAAGCAAGAGTACTGCGGACTCTTCCGCGCGCCGACCTTGCGCAACGTGGCCATACGCGATGCATTCTTCCACAACGGCGTTTTCGGCTCGCTGCGCCAAGTGCTGGAATTCTACGTCGAACGCGACCTCTATCCCGAAAAATACTACTCGCGAAACCTCGACGGCAGCGTCCACAAATTCGATGACATGCCGCCCGATCAACGGGATAACGTGGATCATGATCCGCCGCTTGATCGGAAGGCCGGCCAAGCACCGGCTCTCTCGGCCGTCGAAATTGACGATCTCATGGCGTTCTTGCGGACGCTCACCGATGCGGATGCCATCCGATGACGACGCGGCGAACCGCACTCGAGCATCCGGCGATGCGCTCGAGTTGCCATGCGATCGCTTGGGTGCTCATCTCGGGGCTCGCGTGGAGTTGCATGGGAGGCGGCCTGTGTGCGGCGCAGTCTGCGGACGCCATGGATTGGCGTCGACCCTGGCGTGCACCGCAGTCGGCGCGACTGGCTGCCCGCCACAGCGACGAATATGCCTGGCGCCTATTCGTGGCGATCAACTGGCCGGCGGATGTCTCGAAGCGCGCGGCGGACCATCGAGCGGTGTTGGGCGCAGCAGGCCCGGTGGTCTGGGAGACTTGGCAGAACACGGCCGACGTCTTTCTCGACAACGGATTGGATCCGGGCCCGTGGGTCGCGGGAGGGCCCGCGCTCACGGCAGATTCGGCGCAGGCTATGGTGAATGAAACACGTTTCGAGACCCTGTCGCCACGGGACCTCGAACACACTCGGCGCATCGTCGCGGGCGCGATGGTGCCGCTGGTCGATCCACTTGCAGAGGCGCAGCGACTCATCGAAGTTCGCATGAATCGCGTGTCGTTCGATTATATCCGGTCGCTAGGTTTGTACAACGTAGAGGGTCAGCTCCACGCCGTTGCACAAGGGCGCTCGGTGAAATTTCCGCTCGGGGCGGTGCAAGTCAAGGCAAGTTGGCGGCCCATCGCCGCCAGTCAGAAGTCCCGATACCACACCATTACCGTACGATTCGCGGACGGCGCCACGCGTCTGTATGGCCTCACGGCCTTGAACATTGCCGCGAAAGAGCTGCCGCATTGGTTTTGGGCAAGCTTCGAGCACGTGGACAATGCGACGCGGGATAGTGCCGGCTGGGAGCTTGCTTCACGAGATTCATTTGCGTGTCGTGGTGCGCTCGATTGCAACCGCGCCCCATCGGGCGTGGGTCTCGAAGGGACCGTGTGGGAAAACTATCGGTTGCGCGGCACGCTTACGTCTTTCGTCGATGCAGAGATGCGCCCCCGCCTGCTCGGCAATTCAGAGCTCGAGGCCGGATTCCAGAGGTCGGCGTCGTGCATTACCTGCCACTCGCGCGCTTCCATCGGCGTGGTCGGCCGCCCCTTGCGATTGCCGGTGTTCGACACATCGACTGGCGCCGGAGACTCCGTGCGTCGCGGTTACGTGGGTTTGCCGCGCCCGGAATGGTTCAGCAATACGGGATTTGAGCCGCTCGATTTCGTCTGGTCGCTGTCTCAGGCCAGGTCGCGCGTGCCGGATTCCAACAACGAAGGAGATTCACCGTGAAGAATGTGTGGTTCGCGATGCCACTGTTTGGGCTGTTGCTGGGCCCGGCATTTCAATGTAGGGCGGATGATGCACTCGAATCCGCAAAATACAGCACCGACGCGAAATGGGAGATTGCCGGCTACAACAACGAAGAGATCATCTACACCATTCTCGTGACCAACCAGGATAGTCGGATCATTCACTGCAATGCGCTGCTCAAGGGGTTCTACTTCGAGAACGGCGAAAAGCACAGCATATCGGATCGTCAGGGCAGCACCATTTTTCCGGGGCGGCAGGTCGCCGTCGGTCATTGGATGGGGATGGATCAGAGTTCGGGGGCCACCTATGAGGTGCAGTGTCATGCAATTTGAATTCGCGGCGATTACGGTGCATCGCCGCGACCCATGAGCGCGGGCGTGACGTAAAGCCGACAAGCCACTGTCATATGGGTGATACGCAAAATAGATACCGTGCTGTTGGGCCCCGCAACTACCGTGCAGGGAAAATAAATAATTTCGTTATTGGACTCATGAAGGGAAATCACATGCGCATTGATGAGAGCGGCTCGAAGTGGGGCGTTGCGACTTCAGTTTGGTTGACTATGGCACTTGCCCTCTCACTAGGCGCCGGTGATTTCGCCCAGGCGGCCGATCCGGTCGTATTCAGTTTCGCAACCGTCGGCGACAGCCGTCAGGATCCCGCGACTTTCGATCAAACGACGGCGTTGGCGATTGGTGCGCCCGGCGCCGCCGATCAAGCGAGTTCGCCCGGCTATCCGAGTCTGTCCGGTACGCTGCTGCCGCAGGATGCTCAATGGTTGACGAGCACCAAGCCGTTTGCGCGAATCTTGCGGACCATTCAGACCGAGAAGCCGAATTTGCTGGTGTTCAATGGCGACATGATCTACGGCTATGGACGTCCGGAATTGCCGCCCCAACTGGCCTCGATCACCACATTGCCGACGTTGATGAAGACCGACGCCGTATTCGAGTATCTACAGTATGCGTTCTGGCGCGGCATCGTCGCGCCGCTGTTCGAGACGGGGACTTACGTGGTGCCGGTGCCGGGCAACCACGAGACCCAGTGCAGCAGCACCAAATCGACCAATAGTCCCAATAACTGCGCATCCGGAAAGGCGGCCTATCCCGAGAACGAGCAGGCCTATTTGGCGAACATGGGGGATTTGATCGAAGACATCCAAGTCAACGAGCGCTTTCAGACAGTGACCGGCGTCGCGCCGGTGCCGATCAATGGCTTCACTTCGGCGACCGCTCCGGCCACGGGCGGCAACAATGGACCCTTGAATGCCAACGAGACCGAACTCTCGTATTCGTTCGACATCACTCCAACGGGCACGACCGTGCCGGAATTGCTGCACTTCGTCGTCATCAACACCGATCCGTCGGGCGCCGACGCCACCGCTCCCAGCGACTGGCTCGCGGCCGACCTGTCCGCCGCGAAAAGCCGCGCTGCGACGGCGGGTGCCATTCCCAAGTACTTCGTGTTCGGTCACAAGCCCGCGTTCACGTACGACTATAACCTGGTCAACGCCAAGGGAGCCCATCAGACCGTATCGCCGGGGGGTCTCGATGCGAACACGGGAGTGGACCCGTCGGCCTCGGTCTCCACAGATGGCGTGACCATCCCCACCGGCGGTAACTATCGCAACGCCTTTTGGGGCGTGATTGCCCACTACAACGCGACCTATTTCTCCGGCCACGAGCACATCGTGAATGTGCAGGCCATTGCCGATCCCACCAAGACGTCGACGAACACGCCGTACCAGGTAATCGTCGGTGCGGGCGGCTCGCCGTTCGACGATACCTTGGCGCCAGGGCCTGCCGAGCCTGTGCCGTTCACGAATCCCTGGGATCGTTTCTACGGTTGGGCTTTGGTGCAAGTGCATCAGAGCGGCGCCGTGACGCTGTCGGTTCAAGGATTCAACGACGGGGCGACTTACAACACGAGCACTGGTGCAATTTCGAGCCTCGGCGCATCGGGCCCTTTGCAGTTGCTGTATTCCATCTCTAGCCTGCAGTAACCAGCGTCGTCCAAGGAGTCAAGATGAATAGCAAGATATTGATGACGGGCATATTGATGGCCGCGGCGTCGCTGCCGGGAATCGCGAGCGCATCGTTGGTGCTGGATACCGGCACTCCCACCTCGAATGCGATGTCGATGTCATTGGATTCGGGCGACTTCTATGCGGCGCAGTTCAGCCTTGCGGCGGGCTCCACCGTAACGAGCATACAAGCATACGTCACCAACGCGTTCTTCGCGGACAGCCCCGGCGACACCTTCACGTTGGCGATCTACAGTGGTACCAATTTTCTCAACAACCGCAACGCGAGTGCGTTGTTCGCCACGCAAGGTACGTATACCGGCGACGGTTGGAACGGTGCCGGCGGTTTGAGCTGGACCGCATCCACGAGCGGCAATTATTGGGCGGCGGTTGAGATCAATCCACCGGGTGACTCTGCCGTGCAACTGGCGTTGCCGTCGCCGGTCTCGGGAGGCACGGTCGCGGCTCAAGATTTTGCCTTCAACGATGGCAGCGGTAATGGCTATTCGGACGCCGGCGCTCTGCCGTTCGGTATCCAGGTCACGGCGGCTTCGCCGGTGCCGTTGCCACCATCGCTGTGGCTGTTCGCGTGTGGTGCGTTGGCGCTGGGCCTTGCGGCTCGACGCAAGGGACCGGGCCTACTTTCCCAGAACGCTATTTAAGAGAGTCGGTCGGGGCGCCGGCGCTCACTCTCGCGGATCGGGAGCAGGCTCGAGCGAAGCCTACCGCGCCGCGGCGCGGCGAGCGGCGGCCTCGCGTCGCTCGCGCGTCGTATCCAGGCGACGACGTGCTGCGGCAAGAATTTCGGGCCGTGCGCGTTCGGGTCGTCCGGAATCGAACGGCGGTGCGGGCGCGTATTCGATGCCGAGTTGCACACTTTCGGCGAAGTCTCTGCCGGCGATCTCGCCGACCACGGTCAGCGCCATGTCGATGCCGGCCGTGACGCCGCCACCCGTGATGACATTGCCGTCGCGCACGACGCGCGCTGGATCGGGCAGGGCGCCGAACAGGGGTAATAAATCCCGCCATGCCCAGTGACACGCGGCGCGCTTGCCCGCGAGCAGGCCGGCGGCACCCAGGAGCAGCGAACCGGAACACACCGAGGTCACGTAATGCGCCTGTGCGGCCAGCCTACGCAACTCGGCGAGATAGTCGACATCGTCCATGGCTTCGGTCACGCCAAACCCGCCGGGCACACAGAGGAGCGCACAGCGCTCGACGTCGGCGAGCCGCTTGACCCGACTGAAAGTCATCCCACCGTCGGCTTCGATGTCAAGGCCGTTGGTGGAGGCGAGGATTGAGCGCGCGCCGGGTAGGCTCGCGAAGACCTCGTAGGGGCCGGTGAAGTCGAGTTGGGTGACGCGCGGATACAACGCGAAAACAATCGGAAATTCCTGGTTCATGTCGATGTTCCTCTGGCTCATGTCGGTGCTCGGTTGGACACGTCGTCCATGCTTTTGACTCGAGCCATTGTGCACGCGTAAGGTGTTGGCTTAAATGACACATTTCCGACGTTTTATGCCATTTGCCACCGACTAGCCATGACCCGCCAACTTGAATTGCTGATTTTCCCTGGCTTCCAGCTGCTCGATGCGGCTGGTCCGATTGCGGCCTTCGAGATTGCGAGCCGATTCTCCCCCGGGGCCTACTCGATGCGAGTGGTGGCGGCGTCGCCTGGCATCGTATCGAGTTCATCAATGGTGGGAATGCCGGCGGAGAGTTTTGGTCGGCCACGATTAATTGACACCCTACTCATCGCGGGGGGCGACGGGGTTCGGGACGCCTTACAGTGCGCGAAGACGCTACGCCATGTCAGATCAGTGGGGCTGCAAGCCCGTCGGGTCGCGAGCGTGTGTTCCGGAACGTATCTACTGGCTGCGGCCCAATTGCTGGATGGTAAGAGAGCCACCACGCATTGGAGTCGTGCCAGCGAGTTAGCCGCCAAGTTTCCACTGGTGACAGTCGAACCTGATCGGATCTACGTCAAAGATGGATCGGTCTGGAGTTCCGCCGGAATTACGGCGGGGATCGATCTGGCGCTTGCGCTGATCGCCGAGGATCTCGGCGAGACGATTGCGCGACGCACGGCCAAACAATTGGTCGTCTACTACCGACGCCCGGGTGGTCAGTCGCAATTTTCCGAGCTCTTGGAGCTAGCCCCGGCCGGGGGACGCTTTGCAGCTCTCCTCGACTACATTCGAGCACACCTTCATGAGCCGCAACCCGTCGAGCGGCTGGCAAGGCGTGTTGCGATGAGCCAAAGGCATTTCGCGCGAACATTTCGAGCCGAGATCGGCGTGCCTCCCGCCAAGGCGGTGGAACGGCTGCGTGCCGAGGCCGCCAAGGCGGCTCTGGAAAGCGGGGTCAGTTCGGTGCAGATGGTTGCCCGCCAGTGCGGCTTCGGCGATCCGGAACGCCTTCGACGCTCCCTGGTCAGGCTTTATGGAGCACCGCCTTCGACTTGGAAGCGCAGCACGCGCTGATGCGCTGACTCGATGCAGGCGCAGAGCCTGGGGTTGACATGGTCAACCGGTGCCTGGCAAGACATCCGCTTGCACGCCGCCGACTCGACGCCCTGCGACTCTATGCAGAATCTACTGAAGGACAGCTCGAAGAAGCCCGCACTGAAGAGGCAGAGCAGCGCTAAGCCATAGGTCTTGGTCAGGGCAAAGGCGGCGAGCGCGCAGCACCACTCCATCGTCTGCAGAAGATCGGTGGCTGGAGCAGCAGATGTCGTGGTCACATTCACGGGAGTAGGATCGCGTGGATTGACGGGCGACTGCATGGGTCCAATGAACACTCTCACCGAGAGACGGATCGGGTGCCGGATATGAACGATGACGACAAGTTGGGTCCCTACGACAAGATCCCGGACGTCCGCGATGGGTTGACCCGCCAAGAGCGGACGGTGCTCTACGTGTTACATGAAACGCAGAAGGAGCGCGGTGGCCGCAATGTGCCGACGGTTATGCTGTGGGGGAGGGTGTGTGAACATTTTTATATCAGTCCGGAGGACTTGTCGCTGATGCTGGCGCGGCTCGGGGCGCGGCGTGATTAACCGGGGAAGTTGAGACGTCAGCGGAGTGCCGATTTAACCGCTCCGACCACCCGCCATGGGTGTCGGTGCCGGCGGGGGCGTTGTCCTGTCGACAGATGACGTTAACGATATTGGCACTGCGCGCGTGAAAGCGGCCTGTTTCAGCTTGACCAGAACCTCGGACCACAGCGTAGCGTACACGTTGGCCGCTTCGCTACGCGGCGCATACGCCGGGAGCGGTGCACGTCGCAAGGTCATTCGCTCGATCTCGCTCCAGTAGGGGACCTCGGTTTTCAGCATGCCCGGGAACTGCATCCGCGTGCTCCCAATGACCTCGTGGTGTAGCGCCTTGCGCCGATCGACCATCGAGAAAAATGGCAGCAGGGTCATATCGACCCAGGCGTTGGCGACCAGGAAATCCCGCAGCTGTACCAGCATGCGGACCGACAGGGGGGTCGGAATCAGCGGTACCACGACAGCGTCGGCGGCGCGTAGGACATTCTCCGATAGCAGCGAGATGCCGGACGGGCAATCAAGAATCAGCACGTCGTAGAGTTCGCGCAGATTCCGACTCATGCGCAGCAGCCGTTCGGTTGGATTCTTGCGAGAGCTGAGATGCACGTCGAAGTGGCGGTATGAAAAATCCGCCGGTAAAACGTCCAGCTTGTCGTACCCGCTGGCGATGACGAGCTCATTGAGTTCGCGTTTGCCGGCGACCAGTTTCCGGGCCGAGGCGTTTTCCTGTGGCTCGCAGCGCAGGACATAGGTGGCGGCGCCTTGCGGGTCCAGGTCCCAAATCAAGGTCCGCCGA
>Ga0116227_10012957_pt1 | contig 13339 bp, 12 predicted proteins | sample S1TSphgellanicum_FD_89693 | JGI IMG/M metagenome (GOLD analysis project Ga0116227, IMG submission 89693) | Host-associated microbial communities from peat moss isolated from Minnesota, USA - S1T2_Fb - Sphagnum magellanicum MG | ecosystem: Host-associated > Plants > Peat moss > Unclassified...
CAACTCGGCGGATCGCATAATTGCAGATCTCGCAACTGAATTGCTTAGCAGCGCCACAAGCACGTCATTCGAGCGACACTCGAATTTGCTGAGCCAAGCGTGCTTTTATCTCTTTGAGATTGGACAGTCAGGCCCTGCCATCGCATTGGGTAGAAGTATTGCCGCTCGAGCTGATCAAGCGGGGCATATCGCCGTTCAACGAAGAATTTCCAATATTCTCGGTGGCCAGTATTGCGATATCGCGGATTTCGCATCCGCAATGCATTATTTGGAAACTGCTGTCGTGCTCGCGCGAAAGATAGGCGATCCAACGACAGAGGCGGCATGCCTTGCGAATGTAATCGCGTTACTGCAGGAAATGGGGCACTACCGCCAAGCCATTGCGATGGCCGAGCGCGTCGTTACGTTAAACGATGACTCCCATCTTGCAAACATGCTAAAACTGCAATGTGCATCGAACGGCTTGTTCGCGGCGCATAGGGTTGGCAACGCAGATGCGGCAGCGCAATTTCTGATCGAAGGTCAGCGCTACTTGTCGAGCCACACCGATCCCCTCCGGCGCGCTTTCTTCGAAAGAAGCCGAGTACTCTACCTGGTCGATCTTGGCAATACCGAAAGAGCTAAGACCCTACTTAGCGAGACTTCGGCAGCAATTGGTGACGACAAGAATCCTAGAATTCGTACTCTCCTTTGCATAGCATCAGCTATATGCGATTGGGCATCTGGTGATCGTTCGTTGGCGCGAGCGACCCTGCAGAATCTAGGTTGTGAGAGTAAACAATCGAGGCTCTATCACCATTTCGTATTGCAAGCACTCACAAAGGTTTACAGCGACTCCGAAACGCCGACCGAGGCAGCGATCGGTCTGTCGTACGCGCGCGCGTTGGTAGAGTTCACAACCAGCGTCAAGAAGGCGAAGTTTTACCGACAGCTTGCGAACCGCAGAGAGGAGCACGAGCATCGTAGCCTGTCGACGCCGACGGTAACGTCTGTCGACCCGTTCAACGTAGTCAAAGACTGGTTGAACGGTTCTGAAATAACCGCACCTATTCTCGATTCCGGCGGTGATCGGCGCGAAGTCACCAAGCATGAGGAGTTGACTGTTATCCACGATGACATGGCAAAGCTTCGAGTCGCTGCTCTTCGTAGGGATATTCGAACCGATGCCGTCGATACTGCGGAAAACTGGGCAGTTGCCGCGGAGTTTTTTGACGACGAAACTGGACAGCACTGTTATCGGGTAGGACACCTAGCGAGCATGCTGGCTAGAAAAATAGGAATGGATGAGACTTTCTGCGTTCGCGTAGAACATGCTGCAAGATTGCATGACATTGGAAAAATTGCTGTCAATGAAGTCATTCTTCTAAAGCCGGGTCCATTGGATGCATCCGAGATGGCGGCAATGAGGTTGCATACAGAAGTTGGCGCGCAGATCCTATCTGGTTCGGACGATCCGACCTTGAAGATGGCCGTAGAAATCGCTAGGCATCATCACGAGTGGTGGAATGGTGCTGGTTATCCGACAAAACTGAGCACTAACAATATTCCGATATCTGCGCGCATCTGCGCTTACGCGGATGTTTACGATGCCTTGACTCATGCGAGGGCCTACAAGAAGGCGTGGACGCATGAACGAGCGCTCGACGAAATCAAGCGGCTTGTAGGGACGCAATTTGACCCAGAACTAATGGCGGCGTTTTGTTCTGTTCTCGATCAATATCGAGCCGATATCGATTCAAACGCGATACCGGCTTTTGCAGATATGCAATCCAATGCGCTGATTGCATCGAGGAAAAAACTGATGGACACGATAGGAGCGGCGAGCGAATAATGGATTGCGAGAGATACAATCAGGAGGTTGCGGATCAGTCGAGTTATTGCCGAGCAACGCGTGGCGGGTCAAGTTGCTGATTTTGGATTCATGGCAATTCCGTTGGTACTATCTGCCGCTGCAAAGCCAAGTATTTAAGTAGTAATTCGTCGTTGCTTTCTTGCCACAACGGGTCGAACGGAATGCACTCGACCGGGCACACCACCTGGCACTGCGGCTCATCGAAGTGGCCGACACACTCGGTGCACTTGTGCGGGTCGATCTCGTAGATGTCCACGCCCATCGAGATGGCGCCGTTCGGGCACTCGGGCTCGCAGACGTCGCAGTTGATGCACTGATCGGTGATGATGAGCGCCATGGGTGTTCGGGCCGACGCCTTCAGCTCACGGGTCCCGTGTCACGCGGGAGCGTGGCGGACCTTCTCCTTCAGCCACTTTTCGACCGAGGGAAAGGTGAACTTCGAGACGTCGCCGCCGAGCAACGCGATCTCCCGCACGATCGTGCCGGAGATGAACATGTACTGGTCGGAAGGCGTCAGGAAAACCGTCTCCACGGACGGCATTTGATAGCGATTCATCCCTGCCATCTGAAACTCGAACTCGAAGTCCGACACGGCGCGCAAGCCGCGGATGATCACGCTCGCTTCGTGCTCCTCGACGAAATGTTTGAGCAAGCCGGAGAAGCCCGAGACCGTCACGTTCGGATAGTGCGACAGAACCTCCTGCGCGATATCGACCCTTTCTTCCAGGCTGAAGAACGGCTTCTTGTTACGCGAGTCGGCAACACCGACGATCAGTTTCTGGCACAGCTTGGATGCGCGCCGCACGAGATCTTCGTGTCCGCGAGTCAAAGGGTCGAACGTCCCTGGGTAGACGGCAACGAGCATGGCGTCTCCTCCTCTGTTATTTTGCGTTGCAGCAGATGATAGAACACGTCTCCGGCCTTGTCCGATCGATAGACCGCACAATCGGAGGCGGTGAGCATAGCCGCTGACACCGCGCTTGCGGCTTCGAGGTAGATGAAACCGTGCGGCGCGCACAGCTTCGATGCCAAGGCCAGCGCCGGTTCGAGCAGCGTCGATGCGAACGGTGGATCGACGAAGACCAGATCGAAGGTCCGTCCGTCACGCAGGAAACCGCCAGCGATGTGGAGCGCGTCGCCGCCGCGAATGTGGATCGCGTCTGCCTCGAGCCGGGTCTTGACCCGGTGCAGGGCTTCGATGGCGGCGCCGTGCTGCTCGAGCAGGAATACGGGCGCGGCGCCGCGAGACGCTGCCTCGAAACCCAATGCGCCGCTGCCGGCGAACAGGTCGATGGCCGACAGGCCGCTGAGGTCGCCTTGGCAGGCGTGCGCGAGCCAGTTGAAGACGGTCTCGCGAACGCGATCGGGCGTGGGACGCAGCCCCGGTGCGTCGATGACCGGGATCACCGTTCGCTTCCAGCGCCCGCCCACGATCCGCAGCGCGCCGCGCGCGGCGCGCGGGCCAGGCGATCTCGCTGAGCGGCTGTCACGGGTCTTCATCGAGGTAGCGATCGGGCGGTTGAAAAGACGGATGTTAAGATCGAAAACCTGTCCGCGACGGTCGCGCGACTTTCTTCGACGCGTGCAGTGCGTGTCTCGCGTTGCTCCCGAACGCGCTCGATCGGGTGCCCGCCCCGCCGGTTCGGCGACTCCCTATGCTCAAATTCTGGAAGCGATCGGACTCTTCGGTCGCGGACGATTCCGACTCCGCGGCGCGTAGCGACGTGATAGCGCCAGCTCCGGCGCCGTCTTCCGAGCAGCCGCCCGTGCGTCGATCATGGGTCGACCGGTTGAAGACCGGCCTTGCCAGAACCGGGTCCGGTCTCACGACGTTGTTCGTCGGTGCGAAGGTCGACGAGGCGTTGTTCGACGAGCTCGAATCGGCCCTGCTGATGGCGGATGCCGGTGTCGATGCGACCGCCCATTTGATGAGCGGGCTACGGGCGGTGGCGCGCAAGGAATCGATCGAGGACGCAGGCCAACTCAAGACCGCCCTCGCACGCTTGATGACCGACCTGCTGCGTCCGCTGGAGAAGGCGTTCGACGTCGCGACCCGGGTGGACGGTGCGCGGATGCCGGCGGTCGTCATGATGGTCGGTGTCAACGGCGCCGGGAAGACGACGTCGATCGGCAAGCTGGCGAAGTTCCTCCAGGGTCGAGGCCTGACCGTGATGCTGGCCGCGGGCGACACGTTTCGGGCGGCCGCTCGCGAGCAACTCGTCGCCTGGGGCGAGCGGAACGGCGTCACGGTCGTCGCGCAGCAGTCGGGCGACCCGGCCGCGGTGGTCTTCGATGCCGTGGCCTCCGCGTCTGCACGCGGCATCGATGTGCTGATCGCGGACACGGCTGGTCGTCTTCAGACCCAGCTCCACCTGATGGACGAACTCAAGAAGATCAAGCGCGTGATCGGCAAGGCGCCCGCGCTCGCAGGCACCCCCCAGCCGCGCGAGATCCTGCTGGTGATCGACGGCAACACCGGCCAGAACGCCATCGCCCAGGTGCGCGCATTCGATGCCGCCGTGGGGTTGACGGGCCTGATCGTGACCAAGCTCGACGGGACCGCGAAAGGGGGTGTGCTCGCCGCCATCGCGCTGCTCAGAAAGGACGCCACACCGCTGCCGGTCTATTTCATCGGCGTGGGCGAGGGCCTCGACGACCTGCAGCCTTTCGTGGCGGACCAGTTCGTCGCCGCGCTGCTCGGCGATTAGCTCGCGTCGGCGTTGGTCATCGTCCCGGCGCGGGCCCCGATGCGGCCGGGCAGCTCCGTGATCGCCTCGTCCGCAGCGATCGTCGGGCTCGCGACTTCGAGCGAATCGAGCAGGCGCCCGACGACGGGCCCGTGCGGCAGTGATACGCCGAAATGGAGCAACCGTTCGTCGACGAAGATCGCGATGGTCGGGAAGTTCTCGATGTCGATGTCGCCGACGATGTCGGCGTCGTCTTCGATGTCGAGCCAGACGAAGCGCGCTTCGGGCCGCCTGGCCGCCTGTGCTTCGAAGGCGCTCCGGAAGTCGCCGCACGTGTTGCACCAGGCCGCGCAGAAACCCACGACGAGGAACGGGTGTCGGGCGTTCGCAGGGCCTGGCGAGGCGTGGTCGGTCGGATGCATGGGAATGGCTGGCGAGCGGAGGCGACGGCTGTGTGATCATTCTAGCGACCGATCAAGCCGCCCTTTTTTGCCAGGCCGTTCCACGGACTCACCATGACACGCTTCGACGCGCCCAAGGCTTCTTCACGCTCCGGAGACTTGCGCAAGACGATCGCCGCGCTCCTGGTCGGCAGTCCGGGCGTCGTTCTCGGGGCGCTGTTCGTCACGTTGCTCGTTCTGCTGCTTGCCACGACACTGGTCGGCCTGACCATCGCGGTGCCGACGGCGCTGCGCCATGCGTTCACGGCGAGCCCCATCCTGGTCTTCGCATCGCCCACGGCAACGCGTAGCGATGTGGAGGCGCTCGGCACAGCGCTGAAGGGCTTGCCGATGGTTTCCGACGCCACCCTGCGCCCCAAGGATGTCGCCCTCTCTGCTTTGATCCAAGCGGGTCTGCCGGCGGCGGCAGATGGCCGCAATCCGTTGCCAGACGTCTGGATGGTACGTTTGCGACTCGACGGGCCGCGGCCGGGCGACCCGGACTTCGTTTCGTTGGCCGTCGGCGCGCGCGACGCGATCGCTTCGTTGCCAGCCGTGGATCGGGTCAGATTCGAAGACGGCTGGGTGACGCAGCTCGACCGATGGGAAAGCGCTTGGTCGAAGTTCGGCCTGCCGACAATCGCCGTGGCCCTGTGCGCCGGCGCGGTGGGCCTTGTCTGCCTGTACGGCATTTTCTCCCGCGCGTTGAAATGGCCGGTGCATTTGGAGAACCAGCATAAACAGTTAGCGCTCGCTATCGTCGAACTGCTCGTATTTTCCGTGTGTGGCGTCCTCGTCTATGCGGCCGGGAAGTTCGCGACGGACGTGTCGGGGGCCTCGGACAGCCCGCTGCTGAAACCGATCGCGGACCAGCTCGGTCTCAGCCTTGCAGCCGGCGTCGCTTCCATCGTGGCCGTGGGGCTCGTGGCGGCGTGGATGGGCAGCAGGCTATTCGGTATCCGTGAATAGCTTATCGCGATGATGCGTTGGCGTTGAGCTGAGCAGAACTATCGCGCAGGAGGGCGGTCTGAGGTTAGCACTCGAACGATCCGAGTGCTAAGATGGCGGCGAAAGGAACCGACATGGCTTATCTGGCACTGACGAACGACTGGGGACAATCCCGCATGGGTACGGCGAATGCCGGAAACCTGATGATGGCGGTTGCCAATCCGGGGTCGCTGGGCACCATCGACTCCTACATCCAGGCGGTCAACCGCCTGCCGCTCCTGACCGCGGAAGAAGAGCACGACTATGCGGTCCGGCTGCGCGACAACGAAGACCTCGAGGCCGCACGGCGGCTGGTGCTCTCGCATCTACGGCTCGTGGTCTCGATCGCGCGCGGCTATCTGGGCTATGGCCTGCCGCATGGCGATTTGATCCAGGAAGGCAATGTCGGCCTGATGAAGGCGGTCAAGCGTTTCGATCCGGACCGCGGCGTGCGGCTCGTGTCGTTCGCGATGCACTGGATCAAGGCCGAGATGCACGAATACATCCTGAAGAACTGGCGCCTGGTCAAGGTCGCGACGACCAAGGCCCAGCGCAAGCTGTTCTTCAATCTTCGTTCGCACAAGACGGGTGTGGCCACGTTCACGCCCGCCGAGGTCGACGCCCTCGCGAAAGAGCTCAACGTCAAGCGCGAGGAAGTCATCGAGATGGAGACGCGCCTGTCCGGGGGCGATATCGCACTCGAAGGTCAGATCGATGATGGCGAAGAGGAGTTCGCGCCGATCGCCTACCTCAAGGACGATACCAACGAGCCGACGCAGGTGCTCGAAGGCAAGCGCCGGGATCGCTTGCAGACCGATGGCATTTCGGCCGCACTCGACAAGCTCGATCCGCGCAGTCGCCGCATCGTCGAGGCCCGCTGGCTCGCAGAAGACGACGACGGCAAGGTCGGTAGCGCGACCTTGCACGACCTCGCCGGCGAGTTCGGTGTTTCTGCCGAACGCATCCGTCAGATCGAAGTGGCCGCGATGAAGAAGATGAAGTCGGCGCTGGCTGCGTATCAGTAAGCGCGGTCGGACGTTCGGCATGAAAAAGCCCCGCTCGCGGGGCTTTTTTCATGGCTCGATGCGCGCTCAACCGAGCAGATGTTCGCCCGCGAAGAGGTCGACGACGGACTCGCGTTCACGGATGACGTGCATGGACGGCCCGTCGACCATCACTTCGGCGCCACGCGGTCGCGAGTTGTAGTTGGATGCCATCGCCATGGCATAAGCGCCCGTGGATAGGAACGTCAGCAGGTCGCCCTCGCGAAGCGCCAGATCGCGCGCGCGTGCGAGCCAATCGCCCGACTCGCAGATCGGGCCGACCAGGTCCCACATCGCCGACTCCGTCAGCGCGTGCCGATGGACCGGGAGGACGCCATGCCATGCATCGTAGAGCGAAGGCCGCAACAGGTCGTTCATCGCCGCGTCCACGATGGCGAAGTTCTTCGTCGCGCCGGGCTTCAACACCAGCGTCCGCGTCAGGAGCACGCCGGCGTTGCCGACCAGCGAACGACCCGGTTCGAACAGCACCTTGAGCGGTCGGGCCGAGGCCCGGCTCGCCTGCCAGTGATCGATGCGTGCGAACACGCGACGCAGATAGTCCACGACGTCGATCGCCTCGCCCGCAGGTTCGTTGCCATAGCGAATGCCGATGCCGCCACCGAGGTCGAGGTGGTCGATGGCGATGCCGGACCCTGCCAGCCGATCGATGAGCGCCAACAGCTTGTCGAGCGCATCCATCAACGGCGCGGCGTCGAGCAGCTGAGAGCCGATGTGGCAATCGACGCCGACGATCCGGAGCGACGACATGCCCGCCACGCGCGCATAGCCGTCGATCGCCTCGGCATACGCGATGCCGAACTTGCTCTCTTTCAGGCCGGTCGCGATGTAGGGATGCGTCTTCGCATCGACGTCGGGGTTGACGCGCAGCGAGACCGGCGCTCGCACGCCCATGGCGTTCGCGACAGCGTCGAGTTGGCGCGCCTCCGACATCGACTCGACGTTGAAGCAGCCGATGCCGACTTCGAGGGCGCGGCGCATCTCGTCGCGCGTCTTGCCGACACCCGAGAAGATGACGCGTGCAGGATCTCCGCCCGCCGCGATGACGCGTTCGAGTTCGCCGACGGATACGATATCGAAGCCCGCACCGGCCTGCGCGAAGAACTGCAGGATCGCGAGACTCGAGTTGGCCTTGACTGCATAGCAGACCATCGCATCGCCGCGTCCGGTACGCTCGCGCAACGCGGCCGCATAGGCGCTGTAGGCATCGGCAAGCGAGGCCTTCGAATAGACGTACGTCGGTGTGCCGAAGCGCTCGGCGATGGTCGCGAGCGCGACATCCTCGATGAACAGATGACCGTCGCGATAGGAAAGCCGCGCCGGCAGGATCGGCGCGCTCATCGGCGACGATCGGGATTGTCTTTGTCGGGATAGTAGAGCGGGCCGCGCTGGCCGCATCCCGCGACCGTCGCGGTCAGCGCGATCGACACCGTCGCTACAATGATCGCTCGAGCGAGCGTCTCGATCGGTCGCTGCTTGATGGCATCGGGGCGCGGCATGGCGAACTCGGGATCAAGAGCGACATCAGGCGACATCGGTTGCGGGATCAAAACGGCGTCGGAGTCTAGCATGAGCACACAGGGCCAGCCCCTTTCATTCGTCGAGCGCGCCGAGCTCTGTCTCGCGCGTATCGAGGGCTCACTCGACAAGGTGGCTGACGATCTCGACATCGATATCCTGCGCGCCGGCAATGTCCTCACGCTCACGTTCGAGAACGGCCATCGCATCGTGATCAACAGCCAGGAAGCCGCGGAAGAGTTGTGGGTGGCAGCGCGGTCCGGTGGCTTCCACTATCGATGGGGCGACGAAGCCGGCGCGTGGCGCGACACGCGATCGGGCGACGAGTTGAAATCGACGCTCTCGCGCTTGATCGGGCTCGAGACCGGCGTCTGCCCTGCACTCGGATCGTGAAGAAGGCTCAGGTGCCGAACGACTTGTCGCGCGGGTCCTGATAGCGCGGTTTCTCGGGCCTCGTCGGCGCGATGTTCGGGCTGGGTGCCGTGGTCGAAGGTGCATCCGGCGTCACCTGATCCGGCGATGGCGTTCCGGAAGCATCCGTGCCTGGCACCGGATCGTCGAGACCCAGCGAAGGCACGCCGTGTCCGGGTTGATTCTCGGTGTAGTAGACCTCGCCATCCACGTTGACGACCCCTTCGGGCATCACACGAGGCTTCTCGGGCACTCCCTTCAGCGCCTTGCTCATGTAGCCGAGCCAGATCGGCAGCGCCAGGCCACCCCCGGTCTCGCGGTCGCCGAGCGAACGGGGCTGATCGAAGCCGATCCACGCGATGCCGACCAGGTTGTCGTTGCTGTACCCCGCGAACCAGGCGTCGTGCGAATCGTTGGTCGTGCCGGTCTTGCCGGCAAGGTCGTTGCGCTTCAACGCGGCGGTGATGCGAGCGGCCGTGCCCGAGCGAGCGACGGTGCGCAACAGGCTGTCCATGATGAACGCGTTGCGTGCGTCGATCACGCGATTGGCTTCGTCGTCCGCGACCACCTTGCTGACATCGGCAAGATCGTGACCCGCGCTGTCGCTGATGCGACTGATGATGTACGGATTGATCTTGTAGCCGCCATTGGCGAAGACCGAATAGGCTCCGACCATCTGCCACGGGCTGACCGATCCCGCGCCGAGCGCCATTGGAAGATAGGCCGGGTGCTTCGCGGCCTCGAAGCCGAAGCGGGGCAGCGTGGTCTGCACGTACTTCGGCCCGATCGCCTGCAGGATACGGATCGACACCATGTTCTTCGACTTCGCGAGAGCCGTCCGCAAAGGCATCGGTCCGTCGAAGCGGCCGTCGTAGTTCTTCGGGTCCCACGCCTGGCTGCCCGTCGTACCGGCGTCGACGTGGACCGGGGCGTCGTTCACCAGCGTCGCCGGCGTGAAGCCGCGCTCCAACGCGGCCGAGTAGATGAAAGGCTTGAAGCTCGATCCCGGCTGGCGCCATGCCTGGGTCACGTGATTGAACTTGTTGCGGTTGTAGTCGAAGCCACCGACGAGTGCATGGACCGCGCCGTCGTGCGGGTTGGCCGCGACGAATGCCGCCTGCACGGTGGGCAACTGGATGATCTCCCAAGTGCCCTTGGCGGTCTTCATGACCCGGATGACGGCGCCGCGCCGGATGCGCTTGGCTTGGGGTGCCTTGTCGGTCAGCGAGGCGGCCGCGAACTTGAGGCCGTCGCCGGTGATGGTGATCTTCTCGTCGACACGCGCCGCGACGATCTGCTTCGGCGAGGCATCGAGCACGACCGCGGCCACGATGTCGTCGCTGTCCGGATGTTCGAGCAGGTTGTCCTCGATGACTTCTTCGAGCTGGTCGGCCTGGTCGTCGGGCGGCAGATCGACGAAGGCTTCCGGCCCGTTGTAGCCATGTCGACGTTCGTAATCGAGCACGCCCGCGCGCAGGGCATCGTACGCGGCGTTCTGTTCTCCGGAGATCAGCGTGGTGTAGACGTTGAGGCCGCGCGTATACGTGTCCTCGTGGAATTGATCGAGCGCGATCTGGCGGGCCATCTCGGCCACGTATTCGGCGTGGACCGCGAACGTCTCCGCCTCGATCCTCACCGCGGGCTGCTGCGCGCGTGCCGCCTGGTACTGCGCGTCGTTGAGGTTGCCGAGCTGATGCATGCGCTCGAGGACATAGAGCTGACGCTCGCGTGCCCGCTTCGGATTGACGACCGGGTTCGCGGTCGACGGTGCCTTCGGCAATCCGGCGAGCATCGCGGCTTCGGCCACGGTCACGTCCTTCAGCGGCTTGCCGAAATACACGCGCTCGGCCGACGCGAACCCGTATGCCCGCTCGCCGAGGTAGATCTGGTTCATGTACACCTCGAGGATCTGGTCCTTCGAGAGGTTGTCCTCGATCTTGAACGTGAGCAGTGCCTCGTAGAACTTCCGGATGTAGCTCTGCTCGCTCGACAGGAAGAAGTTGCGCGCGATCTGTTGCGTGATCGTCGACGCGCCCTGACGGCGGCCACCGCCGAAGAAGCTGCCGTTGGCGAGATTGTTCACCGCTGCGCGCAGCACGCCGACGTAGTCGATCCCGCTGTGTTGATAGAAGTGCTCGTCCTCGGCCGCGAGGATGGCCTGCTTCATGACCAACGGCACTTCGTCGATCGCCACGATGGCGCGGCGTTCTTCGCCGAATTCGCCGATCAGGATCCCGTCGGCCGTGTAGACCCGCAACGGAATCTTGGGTCGATAGTCGGTCAGCGATTCGATCGAGGGAAGGTTGCGATAAGCGAGAGCGGTCGCGATCACCAGCACGAAGAAAGCGGCGATCGCGCCGGCCGCGACAAGCCCGCACATCCATGCGAGCAGGCGCAAGGCCGGGTGCATGCGCTTGCCGGACGCAACCGCGGAAGGGGGAACGGAGGAACTCGGCATGCGGCGAAAACGCGTGCACGGCGCGGAGCCGCAACGGTCGACGGGAGGGGGCGAGGATTATAGCTGTCGCGTGCCGAGAGCCGAGCGGCCTACGCAGCGCTCCAGCTCGGCGCCGGGCGGCCGATGAATCAAAGGGCTCGAAGCATCCGGCGATCTGGAGCGAAAAACCATTCCTGTTCGACGCGATTTGCCTCTGATGGCGCCATTAGTATCCATCCGGTCGATCGGTCTGTTGTTTTTGCAACCGGGTGGCTGTCGCAATCCTTTACAGCCAAGAAACACTGTTGCTAGCATTTCATAGGCTATCGAGCTATGCACTCTAAACCCGCGAAAATAATAGATTTTTCCTAGATTTTAGTGGCCCATATGCTAAGAATTTCGCTTAGGCCGACGGCCCGGAGACACTCCTTTGGCCTTTGATTTCGGCGCCCTCTTTCCGTCCAAGAATCCGCCCATGATCGGGCTCGACCTGAGCTCGTCGAGCGTCAAGGTCGTGGAGTTGAGCGGCTCGGCGGAGAACGGCTATCGGCTCGAGCGTTACGCCATCGAGGCGTTGCCGAAGGGGGCCATCGTCGACGGCAACATCGAAAATATCGAGGCGGTGTCGGAGGCCGTGCGTCGTGCGGTGCGTCGCTCGGGCACGCGAGCGCGCAACGTCGCCATGGCGTTGCCGAGCGCGGCCGTGATCACCAAGAAGATCATCCTGCCGGGCGGCCTTTCGGAAGAGTCTCTCGAAGTGCAGGTCGAGAGCGAAGCCAATCAATACATCCCGTTCGCGCTCGATGAAGTCGCGCTCGACTTCAGCGTGATCGGTCCTGCGCCGCAGTCGCCGGAAGACGTCGAGCTGTTGCTCGCGGCGTCCCGCAAGGAGAAGGTCGAGGATCGTGTCGCGGTCGCGCAGGCCGCCTCGCTGAAAGCCGTCGTCATGGACATCGAGGCGCATGCGACTCGCGCCACTGCCGATCGCGTCATCCGCCAGATGCCCAACGAAGGCGAAGGACAGATCGTCGCGCTCTTCCTGATCGGCGCGTCGAGCACCACGATCTCGGTCACGCTCAACGAGCAGACCATCTACGAACGCGAACAGGCTTTCGGCGGCAACCAGCTCACGCAGGACATCGCGCGCGCTTACGGTCTGTCCGCGGAAGAGGCCGAGGCCAAGAAGCGCACCGGCGACCTGCCGGACAACTACGAGCGCGATCTGCTGCAGCCGTTCGCCGACAACGTCGCACTGGAGGTGACGCGCGCGCTGCAGTTCTTCTTCACGTCGACGCCCTACAGCCGCGTCGACCAGATCCTGCTCGCCGGCGGTTGCGCCGTCATCCCCGGACTCGTCGACGTCGTCGGCACGCGGAGCCAGGCGGCGACGTCCATCCTCAACCCGTTCAAGGGTATGGAGCTCGCGTCGGGGATTCGCGAGAAGCAGGCGCGCCTCGACTCGCCGTCGCTGGTCGTCGCCACGGGGCTGGCCATGCGGAGGTCGGGCTGATGGTCCGCATCAACCTGTTGCCGCACCGCGCGGAGAAGCGCGCGCAACGGCGACGTGACTTCTACGCGCTGATCGGCCTCGCGTTCGGCGCTGCGGTCGTCGTGGTCGTGGCGGTCTATTTCGTCATCAACGGCTACATCAGCGTCCAGACCGATCGCAACGACTTCATCAAGTCGGAGAACAAGAAACTCGATGAGCAGATCAAGGAGATCGCTTCGCTCAAGCAGGACCTCGACGGACTCAAGGCGCGTCAGCAGGCGGTCGAAGACCTGCAGGCCGATCGCAATCTGCCGGTGCACCTGCTGGACGAACTCGTCAAGCAGGTGCCCGAAGGCGTCTATCTGCAAAGCCTGAAGCAGGACGGTCTGCGCGTGACGCTGACCGGACTCGCGCAATCCAACGAGCGCGTCTCCGAACTGCTGCGCGAAATGCAACG
>Ga0116227_10012958_pt1 | contig 13339 bp, 7 predicted proteins | sample S1TSphgellanicum_FD_89693 | JGI IMG/M metagenome (GOLD analysis project Ga0116227, IMG submission 89693) | Host-associated microbial communities from peat moss isolated from Minnesota, USA - S1T2_Fb - Sphagnum magellanicum MG | ecosystem: Host-associated > Plants > Peat moss > Unclassified...
GTGGACCCTTAGTATTAAATCAAAAACTAATTAAAAAAATCTAAAAAAACTTTAAATTTTTTTTTTTTTTTTTTAAAACTTTAAAAAAAAAAAAAGGAAAAAAATAAAAAAATATAAAAAAAAAAAAAAAAAAAAACAGAAGGACTAAATAATATGACAAGAAAAGGCTAATATAAACATTTCTATAACTTAAAAACTGCAGACAGTTATTTTGGATATCATACTACTGCCATCATCCAATTTTATTTCATGAACAACACACCCACTATTTCATAACATCAACAATATGAACTAAACATTATTTCAAAAGGAACAACTAATGGGAATTAATTTCATGATTGCTTATTATAATCTATTTTTTGTTCTTCAATATGAAATGATTGTAGTACAAGTGGATTAAATCCTTTTGGATCACTCTTTATTAGGCTATCTCAATCTCACATAACATTCAACCTTGGCACCATACCACCCAATCACTAAACCCAACAAGTTCATTCAGGCATTTTGATAGGGATGAGATGAATGTCTACATCTTGTATATTTTCCCAATTTCCCGCCCTTAAATAAAAGCAACACACACATCCTTGAAGTTGCCAAACTATTGAGTCTCAATTTCCCAAATGTGCATCCCCATTACCCCCTCACAAGTCAGGTTGATGTTTTTTTAAACCATCCATGATTGTCCCCAATAGTTTTTCATCATTACCACCATTTACTATGGGTTTTATTCATATCTTGGTTTCTAGAACAACTTCTAATTTCTAGCCCTAATATGCAATGGAAGATAGTTTGAACAAGAGACTACAAAGATCTTGATTTGGCCTATTTGGGTGGGGGGGGTATGATAGAAGTAGGGGCCTTTCCTTTTGGTTTTTGTTGTTTCTTTCACCTAACTCCCTTTTCATAAAGGTTGCTCCTAGTAACAATTGCTTCTTTAATCTTTGCATAACCCCACATCCCATGGTACCCATGCCCCACTAGGGTTTAAAACAAAACACAACCATGTTATGCAATGTTTACAAACAAAATTTGAACTCGTAACAATTATCATAACAACTCCTATGTAGAAAATAACTAGCTTTTTAAGTGGCACAAAATTCAAGAATTGATTTTTGGTGATTTGAAATATTATTCATTTGTAAATAAACAAAAATCTAAACCCAAAACACAAAATGGAAAACAATAACACAAAACCATGTGTAAAAAATTGACGCGCTCCCAAGTCCCAAGTTAGCTCCAAGTTGGGCTAAGTCACTCAAGTTGCGGAATTTCTGGGACTCAAGGCACGCTCCTAGCTTCCAGCATTAAAAAGGGTGAGAGGGGCGTGCTGAAAGCTCCGGGATAGACTAGGAAGAAGGACAAGCTTACTCAATTATACGGTCCTACATCCAAATCCAACCAACAAGTTGGTTAGAACTCATTCTGCACCCTTTTGGTGTTGGGACAAGCCACGGGTTACCTTGGACTCACTTGACTCACCATGGCCCGGACTCAGGGGAAGCCACCACCTTCCCCCATATAGTATTCTCTGCATCTCTCCGCCACACTTACATCCAAATGGCTCTTTTTCTCGGGACTCCCAAAGTGGAGTCCCGAAATTGTCCCGGTTTGGACTCCCGAAACTTTGGACACTCATAACTCCTCGCCCCGAACTCGGATCGGGACGAGGTCTAAACAAAGTTGTAGCTCTCCTCAAGAGTTTTCCAACGGTGTGTTACACTTCACCTACACGCACCGAAATTGGGTCGATTCTTGACTTTTAATGGTCGGGAGTCAAACTACTAGTTTGACTCCCGGCCCTTCTTTCGCACATAACTTGTGCTACAAATGTCCAAATGCTCATGCGAGGCCATTTAGGACATCTACACTTCAAGATCTTTCCAATGGTATAAAGAACGCATCAATGTGTGAAGTGTTTTGACCCCTGCAATCGCGCTCTGAATTTTTTAGAGTCTCAGAAGACTCCCAAGTCCCATTTTTGGGAGTGTGAGTGGCGACCTCACAACTCCCTCAAAGTGGGGTTGTGACAACTCCTATGTAGAAAATAACAAGCTTTTTAAGTGGCACAAAATTCAAGAATTGATTTTTGGTGATTTGAAGTATTACTCATTTATAAATAAGCAAAAATCTAAACCCAAAACACAAAATGGAAAACAATAACACAAAACCATGTGTAAAATGTTTTTCATAAAAACATAGAAAATTTACAAAGTAGAATTCACCATGTGTTTTGAAATTTCAAATCATTGAAAGTGATTTGAAAACTCACAAAAATGTCTCAAACACTAAATAGCTTGAATCATCTTCACACATGAATTGGTTCTAAATTAAAACATTATTAAATATGTTAACCCAACTTAACATTAACATAATTAAAAGTTACATGGTAGTTAAACTAACATTTTTGACAATTCTTTTTTAAGAGGAAACTTGAAAAAATGTTCTAGGACACTTTGAAGGAGTTGAAGTTTAAGAAATTTAATGAGGAAGGGCATGAAAGGATGCTTAGTGAAGAGGTCTTAGCACAAGTGAAAGTAATAGATGACATTTTCAAAAGGCAACAAAGTGTGATTGATGGGACATTTATCCCTCCAATAATACCTAGGCCACCTATTCCTCCTACAATATGTGAGTTTGTAGATGATGTAACATCTATTCCATCAACTACCTTAGGCCTTGGACTTGCATCCACATCAAGTGGCAATGCACATACAAAGGTGGAAATGTTGTAATCATAGTCGAACAACTTTGCCACCATGACATGGAAGATGGTGGTTAGCAATGATGATTAGAAAGTTATAATCAATGCAAAGATGAAGGTTAACATATAAAAGAAAACACAAAGTGGGTTCAAAAATCTCAAAGCAACTAGAAATCTAGGAGTTTTCATAAATGTTTAATTTCAGTCAAAGGTTAAAGAAGTATTAAACCTTTAGTTAGAAGTCCCCATCTTAGCTATAATTAATTGGGTCCTAAATTTGGCTGCTAATGACATTGTATGTGAAGTTTTAGTGGCATTTATGTTGGAAATTAGTTATAATAATTGTAGCTTGGAACAAGTGACTATATTTTTCTTTTGTGGAATTAAAATGTTTTTTTAATCTTTTCCATTTTTGCTGCAACCCCCTAGTACCCCACTCCGCTAGTGTTTTATACCTTGCATGCATTTTGTTGTATGCATTCATTACACCTATGTCATGCCCAAGGACAAGCTTGCACCTCCCAAACTATCACATAACAAACATCTTTTCACCCATATAACTTGGGTCCTTCAATAAATATTAAAGTGTTCATTTGTATGTCCAAAAACTTATGTTAATTTTTGTACAAATTTGATTTGTACAAGATGTTCACAACATGGAAAGATTTAGGATACTTGTTATTTAGGTAATAACAATTTGTGGGCGTTGTTCTAGGGTTTGAGGATCTTGATGAAAGTCCCATTGATGAGTTTAATACAACCTTGGAACTTGAGAACGTGCATACCAAGGGAGGTCCATTCCTCACCAATAGGTCATTGTATATCATCATTATGGCTTTGCAAATGTAGAATGCAATGAAATTGCATCATCACAAACTACATTTTTAGTTTATTTAATTCCACAAAAAATTGTTATACATGACTATGTTGTCATGTTTCATATATAGGATGAACTGAAACAATTGTTGCTATGGGGTCAACTTTGTCAATCACCTTGTAACAATGTGAGCCTCATTGGTGGATCTCATATGGGCTTGAATGGTGGGGGCCATTAGTGTTATTAGCTAATGAAACTTTGACAAACTAAAGTTTGTTAAAGTTTAATAAACTTAGAGTTGTTTGCATTGTGCTAAACATGTCTTAAACACCAATTGATTGTTTGACATCTAGCTTCAACTCATTTGTGTTGAACACAATTGTGTTCACAATTGCAACCATAGTCATATAACCATTTTATGTCATTTTCATGTCCTTTGAAACATTTATTCATCCTTATTTAATGAGGAGATATCATAGTCACCCATGTTTTAATAAGTGTCATTACTAGAAGAAGCCATGGAACATAAGAAAAAACCCTAAAAAAAACACTAAACTAAAAAAATAAAAAATAAATCCAAAAAGAAACTCTAAAAAAAAACCCTAGGAAAACCTTCAAAACAACCCCAGAAAAACCCCTTAAAACAAGCCCAAAAGAATATCGTCAAAAGTGAAGGAGCCTACTTATATATTTCCATGAAAAAGAAACCCTACAAGTCCTCATATCTAGGGTCCATATAGAAAATTCTAAAGTAACTTTGTAATGAAAACAAAAAAGAAATGCCCAAAAGAGCAAACCTTAAGCCAAGTGGTGCCCTCCACCAAAAAAAATGTCAATTTTTTTTTCAAAAAAGTCCTTCAAGTGCGCCTTATAAAAAAAGAGGGTCCCCAACAAAATTCAAATCTCATTTCACTCCCTATTATCATCATTGGTCTTCAATTCCATGATTTCATCCACTAATATGGGGACATTACAATATAATTAAAAATAAGGGATGAAATTAAGACAAGGGGTGGGATAGGGTATGGGATTGGGGAGGATTTCAGAAATAATTTTATTTTCTACAAGATAATTGACCTCAACTCATAAAAACCCATTGATGCCATTGATGAAATCTTATATAGTTGCAAAGTTTAAAGTTGCAAAGAAATTTTAATATTGCTTAAATTATTGAAATTTACATTTATGAACAAACTTTGAGTACACCCCTCCTAACACGTTATGAATTTTCATAAAAAATACCATGCCATTGCAAAGCCCAAATGTTAACCTTTGAACTTCAAATTCTACCAATAAAATATAAATTGTGCATATTTTCAATCTACAAAGATTAAGTTTGGTGTGATGAAGATTCATTCTTATTCACAAAAATATGGTTAAAACCAGACAAAAAGGAAATAAATTGCTAATATAACCCATTGATTTCAACCATGCCACATATTTGACGATGGAGGATAAACAAAATTGACTAAGAAATGATGTTTGAATGACCAAAATATTTTAGTGCAAGAGACAAGGCCATCAATAGTAATTGAATTAACATTCGATTTGATCTATTAGAATTTTAAATTCAAATAATGAATACAACATTTACACAAGTTGAAAACAGCAACATACAAACTTGACAATGTTGTCCAAATAGTCTATCCTAATGATATTATACACGTTAACAATTAAAATTTCATTGACAATTATTTTTCTTATTTTAAACATCAATAACTAGTAACGTAAGGGTTAAGATCCAAACTCTCCTCATGTGAAAATTTTGTTTTACCAAGTTACTTAGTTAACTTCCTTTGAAGCATGTCTCTTAACCATTCCTACCTTTTGATTTGTTGGTGATTTGCTAGATCATCTTGACCAATAATCTTAATTCTTGACGTATGAGTCTCTTCAATGGGTATTCACTTGCTTCCAACTTAATGACCTAAGCAATTGTTCAACATGTATTTCATCTTCAACTCTTAACAAACTTTGAGGCAAATAATAACAATTAAACACATTAAGTAAAATTTAATCACATGTAATTCAAATTTGTGTAACAACCACTAAATATCAAAATTATCTTCAATATATGCTTCTTTTTGTAAAGTATTTCTATATTTGTATGTTTCATTTTCTTGATAAAACATTTCAAAGGTTTTTTTCTTTGTACTTGAAAGCACCCCCTTGCATAGAAGATACATTCATAGACCATGGGAGTTTTTTGAGTTTTTCACCTTTCACATTACATAGGATCATTTAATTTTTTTACTTTTGGCTTATCATAGTCATTTTTTGATATGAGAGGAATGAAAAGTGAATATTCATGTTTTTCGTAAATGTTTTGTAAATGTTTACATGCACACTTTAGACTTTAAAGTTTTTTTCAAACCTTTTATAAACCTTATTTTTTCATAGGTTTCTCTCCTTATCTCTACTAAACATTGTGAAAAAAAGAAAGTGGAATGAAAACCTAACATGTGAAATATTCATGAATGAAGTAGAAATTGAAATAAACTTAATAGGCTAAAAACTCCTAGCCTATAAACCTAATAAAGTGTTGTTCTAGAAGATGAAACAAAAATGCAATTCGAAAAATTGATGAATCAAAGGAAAAATGGTGATGCCACAACATGAATGCATTATGTTGGTCTTTTTATTGTGTGAATGATAATAAAGAAATAGATAACAAATGTCATCTACTAATGAGATGTTTTCTTTGCTATCCTGAACCTATTGAAACATGTAATAAAAGAACAAAGTTAAGGAATGGTTTAGGTGGTTGCACACTAGACAATCCAATTTTTGGTGTCACAAGGGCATTTTCTATGTGAGTACCTTTAAGTTTGATATAATATCTATTGAGGATTGATTGAAAATTTGAAAAGGGACTCATTTGATTAAACTATAAAATTTGAGAAATAAAAATTAAAAAAATTAAAGATAAAATGCCATCATTTCATTGCAAGGTGAACTTTTCAAGTGATGTAAGATCTTCTATCATAGTCCATAAAAAGTTTTATGGACTTTTATTACATAGTAAACATGTTTTAATTATTGATTTTTTTCCTAGTATGATTGTGACGCTATTGTAATGCTAAAATAATTGTTTCCAATGGAATTTAATATTTTAGTTTATTAATATTTTGCAAAACTACCAATAATTTAGAAAGTCCATAATATCAAAATATTAAAATTGATAAATGTTGTTTTGTAAAAAGTGAAAAGGAAAATTATGGTCACTGCATGTGCCAATTTTGGTCCACCTTAGGGTGCATTCACCTATTTAATATCTTATCACAAGAGAAACATAATAAATTGCTTGAAAAATCATGTGGATGCAGATCATGTTATTTTATACAAAAAAATTGAAAAAAAAGGTCAATAGTTCATTGAAAAGATTTATGGAAAAACTACCAACTGAAAATCATTTAAGCATATTTGGGTCATTAATCTCTAATTGTTTTGCTACCAAAAACCCTTATAAACAAAGTGATGTTGAACAAAAAAAATATTTAGAGGATATTGGTTTATTGGTTGTCAAAAATAACTTACCAATCCAATTTGTCGAAAGTGTATGGCTGAAAAGGCTTTGTATGCATTTATGTACTCAAGTGAAATTTCCATCTTGAAAAAACTTTTAAAATGATGTTCTACTAAGTTTGGTAGAAAAAATTAAATAAAAATATGTTTTACCTTTATTAGATGATTATACAACCATAATAACAAGCTTTGATCTTTAGATGTTCAAAGGGGCACATGACATTTTTGCTTTGGTTATTAATTTTTTAAGAATTGATTGGCAACCCAAACATGTCATTATTAGACTTTTTGAAGTTAGTGAAACAACTGGGTAAACTTTTGCTAAAAATTTGATTGAACTTCTTGATACATATGGTTTGAAAAAAAAAATTCTAGTTTATGTGAAAGATGAGGGATCTAATTTCAATAGTATGATTATTACCTTGAAATTAGTTGTCAAATTATGAAACATTAGGACTTGAGGAAAGTTACAAAGGAACTTGCTTTGGACATGCATTTTCTAAAAATGTGAATATGTGACTATTGATGAAAAACTTTGCAAAGGCTTGAAACACGTTTCCATTAAATTTCCCCAAATAGATTTGCAAAAGTGCATAACATGGCCCAAGAAGTTTGGGAAAGGAAGGCAATAATGGAATAATGTTTGCATAAATAAATTGGAATTTGACTTAAAAAGTCAAATACTTTAATGAAGACAAGTTGATTTTTTCATTTTTTGAAATATTCAAATTTTTCTACTTTTTTTGCAATTTTTAAGTCAATTATATATCTAAATGTTTGATTTGTCAATATTGTAGGTTTGTTAGCAAAATCATTTTGTTCCAAGAAGCCTTGTTATTTGGTGAAGCTATAACCTTGTGTTATAATAGGCAAAACACGATTAAAATATTTGGTCAAGTCCCTCCTTCCTTTACATGTGATATTGGGTAGATGTAAATTACAATGGTTCAAAAGTAATAAAAGTCATAGTCCCAAAAGTCTATATAAATGAAAAAAAACATTAAAAACCAATGTTGAATGGGCCCTATGTGGTGATTAATTAATTTATAAAGTTCGTATGAAAGGTATCCATCTAGAAAACTTTTTATTATGCATGTTAGGGTAAAAAATAACAATCCAATAAAAAATGACTAAGATTGGGACTTTTGAAAATAAGGCCCAAATTTAATCATTCAAAAATCCCTAATTATTTATTAGTTGAAATTTTTGTTGTGATTTTTTTTTAACCCATTTTTTTTCCCCATCATGTATCATATATTGAGTCCTTATAAAAAATATTGAAATGAAATCATAACAAAAAATGCATTTGAATGCTAATGCAAAACTTATATTATAGTCCATATGTTCATTTCAAAAGTCCATTACTATATGATTGGTATATGTTTATTTGAATTTCACCTTTTAATAAATGTTCTTATTCAGTTGGCAATCTTAATCCATAAATATTTTTGTCAAATTGATGGTTTTACAATGCATTTGTGGCATTTGAAAGAGTACACTTTGTAGAAAGTTCATAAGGACACAAAAAGTGAGCCATTGTAACTTGCATTTGTACCCTATTTCTAAAGTTTTGGTTGATGTCCTTTCTTTAATGGTCAGTGTTTGTGTTATAAATCAATTTAAAGGTGATTGGCTTTTGATTCATGTGTTGTTTATAACCATAACCATGAATTGTAAATTAAAAAGAGCCATAAACAAACCATTTTTTAGATAATTTAATGGAAGATGATGTTGTAGTTGCTATTGAGTTAAATTTGTTAACCTCCAATATTCAAAGAGAAATCTATAATGTTTTGGATGTTTTTCTTTCTTTTCAAAAAATGTTTGATGAAAGAAAAGTTCATAACATGTTCGCATTGATGTTAGATATGAGATATAAGAACCTTATAATAGTTTCTACTTTTGTTAACAAAGAGCTAGGAGTTGCTATTGTTGAGGAGTATGACAAAAAAACCCTTTTCCCTATGCTTTTTAAGACCCATTAATATTTGCGCCCTTTGGCTACTTTTGAATTTGTGGTAGAAAGAGCAAGTGATGAAAACTCTAACCTTGACATTTTTTAAATGACCTCAAAAACAAGTGAGCCTTCCAAAAAAATTAGTGAGGTGAAAGCTAGATCTATTTTAGGAGATATCTTGATATAAAAGACATCAAATGCCCTTTGGATTGGTGGGCTCAATATGAGTCAATTTTATTGCAGTTGCCTTTCTAGCTTGCCAAATTTTGGGCATAGTTAGATTTTAGATGGAGACAAAAAAGATTTTTTCTTTGGCTAGTATCCTTACAAACCTTAGGAAATGTTGTTTGTAGACATATAACTTACAAACAATCATCTTTGTGAGCAAAAGTTGGCCAAATGACCTTGGGGTAGATTTCTTTCCCATCAATTTGGTTGAACTCATAGAAATTGATGTAGAGTTTGAGTCAACTTTTGATAGAGATGAAATTGTGAACATGTAATCAATTCTTTTTATATTTTATTTCTCATTTTTTTCACTTTGATATTTACTTCTTCTTTATTATAATCATAATGGCATTTTTCTTACAAAATATGTGAAATCCAATTTGTTGATATATGGAATGATATTTGATTGATAAATAGCAACATGTATTCGAAAGATTGATATATTGGTTGAATAAAAAAACATGAAAATATGATATCCAACTCAGATATTTAAATTGGAAAAAATATTTTAAAAACTAATATGTGGTTTGGATAAATAATTTTGACCGGATATCCTTATCTGACCGATATCACAAAAAATGATATCCACCCAACAATAGTTACAACCCTCAAATTAGGGGACACCCTCACAAGCAAGCCTTCCACTACACTTCAAATGGTGTCATGATCTAGTTAATAAAGCATAACCCTCATCAACTAACAAAAAAAGGGGTGAGAAATTCAGAGGTTCAAATATGGGTGTAGTCACAACATGTACATTGGGTAGCACACTCTATTGCATTATTCTTCCATCACAACATGTATGCATATTTGCTCTTATGGACCAAGAGATGAGTTTCTCAAATGTACCATTTATAACATCAACATATTTGTGGAGTATTGGGACACACTGGACTTCCCAATTGCAAAAGTTGAATGGTAAGCATAAATCTACCACATGGTACTTGGATCAATATTAACCCGGTTTGAGAGTTTCTACTATGATCTAAAACATCAAGTGTGAACGCTGCTTTAGAGCTTAGTAGGAACACAAACCCAAACTTTCATCAACTTGGAGGGTATGGGTTGTAACTTGTGACCTGACAACCAATCAGAGCATTGAGGTTCTAACAAGGGATGTTTATGGATAGGGGAAGGCCCTGCTGTTAAGGCATAATGCCCGAAGAATTGAGGGTAAACCCTGTACAAAGGTGCATTAGCCCCCATACAACTGGTCTTGGTATTAGGGTTCAAGGCTGATTTTTGACTGGTGTGTGACGATGAGCATGTAGTAAATACCTAAAATTGAGACCGATATAGTCCTGGCATTAGACTTGTATTACCTCTAGGGTGCTGGCATGAGGCTGATATTGCCTCAGGTCACACCAGTATGGTTGGTTCTTTGATGCCAAAATCAATACTATCACCACTATATATATACCAAGATTTCAACCTAGTACCCATCCAACTACTCTTCTAACTTCTACTACATGTTTGTGGCTAAAGAGATGTGTGAAATTTCTTTGGAAAACATGTGGATGACAATCTGATGGAACCAATTTATATTTTTTTTTGAGAGAGAGACAATCTCAAGTGCCATCATGTGATCATGTGTTGTCCTTGCTGTTTGGTGGCCATCTATCTTTCTTTGACTTTGTATGAAAAGTGTACTACACAAACAGATACATGAGATGCTGAATATGGGATGCTTTTGACAACATGATTCTGAACTCTGCAATTCTGTATACACTTTATTAATATGTTTACTTTATTTTTGCACTTATGATGGGAGGAGAGACGTGGCTTTATTCTCCTTCTCCTCCTCATTGTAAGCTTTCTAGATCCTCGCACCCAAAGTGCTCAAAGACATTTCCTAAGTACTTGGAAGGCACCATATATCCTTGAATATTCCTCATACAAAAACGACGGATCTTACAACTACTTCTTGAGAGTGAGAGGGACATTACCCCTATAAGTAAGTACCTTCACCAAAGTAGGCATAAGATCTGTCCCACTCCCGAATAGGAGTAGGTATAAGATCCTTCCCACTCCCAAATAGGAGTAGGCATAAAAACTCCCCCCTCTTACACCTTTATGATCCGGAAAGCCCACCAGTGGGGGGATGATCCCAAAATGAGAGCCCAGACTCAAATACCTCCTTGTCTTGGGCTCCTTATTTTGGGCATTCTGCCACCCTGGTGCTTTACCACACTTAATTTATTATTTTATTCATAGATTATGGGAGAGAGGGAGCTTTGTTCTCAATTGTTGTCAGCACCCAGTTTCGATCCAGATCAGGATTTTGGTCATATGATAAAGTTTTGTTTTATTATATTCCAAATGGCAGCAATATAATAATAAGTAGTTGGGCGGTGGGTGTGCACCCATGTCATTGTTTTGGACTTAGTAAAAGTATCTCTTGATATAGTTTCCCATGGAGTTCGTTGGTTTAGGTGCCTTGCTCATCTACTTCATCCATCCCTTCATTTCATTTATTGGTGGCTGATGTTATTTTCCACCATTAATTTGTAGAAGAGGTGTTCAGTCCCACCCAAGTGTTGGATTCATTTCATTTGTTTTCCATAATGTTTTCCCATGTGTTGTGGGAAACATTCAAGGCGACACATTCTAGTTGGAACCTAACCATGGCAACCTCGGATCATTGCTGGAATAAAGGAGCACAGGTCTCTCGTGTTGAATCCTGCACACTTTATAAAGGAAAAAAAAACAGTGGGGCTCACTTTTGTTGGGGTTGGTATTATTATTCAGTGCTCAACCTCGCCTCTCTATGTGGGATTGACCCACCTCTCGTTTTGCTACCTGCTATATTTGTAGCATCACCAAGCACCAAGCACTCCTTATTTTCTTTAATCTCCAATTCTCCAGGGTATTATTACATTACTCACCTGTCCTATTAATTAGTTGGGGGTGCCTCACAAGTCCAACTTTTTTTTTGGGTTGCAATAAGCCAATTTGATTGGCCCATTGAAACGAAAAGTTGAAAGTATGGAGGCTCCCCAAAACAGAAGATTCTCTGGAAAGATGGAGTGCCTCCCCCTTTGGCCCACCTATATAGGTGAGAAGGGGGAGGACTTTGGGCATAGCATATTGGATTAAAGCGAGGTGCTATTGGGAACACCCTTAGGGAACACATTGGGAACACATTGGGAACTTGAAGGGAACATGTATAGGTAGGGTTATAAATTAGGGGTACTTATTTATTCACCTCTTCTATCCATTAGAAGAGGTTTCTCCCAAGTTCAATTTTTATTTTTGTTATAAGAAAATTTGATTGGCCCATCACTCCAAAAAAAATGAAATTATGAAGGCTCCCCAAAATAGATGGTTCTATATTGAATTATATAATGCCTCCCCTGTTGCAGACCAATATAACTAATTATATTTCTCAGTTATGTTTGACAATAAAAATGAAAATAATTTACAATTTTACATTACACTAAATGATGAAGCTATGGTGCTTGAGAGCTTCCTTCAGAATTTTGGCATGGCATGCACTTAATTTTCAGAATTTTTGACAATTTAAAAAAGTAATACATTGGTGTCTAACCAGCCTTGTTAGTTAAAAATGTGCTAATTAAAATGTGGTAGGTCCAACAGGCGTGATCAGGGGAAATGAATGACACTAGAGGGTTGCATTTGTTGTAGTGTCTTCCAATTTGTTGTTCCATGGTCTTGGATATTATTGTCTTGGGGTTAGCCTAGAAGGAAGGAAGTATGTGTTTGTTGCTTTTGTGTGGCACAGTTGGAAGTAAAGGAAAAAATGCAAGCTCTTGAGTCAAGTCAGCATTTGACAGCCATGGATACTAATTTAAGAAGGGCCTTTATATAGGCACAAGATGACCTTTGCACCCTTTTGCACTAACAACAGGTTTCACCACAATGGACACATATACCAACCACCAACCACACAAGTCACAAATGGAAGAGGGCTAATCTACTATATTAATTCACTTGTTCTGTCTGTCTGTGACGCGACAATTCTGCACATACACGGCCTTTTCTATGGCAGAACCCGCAGGTGGCGGAGAGACACACGCTGGCAGAACCGGCCTTTTCTATGGCAGAACCCGCAGGTGGCGTCTGTCCGTCTGTCGAGGTCCTGAAACCCAGA